>Ga0209183_1000554_pt1 | contig 14767 bp, 9 predicted proteins | sample LHCtaG_2_FD_184120 | JGI IMG/M metagenome (GOLD analysis project Ga0209183, IMG submission 184120) | Hot spring microbial communities from Little Hot Creek, USA to study Microbial Dark Matter (Phase II) - LHC4sed_replicate (SPAdes)... | ecosystem: Environmental > Aquatic > Thermal springs > Hot... | reverse complement strand
GTACTAGTATAAGTACTCTCTTATTAGGGAAGATCCCCTTACGAAGACCCCATTCAATCAGTAAGAGGGTTTCAATAGTTTTCCCAAGTCCTATCTCATCAGCTATTAATGCTCTAATAGGGTACCTAATAGCGAGCTTATAGAAAAGCTCTGCTTGATGAGTATAATCTTCATATCCAAGAAGTTTAAGTCTGAAGAGTGGGTGTTCCTCAACTAAATTCTTAAAAACATACTTCAATACATTATCAAGAGGTTTATCTATCAACACCATATAAAACCCTTAACGATCTTGAAACACGCCATAAAGACCTCACACCTCCTTCCTTAAATCTTGAGATAGCCTCTGTATACCAGAAATGTAGTGAGTACTCATCTAACTTACTAATAACTTCAGCTGTCCTTAAAATTCTAAAAGTATTTCTCTTCCGTATACAAGCTAAAGTTACAGCATAGATTAATAATCGCTTATAAAGTACTTCATCAAAAACCCTCACACCACTCCTCGTTAACTTTACCTTCGATAACTGATTAAAGTTCTTTATAAAATCAATAAGAAGTTCCCTATCAACTCGTAACCTACCAATCTCAATACTTCTGAAGACATCACATCTAAAATAAATCTTATCACCTCTAAATAGTATAAAACCGTTAAATTGATTACTCATAAACTTCACCAACAATACTCTATATCAACGTTCTTCTGCTTAATAACTTCATTAGCAGATAATAGACTATTTAAATCCATCACCTTACCATCACCTCTTACCTCCAGTTCTAATACTCCTAAATTCTTAATTTTAGCTACTACCCCAAACACACTTACTAACGCCTTCACCATCATAGCAATATCATCTATAGTTACATTCTCAAGATTTATATTAATAGATTTCCTAAGCTCACCTGACTTCTCCTCAAGAAATTCTACTCCAATACTACATCGCCTAACAATCTTTAAACCCTGTACACTCCTACTAATAACTTTCAAGAATTCTATAATAGGTGTAATCTCCGTAACACCTTTAATCATTATCTCTAAGACCTTCTCTGAAGGTTCGGACTTACAAAGTAAACCCTTCTTAACTACGAGTTTAACTTCAACACTCCTCGATAACTTAATACTTTCAGCATGAAGTACATACGTATATTCACCAGGTTCTTTAGGTGTAGGTATTATCCATACAGCTTCAAAATCAGGTATTCCCTTAGGAGGTTCTACTACACCTGCTCCAGGTTTAAGTACTACTTCATATTCAAATATACCAACACGTTTAACAAATAACTTAACACTAACTTGTTTTAATCCTTCATCAATTTTTAATTCTAACCTCTGAGGTTCTACGTTAATGTCAAAACCATGTCGTATTTCCTCTTTATGAGGTTTTATACTAGATATAATAAAGACCTTCACATAGTTGTCAGGATACCTTAACTTAAGTTCTCTAATAGGGATCTCCTTCCCTTCATAAACAGCTACATAATAATGTCTTATGATAAGCTCCTCCTTAACTTCCTCCTTAATACTGCTTAACTCCTCTATCTGCTTCTCAGCAGCTACCTCTGGAGGTATTATAACATCATTATCCCTCAACTCAGAAAGTACTTCAGCACCCTCCACCCTCTTAAAGTAAATCCTCCCTCCTCTAATAACACCTACCCTTAACTCCCTTAACCCAGATAATAACGCCTCCCTAACATCTTTTTCAGGGATCATCTGAAATGCTGGATTCTCAAAGAAAGCACTTATGACATCATTAACTTTCACCTCCTTAGTCCACTTAATCTCCTGCTTAGGACCTCCCTCTAAAATACTTACTAAGACATCAAACTGCCTTGAGTACTTCTCCTCAAGAACTTTACCAACACCTTTTAATGTTTCTTCAACTATTTCAACAAGAGTTTTACGAGTAGGGCTAACACGTTCTATACGAACAACATTCACACCATTCTCTACTGTTGGGTACGCTATAAGATTAAAATAACGAACAACTAACTTATATTTAAACTGCCTACTTAAACCTTCCCTAAATTCTTTTAACTCCTCTCTAAGAAGCTTAATAACCTTCTCATCTCTATACATATTCTTAATAACACTATCTAACCTCTCACATGCTACAATCATCTTAACAACCTTAATAATATCCCTCCACTCACTCAAATTACTAGAGAATAGAACTACTACAGTATTTGCATATCTACGCATAGCTTTTTGCTTACCAGAGAGCCTATAGTAAATTATATCATAGATATCCCCACTATTGTAAATACCTTCTCTTAAACCCTCTAGTGGTGGAACTACTACAACAACTTTATATTTTGGTGTATCATCCTCAATAAGCTTAGGTTCTAACAGTATTATAGCTTCTGAAGTGAAAACCGTAGGTTTAACTTGTTCATGTGCATCATAGGACTTTGTAAACAGTATTTTAACTTCATTAAGAACTCTATTTATAGCTGTTAGATCATCAACTTTTTCAGCTTCCTTCCTTACAAGTTCCTGAATATCAAGTAATCTCGTAACCCAATAATAACCATCTCTACTGTAGAGATGAGGTATTCTATACTCAATACCACCACTACTTAATCTATTAAGTAGTTCTGAAGTTATTGAAGGACTTATGAGAAACTGCTCATACCTCATTGAATCATAAACTCCAGTTATAACCTCACTCTTACCTGGGAACTCACTCCTAGGCTCGAGATAAGGGTCGTAAACATATGTTCTAAGGAATATATACAGCGTTAATCTATAAGCAAGATCCCTATAAACATCTGGATTAATACCCTCCTTTACCGGGATTTCTCGAACCTTATCAATAATCTTACTAATAACTAAGTCAAAACCTGAGAAATTACTCGTTATAACACATGCTCTTATCTCCTCTATACGTAAGTCTATATCTGTAGGCATTACGAGTGAAAGTTCTTTAACTCTCTCATAGAGATACCTCACAACCTTCCTCGATATTCTTAAAGCATCTCTTGTCTTCTGAAGATCTCTATTCCTCTCTACTAATTCTCGAAGCGTACTTATGAATAAGGGGTGGAATGGGTAGAATTTCATAACATCCTCACTAACATCTTTAATAATATCGTGATAATCAACATGTAAATTCTTTAATCTCCTACCTACTAATTGTGTATTACTTTGATCTACTTTATTAAAGAGTCTCTTCCTGAGAATATTTGCGAAATCCTCATTAGTTGCTATAGGTTTCTCAGCCCTAATAGCAACTCTAGCAAATTCATTCTCAACCTTCTTAACAAAATCCTCATACCCAGGTTCAGGTTTAAACCCCTTCTCAGTAGGTTCTGCAGGAATACTTACAACAATGACGACACAGTTATCCTTAACACTTTCTGAAAGCATTCTTAAAAATAATACTACTTGCTCTGCATACCTCTCAAATACTCTATCTCTATCTAATTGAGGAGCTTTTGAAAGACGATTATAGTATATGCCTAATTCATCAATAAGTATGAGGACTTTCTTACCTGAGAATATCTGTGAAAGTGTTGTTTTCTCAGGTGATATTAGTATTTCATCATATGTCCTTACCATATCATAAGCATTAAGTTTATATGCTAGGTAACCCCATAAAGTCTTAATCGTTATACTGTTTACCTCAAGAGTTTCACCAGGTAATGGTGAGGGAGCAGTCCTCTTATCCGTACCATCAATTACAACAACTTCAACATCTTCTAAAGCTTTATATTTAATCCCTACATCCAATATCTTAGATAGTAAATCAGGTCTTCTAATTAAATGGTAAAGTAATATCATGAGATGTGTCTTACCACCCCCATATGCTGACGGTAACATTATCGCCCTCCCAGCTCCACTAATGAATGATTCAATAACCTCACTCACAATTTTCTTAATAGTATCTGTCGGGTGTGTTATATTGATGAATTCCTCCGCATCCTTATACATCTTAGCTACTTCCCCAAACAATACTCTTGAAAGTGATGGAGCTACCTCCTCATCTAATGCTTTATTAAATACTTCTTCCCTAATAGAGACATAAGTCCATAAACTCATCTTAAACCACCAAAACGTAGTAAGTCTAAATGCTGTAATATACGTCTACAACAAATTTTCTCAGGGTCATAATCAGGTAATACTGAGTAAAGTGCTTTAGCAAGATCTATACCCTCTAATACCCTCGGATTCTTAATTTGTAATTCCTCAACTAATTTCTTAAATTGTTCTGAAGTTAGTTGAATTGCTTTTAACTCTAGATAATGTAGGAAATCGATAGAGGTTCTAAATATTTGAGGTCTTGATAGATCTAAACATTTCTCCTGTAGTAATACCTCTAATGATCTCTTAATATCTGATTCAGTTAAAGACCCAGGCTCAGGTTCTAATAACTCAAGCTCATCCTTACCCTTAACTAAAATCTTATTTAGAATTAAATTATCGACATTAACACCACTAAACACACCTAAGAGTGATGCAAATGTTCTATCAACACGTCCTCTCTTAAAACTTACTTCAGTTCTCCTCCTAGATCTTGAATCTTCTATAGCAGTTCTAGTAATGAGTTTTAAAGCTAGGTATGTAGATGCATAAGGATCTAATGGTTTCTCAAGACCAGCATACCTATGTACACCTTCAACAAGTCCTTTAAGTCCTAATGAGAAAGCCCTCTTAACAAGTTCATCGGTACTTACCTCAGGTACTAACTTTGAGTAAGATGTATAAGTACTTAGTATAGTACTAAGAGATCTTAAGAATAAGTTAATATCTAGGGATACTTCCCTAAACTTAATAGCATCTCCTACCCTCCTCAAAGACTCTTCTAAAGCCTTACGTTCTACATCATATATAAGACCTACATTACCAGACTCCTTCCTCCACACAACAACTACTGAAGCATCTAAAGCAACCTTACCACGAGCAGTAACACGTTGCTCACTCTCAGTAGCAATAACATAAGCAACTGCAGCCCTTAAACCAGCTCTCCTCCAACCAGCCTCAATTAAAGCTCCCCACGCAGACGGATCAGTATGAGCATAGTAGGTAATAATCATACCATCATCCTTTAACAACTCAGCCATCCTCTTAAACGCCTTACTAAGCTTCTCCATAAAATCACTATCAGAACCAGCATTAACACCACTTACCTTCCTAAAGAACTCAGCCCTCCCTAAACTAACAGTAATCTCTAACGGAGCAAACCTCTCCCACTGAGTCCTAACCTCAGTAAAACTTATACATCCCTCACCCATACATTCAAAGAAAGCCTCCGGATAAAACCTAGGCTTTAAGATAGTATTCTCAACATCACTTAAAGCTCTCTTAAGCCAAACATAGTAAAAGTCACTAAGCTCAGCATAAGGCACGTCATCCCTATAGGGAGGATCAGTTACTATGAGATCGAACCTCTCGCCCCCCAGCTCACTAAGGCTAGTAGCATCATCAAGCAAAACCCTAACCCTACTAGGACTACCAGAAACAGCAGAAATCAGATACTCTACGCTGTTGATTATTGTTTTCATATTTCTTATCCAAGTTCCGGTCTCATCAACAAATGGGACCCCTTCACACCAATTCCATTGCATAGCAATGCCACGTACTGCTAAGGAGTGTTGTATTATCTCATAGCCGGGATTCCACGCTGTAGTGATAGAATTAAAGTCAACATACTTACATAGTGCTATTGCTAGGTATGTTGTTACTGCTTCTGCGTATTTGAACGCGTCTTCTCTGCTCCAGCCCTCTCTGAGCTTCTCCTCTTCAACTCTCTTGCCAGCTTCACGTATCAGCTTGACGAGCTTGACTAGGGTTAGGAGCTGACGAGGATTAAAGTGTTTATACCACTTGTCAAATCCCCATATTATTGTTTTCAAATCACCTCCCATACCTCGAGAACCATAAGGAGGCAGGAGCTCTGTTGGTATGTCTGGGTCTCCCCAAAATGCCTTCAGCTTCTCTAGTGTTTTCCAGTGTTTTTCATTATCTTCTATCGTTGTTGGTTCGAATTCTAGGTCTTTATTGACTATTTTCACTTTGGCTAGTAGTCTTGGTTTTGCTGGACTTTGTATTAATTCCTTAAAGCTTATTTCTCCGTTTAGGTATTTTTCGAGTTTGTTATTCCATTCTTGTAGTGCTTGTTTTACATACCATTGATCTCTTTTGCCAGGCATTACTCGGTTACAGTGTAGGCATTTAGCTAAACTATTCTTAGCTTCGATATTTGCTTCCGGTACTTTATATGAGGTTCCGCTTACTTCAACAATATTTTCGGTAACTTTTGCTGGTATATCCTTTAATCCAAGTTTTTTATTAAGGTCAATTACTTTGATTTCAATTCTATTGTTTATGATTAGGGGTTCCATCCAAGCAAGTCTTTTATATTTTCCAGGTTTTCCCTCAACTCTTGCTAACCAGTAATTACCTATGAGTGGTGTATACTTATTACAGAATGGGCATTTAACTTCCCATGTCCCGATATAGACTGCTACGTCTGGGTCGTATAATTCCTTAATATCTGGGTCTTCTCTTAATCTCTCTAATATCCATTCACCCCACTTCTTAATATCTTCAATTAATTTAGTGTTAAGGTCTTTATCTACAGCCCATTTAGGTATTTCAAGGACTGCTTTTAAGAATATATATGCTGTTGGGAGGAATTCAACTGCAACTACTTCATTAATACCTAACCTTACTGCCTCTAATGGGATAGAACCGAAGCCTGCAAAAGGATCTAATAACTTAACCCTACTAAACCTCTCTTTCAGGTTTTGAGGAATTCGAGGATTTTCCCTATGAGGTACTTTCTCAGAATCTAATTTCACAATCCTATAGAAGTTAGAGAGTTCTACACTCTCATCAAGTAGAGCTGCAGTAATAATACTACGAGCACTAATTAAGGGTTTCCTAGTCCACCAGAAAACCATCTCCCAAAATTCTGGACGGCCACCACCGGCCTTCTCACGAGCAGATTCCTCACTTACTCGTGTTGCTGGAAAACGTAGTGATTCTAAAAAGCTAGGCAATTAACCCCTCTATGACATCTACTTATTAGATTATATGTTTTGTTGGTATCATTAATTACTTCATTAGTTTATGATTATACTTACCCTTAGATACTCCTCTTTAAAATATTAATGTTTAAGTGAAAATACTTAATAGTAAAGTACTTCAACTCCTAAACTACTATTATTAAGGACTCATAACTTAACCTCTAACACATATACATGTGAACACTTCAATAAATATCATAACTTTTTAGACTAATTAGTAAGAACTCCTAATTAATCCTCAACGTCTAACTACATTATAGATATAACTACGTTAGATTATCTAAATGTTAATATATCTTAGTTGAGAGTTTTTATAGGGTTGAATCATGAGTGAAGAGTATGTTTATGATGTTATAGTTATTGGTGCAGGGGTTTCAGGTTTATCAGCAGCTCTATACTTAGGTAGGTTAGGACTTAAGACAGTTGTGATTTCTGTAGATGTAGGTGGTCAATTAGCTTATGCTTCAGTTATTGAGAACTACCCTGGTTTAGAACCGTTACCAGGTATTGAGTTAGTCTATAGAGTACGTGATCAGGTTAAGTCTTACGGGGTTAATATAATCGTTGATGAAGTTGTAGGTATTGAGAGGGTTAGTGATGTATTCATAGTTAAGACTAGGAGGGGTTATACGTATAAGTCATTAGCTGTAATAGCTGCTTGTGGTAAAGCACCTAAGAAGTTAGGTGTTGAGGGTGAGGAGGAGTTCATAGGTAAGGGGTTAAGCTATTGTGTAGTATGTGACGGTCCTTTATTTAAAGGTAGGAAAGTACTACTAGTTAGTTTTGGTGTTAAGGGTATTGAAGGTTTAGAACTCCTAGCACCGATAGCTCTTGAAGTACATTACGTAGTACCTAATGTAAACGACGTAAGTATTGAAGTAGCTAGGAAGTTCAGTAATGTAAGTATATACCCAGGGTATAGAGTTATTAAGTTATTAGGTGATAGTAGGATTTCTAAAGCTGTAATACAGTCTGGAGATGATGTTAAGGAGTTAGAAGTTGATGGAGTATTCGTAGAATTAGGTTTTGAGACCAGAATAGATTTCTTAAAACCATACGTAGATGTTAACGAGAATGGTGAGGTAGTAGTCGATAGTTTAGGTAGGACTAGAGTTGATGGGTTATTCGCAGCTGGTGATTTAGTAAATATACCCTATAAACAAGCTGTGATAGCTGCTACTTCAGGTGTTGTAGCAGCTTTAAGTGCTATTAACTATGTAAATAAGGTTAAAGGTGTTGAGAGGAGGGTAAGAGCTGATTGGGAGAAGAAAGTAGGTATAAGTAAGAAGAAACCGTTTAGGTTGTAAAAATAGCTAGTGAGGATTTAGGAATTACTAGGTTAAGTTAGCTTAAGTCAGTAATTTCTTAACGACTTCAAAGTATATCCTAGGTAAAGTCCTTAATGATTCAATATCTACATATTCATTATCCCCATGCATACCACCACCTATAGGTCCGAAGTCTACGATCTCAACATTATATGGTGTAAGGAATCTAGAATCACTTGCACCAGCACCCTCACCTACACAGTACTTAACACCTAAGTTACCTAATACCTCAGTAAATACGTTAACTAATCTTGAATTCTTAGGAGTATTTACAAACCCACCAACATCAGTCCTAACATCCACCTTAGCTTCAGGTATTAACTCATTAACTACCTCAGTAAATGCTTGGTAGACTAACTCCTTAGTTGACATAGCCCTAACATCAAGTACTAATACATGTTTATGAGCATCACTAATATACATGTTAGGTGTTATAGATATACCGAATTCACTGAAGGCCTTAACAGGTATTGGGGTCCTAACTAATGTTGAGACAGTCTTAATAAGTTTGGTTAAGCCTAAATCAACTCTAACTTCATCACCTGAATTCTCAGGGACTACATACTCTACAGTAACTGCTGAAGGGATCACATTACTCTTTAAGAACTTACCCTCAATTGAAGTTACGTAAGCATCTAACTCCTTAATAAGTACTGAAGTACATACTAACGGGTGTGAATCAACACTAGGTATGAAGTAAGCTGCATGTGCGTGTTGACTTACTGGGTAGTAAGCATTAAAAGTCTTAATACCTACCTTACCCCTAACAACTTCAAACTCTTTAGGTACTTCAATAATAACTTCAAAAATCTTCCTCCTCCTACATATAACTATGTGGTTAGCTCCATCACCATTAATTAAGTACTTAGGTAGTAAACCATCACTAACTAACTTCTTAACTATCTGTAAAACACCGTACTCACCACCAACCTCCTCATCACCTGTGAAGGCATATAACACCTTACGATTAGGTCTTAACCTACTTAACTCAACTAACGTAACCATCATAGCAGCAACATTTGACTTATCATCTAGAGCTCCCCCACCGTATAACCTACCATTAGCTAAAGTAGGTTTGAAGGGGTCGTAACTCCACCTACTAACATCAGCAGGAACTACATCATAATGAGCTAATAACATTACGTAAGGCTCACCATCACCTACAGAACCAAAGATACTGTAGTAATCGTTAAATCCTAAGATACTAACATCAATACCGTAATTACTTAAGAACTCATGAATATACTTAACAATATCATATGATGGTTTAATACCTCTTACAGGGTCATTAACACTTGGGAATGATATTAAATCACTTAAGACCTTAACTACATCTAACATTAAACCACCGTAACATAGTTTAAACTACATATTTAAACTATAAAGTTTAAGAAGTTAGTTAATCATTAATTTCATGATGATGAACTTTCGGTCGTAATGAATTAATGATTGATCTTCCTCTCACTGATCCTCACCAGAATATACTCTATTAATTTATTGATTATGTCGGATTCGTAGTAATCAACTACTTTCAGCCGGTTTGCTACTAATCACTACTCATAAAGCTCGTGCATCATCATCAATAAAATCTAGATAAATAAGATTTAAGTTTTAAATTATGGATATAACCTAACTTCACTAAGAGTAACTATGACAATTATTAGTGAGGTGTATAGGGTACCTAAAACTTCTACTAAATTCTTAATAATTTTATATCTCCATAAACGCCTATTGGCTAGGACTATAATACCTGCATATCCGTGAAGAGCTATTAGTAGGGCTGTCATATACCTAAGTAGCGGTAGTGTATGGATCTTAACTGATGTAGGATATGTAAAGCCTATTAACGATGGTACTGGTGATATCATACCATAACCGCTTAACACATATAAGAACATCACTAGTGATATTGGAATTGAAGTATACTCAACTATTTTCAAGCAGATGTATACCTTCTTACTCATCTCCTTAACCTCGTGTAGATCTTATGGAGTTCTTCGAAGGTCATCTTATGAGGTGTTAAAGGTACACCTACTGGGAATATATAGAGTGGTCTCTCATTCTTCGTAGCTTTAATGATGTTAGCTACCTCATCATCGTAGAAAGCTCCTATAGCTACAGTACCTAGACCTAATGCTGTAGTCATTAAATATATGTTTTGACCTACATGACCTACCTCAAGAATGACATATCTAATACCTCTATCACCATACCTACTAGTAGTCCTCTCATAAACTGCACAAATCACTATATTTACAGGGGCATCCCTAACCCAATCCTGCATTAGTGATGCCCTCCAAAGCCTATCCCTTACATCACCACTAACAACTAGTCTTAACGAATGCCTCCTAAAATCATACTTATAAACACCTGCTGGTAAGTACTTACCCTCACCTAAGTAAACACCACCCTCACCAATAACTACGTAGATCTCTAGAGGGTATGTAGCACCTGCACTAGGTGCTGCCCTCCTAAGCCATCCATGAATATCCTCAACAACTCCTTGGGTAGCCCATAAAATCATAGATAGTTGAGTTATGTTTAATGACTTATCACTCCACTCCCTAATACTCTTCCTAAGAAGTATTGCCTCCTCAACACTTATTGTAGTCACCTTAGTCGGTAGTGGTAGTAAGAACTCTCCATCCAAACTAACCACACCAACATCTACATTAGTTATTGAGGTATATAAAGACATTACTACATATAGAATTATACTTAACGTTAAGGCTAGTGATAGTAGTAATCCTAACCTCAAAATAAAACCCTTAATAACCACTGATTCATAACTTATTAACCTTTAGATTCCGATCTACATATTTAAGTTATGTAAGGTAATACTCCACAGTAGGTGGTAATGAGTTTATGATTAATTTTCTGAGGAAGTTTAAGAGGGAGACGCCTAAGGAGAGGGGGTATATAAGGGATTATATCACTGGGGTTCCTCACGAGATTACTGAGAGTGAGTTAAGGAGGCAACACATTGAGAAGAAATTAGTTTTAGATTTAGGATACCCTAAAGAGTTAATAGGTGTTGATGTAGATGTGTTAAGAGATGGTAAGTCTTTAGGTAGGGCTGACCTAATAGTTTTTAAAGATCTAACATCTAGAGACCCGATTAATAACTCATATATCTTAATACTAATTAGAAGTGGTGATTTGAAGGACTTAAGAGAATTACTACTTCAGACAAATGCTGAGTATGGACTACTATATGATGGTGTTAGATACATCATTTTGAGGAAGTTTGAAGGTAATGTATTAGAGGAGGTTAGTACATTACCTAGATATGGTGAAGGATTTAACGAGTTGGATACCCCATTAAGTAAGGACTTACTAAGACCTACTTACGAATTAAGTAATTATATTAGTGATTTATGCAAGTATTTAATGAGTGTTGAAGGTCTTAAAGGTCGTGAGTTATTTAAGGAGGTAATGAAGTTAGTGTCTCTCAAGTTAAGTGATGAGTTATTAGGAGGTGGTGAAGTCTTAGCATGGGTCTCTAGTAAGGAATTTAACGATTTACGTAAAGGTGTTGATGTGGTTGGGCTGAGAAGTAGAGTAGAGTTTTTAACTAGGATTGCTAGAGATAAGTTCTTAGATATTGATGAAGGCTTAAGAATTAACATTAAATCTATAGCTGAATTCCTTAGGAGACTTCACGGGATCTCAATACTTAAATCAAGTGCTTACATAAAATTCGAATCGCTTAACACCATGGCTAGAGATGTGATGAGTGTTGATAAGGGTGAGGTACTAACACCTTATCCTGTAGCTGAGTTAATCGCTAAGATCATAAACCCAAGTACTAATGAGTTAATAGTAGATCCTGCATGCGGTACTGGAACATTAATTAACTTAGCAGTAAATTATGTTAGGGGTAAGTATAAGTTAGGTTTTGAGGAACTTTCAAAATACTTAAGAAGTAATGTATTATGCATTGATATAAATCCGGATATAATTAAATTAGCTAGGATTTACATGACCTTATATTTAGGTCAGGTAGGTAATGTATTAGTAGCTAATAGTTTAGCACCATTTGATGAATTAGAAAGTATATCTCAGAAATACTTAATACCTGAGAACTTAATACCTAAGGAAGGTAGGTTCGACATCGTTATCACTCATCCACCATTTAATATTAAGCAGAGGGTTACAGATCCTAAGATATTAAATCAGTATGAATTAGGACGTAAGTGGAGTTATGACAGACTTACTTCGAAATGGATTAAGAAGTCTGACTTAGCTAGAGAACAGTTCATTGAGGTATTATTCCTTGAGAGGTGCTTCCAACTCCTAAGGAATTACGGTAGGATGGCAATAATACTACCTGAGGAAATACTTGCTTCAGGTCCTCTAGGCTATGTTAGACAGTGGATTGTTGAGAATTTAAGGGTATTAGCTGTAATTTCACTACCACATCCAACATTCATAGCTTATGGATTTAAAGCTAGGGCTTTCATACTAGTAGGTCTGAAAGTCCCTAAAGAGGAGTTAGAAGCTTTAGTTAAGAAGAGTTATAACGTATTCACAGTATCTATGACTAAGATAGGTTATGACGCTTTCGGTAAGATAGCTTATAAAGTAGATAAAAACGGTGATTTAGTTATTGATGATTTAGGTAATCCTGTATTAGATACAGATATACCGTTAGTAGTTGAGAAGTTTGAGGAGTATAAGAGGAGTGAAGGAATAAACTTTTAAAATATTCAAACCTAGACAAAACAGATTAAATAATGCTGAGTAGGAGGACTGTAGGTTACATAGAGGGTATAGTCTCAATAATAGTAAATACCATATTATTCATAATTAAGTACTCAGCTGGGATTACGTATAACTCCATAGCAGTAATTACTGAGTCAATACATACGTTATCTGATTCCCTAACATCAGCTGTAGTAGTAATTAGTTTTTGGATAGCTTATAAACCACCTGATGAAGAACACCCATTCGGACATGGTAGAGCCGAGAGTGTAGGAGCTATAGTTGTCGGGACATTATTAGCAGTTACTGCTTACGAATTACTTAACGAGAGTGTTAGGAGGTACTTAAGTAGTGAGTCAATGATGTTTAACTGGGTGTTAATAGTAGTTCTACTCCTATCAGCTATAGTTAAGGAATTACTTGCCCGTTGGTCTTTAAGACTTGGGATTAAGTATGATTCTAAGGCATTAGTAGGTGATGCATGGCATCATAGGTCTGACGCTATACTGTCAGTACTAGTATGTTTAGGGATACTACTCAGCAGTTATTACTGGTGGGTAGATAGTGTGTTAGGTATGATTGTATCAACACTTATAATGTTCATAGCTATTAAACTAGTAATTAATACTTCGAAGGATATCATGGGCTATAAACTACCGTCTAAGTTAGAGGTTGAGATTAAGAACTTGATATCATCGATATCTAAGGATATATCAGATATTCACCATATACACATACATAAATATGGGGAACATACAGAGATAACACTACATATAAGACTACCTCCTAACATGAGATTAAGTGAAGCTCATAAGATAGCATCTAAAGTAGAAGAAGAACTTAAGAGTAGGTATGGTTGGGAAGTTACAGTCCATATAGAACCTACTAAGGAGTAAGTCAATTTAATATCTAAGGATATTAACTTCATACTTAATTTACAACTAAAAATTTATTATCAACTACATCTTTACTAATCAGGTGTTTTAAGATGCCTAGAACTCTTACTAAATGGCAGGAACGCTTAGTTACGTTCATTGCATTTCTTATGGGTTTATACAACGTATACATACTTACATTTGCTGTTTACGATATATTCGCTCATATGGCAGTAAACTTAACATTCGTACTACTGTTAGTATTCCTAACCTTCCCAGCACGTAAGAAGGATATTAGTAAGATTCCATGGTATGATTACTTACTAGCCATAATCTCCGCTATACCCCCACTAATGCTTTATCTTAACTACACCTCATGGGTTTACGGTAGGTGGGCTTTCATAACTGACCTACCTACAGAGCAATTCATCTTAGGGTTGATATTCCTAGTAACAGTTGTTGAAGCTGTTAGGAGGTGTACTGGGATACCGATGATGGCTGTTGTCCTAGCATTCCTAACATACCTGTATATAGGGCCTTGGCTCCCACCACCTCTAAGACATAGAGGTTTAAGTATTATTAGGATTGTAGAAGCTAACTACGTGACAGGAGCTTACGGAGTATTCACAATACCTCTTCAAGTCATATCTACATATGTTATTGCATTTACTATTTTAGGTGCTGTCTTCTCAGAAGCTGGTGTCGGTAAGTTCTTTATAGATCTTGCTAAGGCTTTAGTTGGTAGGATGGTTGGTGGTCCTGCTAAGATTGCTGTAGTTGCTTCATCACTCTTCGGAACAATTAGTGGTTCAGCACCAGCAAACGTCTACG
>Ga0209183_1000550_pt1 | contig 14800 bp, 19 predicted proteins | sample LHCtaG_2_FD_184120 | JGI IMG/M metagenome (GOLD analysis project Ga0209183, IMG submission 184120) | Hot spring microbial communities from Little Hot Creek, USA to study Microbial Dark Matter (Phase II) - LHC4sed_replicate (SPAdes)... | ecosystem: Environmental > Aquatic > Thermal springs > Hot... | reverse complement strand
ATGTTATAGAGAAGGTTAGGGAGATATTATCAAGTGAGCCTTGGAGGATTAGTAGTCTTCTAAGATTCATACCGATTGAAGAAGTCGTCTCAACGAAGATCGAGGATATCGCAGAAGCAGCCTGTAAACTATCAAGTAAGATTCCTAAAGAATCTTCTTTCAGGATAACGGTTGAGAAGAGACATACGTCTCTCTCAAGTCAAGATATTATAAAAGCCGTGGCAGAGAAAATCGAGAGGAGAGTAGATCTTAAGAATCCAGATTACATTGTATTGATAGAAGTCTTGGGTGGATTAACCGGGGTCTCAGTGATAAGACCTGAGCAGATAGTAAGTTCAATGAAGCATGAAAAATCAGAGTATATTTAGCGAATTAATTACATGATTTTTCATGTGGCCAGAATGGGATTCGAGTATTTTTCGTTTATGAGGGTGATGGATGGATACAAGCAACGTTAAATGATACTATGATAGATTTTCGGAGAACTTACATGTATTACTTCTTGTGGCCACACGATTTTAGATGGCCACTTTTGACAATTGATATCTTACAGTACTAGGAAATCTGCTTCGTAGGAATTCAACTCATAAAATTTTACTTGAGATACTCCTATATATTTGGGAGTGGAGAAATGGTTGAATGATGGGGGAATTTAAGAAGAAGCTTGGGGAAGCAAGTACTTTTGGAGAGATATTTGAGCTTGTAAAGAAAGCAGTAAAGAAAACACTTGGAGTTCATAGAGCTGGTTTAGAGCTGGTCTTAATGGAACTACCAAATAATATAGGTGCAATGCATGAGGTTGGAAGCAACATGATTGTAATGAATGAAGCCTTACTAGAAGCATTTCTCCAGGTAGCTAGAAACAAGATTGAAGTAAACTCATACGTTTTCGTTATCCTTCTTCATGAATACCTTCATAGCTTAGGATACATAGATGAGGAAGAAGTAAGAGTACTAGTTAAGAGAATAGTAACGGAAGTGTTAGGCGAAGACCATATAACATACCATCTTGCAACAAACTCATTGTTTGAATTATACCCTGAATTACAGATGATTGGGCCTGGAAGAATAGGTAGAGATACAAAAATCATTAGGGGCTTTGATAGAGAAAGTACGCATTATATTTGTTAAGACTCGTATATTGTATTGCAATTAAATTGTTAGAGACTCGCGGATGCTCTTTATCTCAACATATTTCCTAGCTATTTTTAATGCTTTTTCAACTACTTTTATTGAGTCTTCTCCGAAGACGTAAGTATTAGGTTCTAGACCGTGGCCACCTCTATCAAATACTACATCTAGGCTGCCTGCTTTCTTAAATTCCTCCGATATAGATTCTATAACTTGTTCTTCCATGTCTCTACCTACAACAATATTTTTCGCTGTCTCTGAATATCTTAAACCAAGGCATCTTACTGCTGCTTCAACAATCTCATCAAACTTTAGATTGATCACCGAATTCACATTATATGAGTACTTCTTAACTGTCAACAGTACTCTTGCTAGATGTCTAGACCCACCGAATTCTGGTCTACTAACAGCTTTAGGCCTATCACGTAGCATTACTATCCTTCCAGGGATACCTGCAACATCTTCGATTGTCTTAGCATCTTTAACTGATTCAACAATGTTTACAGCTACCTGAGGCATTACATTTACAAAATATCTTGCTTCTTCGACCATCTTTACAGCTCTCTCCAATCTAGCTAGTACTTGGGCTCTGTCAGTATCTTGGAGCTCTATCTTCTTCTTTAAACAGATCTCACATGTAGAAAGTTGAGGGTACATACTTCTATGATAATTACAGAAGATGCCTCTAGATAATGAATCCATCCAGAAAGAATATAGTGTCAAAGTAGCTCTAACTGGATCATGTAGGATATCTCTAGTAATTAGCTTGGTTAAAGAAGTTATCTCATCCATGCTTAATCCCATATCTACTAGTGATTTAACATATGTATCCTTAGGCTTTGAGAGGATCTGACTTATAGCAGACTGGGATAAACCCAGGATGGATGCGATCTTTAATTGGCTATACCCTATAGAATAGAGTTCATAAACCACCAAACCCCTGATAGCTGGTAGGAAGCTCTTAGCCATCATCTCACATGGAGGCATCATCTCCCTCCACCATCTATCAATTAAGACGTACTTCCTTTTATCTAGTAAACTTTAGATATGAATGAATTAAGCTATTACATAGTCTACTTAAATTGGATTGAGAACTGTGAAAACTAGATATTCTTAAATAATGGTGATCCTTTTGGTGAAATAGTTGAAGGAGGCTTATTAGAGGAGTGAAGCATAAGCCGCCGAAGGATAGGAAGTTTGGTAAGGGAGTTGTGAAGTGTAAGAGATGTGGAACGACCGTAGGAGTTATTCGAAAGTATAAGCTCTACTTATGTAGGAGATGTTTCAATGAAGTAGCACCGAGCCTAGGCTTCAAAGTTTATGAATAAACTTTGCACTCTATGACTAGATTAAAGTCGGCATTAAAGACCTACTATCTAAGAAGTACCTCTAGAGTTTTAGTTAAGCTTGCTACTGAGGGGAATTTAACCTCTTCCACGTCTCCACTCTTTAGCAGCGAATAATTAATTAGATAGCATGGTTATTTGCAGGTTTAGGATCGATGAAATGAGTAGAGACTTGGTTTCAGGACTCTTCACAACATTACAGAATAATGAAGCTGTCAGGAATAGAGAGTGCATCTACCCAGCTAGTAAGCTTATAGCGAATATTCTACGGGTGCTTCAGAGGCATGGGTATATAGGTGCATTTGAGTATATTGAGGATGGTAGAGGTGGAAAGTTCAGGATACAATTATTGGGTAGGATTAACCGTTCCGCTCCTATTAGACCTAGATATAGTGTAAAGAAAAATGAATATGATGAATGGGAGAAAAGATACCTCCCAAGTAGAGATATCGGTATATTGATAGTCTCAACAAACAAGGGCGTATTCTCACATCTAGAAGCCAAGAAGATGAATATTGGTGGGAAACTCATAGGATACGTATACTAGGGGTGATAGGTGGAAGTTGCCTCTCATAATAAAGGAGGTAGAAATCCCAGAGGGTATACAAGTAGAAGTTTCTAGCCCAGCTATCATTAAGGTTAAGGGGAAACTTGGAGAATTAGTTAGTAATCTTTCACATACTGGAGCTAGGATTGAGCTAGATGGAAGAAAGATCGTAATCAAGTATCCAGGGAAGGGGAAGAGAGCTAAGTCGATGATTGGAACTGTTACTTCATCGATAAAGAACATGTTTACAGGGGTTACAAAAGGATACACATACAAGCTTAAGGTAGTATCAACACACTTCCCTATAAACGTGAAGGTTCAAAGAGATACAGTAATCATAGAAAACTTTATTGGAGAAAGATATGCTAGGAAAGCTAAGATAGTTGGAGCGGATACCAACGTTAAAGTCCAAGGCGAGGATATAATAGTATCAGGGATAGATAAACAAGCAGTAGGGCAGACTGCAGCTAATATAGAAGCTGCAACAAGAGTTAGAAGAAAAGACTTGAGGAAGTTCCTCGATGGAATATACTTATTTGAAAAGAAGGTGGGTATAGATTGAGCCCAGTTAGAATCCCTAAGAAGATTAAAGAGATGAAGAGTAAGCGTCCAGAATTCGCCCGTCAGGAGAGTTGGAGGTATGTTAGGTTGAAGCCTAACTGGAGGAAGCCTAGGGGGAAAGATAGTAAGATGAGGCTCCAGAAGAGTGGTGCTCCACAACTCGTAAAGGTCGGATATAGAACCCCTCGGAAGTATAGGAGTCTACATCCAAGCGGATTCAAAGAAGTACTAATTCATAGAGTTGAAGACCTTGAAGGCTTAGATCCTACAATATACGCTGTTAGGATCGCAAGCTCAGTAAGCAGATTGAAGAAGATCAAGATAATGGAGGAGGCTGAGAAGAAGGGTTTAAAAGTATTGAATCCAATAGCTATAACAGTTCCTGGAGCTGAGAAACCTGAAATAATCTCGCCAGAAGAGATTAAAGAAGAAGCTAAAGAAAGTGGTGAAGTGAAGTAAGATGACAAATAAGTTAGAACTTCAAAAAAGACTTGCAGCTAAGTTATTGAAGTGCGGTGAGACTAGAGTTAGATTCGACTCTGAGAGAATAGATGAAATATCTGAGGCCATCACTAGAGAAGATATTAAGAGATTGATTAAAGATGGTGCAATATATAAAGTTCACTCAAAAGGGGTAAGTAGAGTTAGAGCAAGAGAACGAGAAGAAAAAAGGAGGAGCAGAGGTTATGGAAGTAAGAAAGGCGGTAAATATAGCGTAGTCTCGAGAAAAGAGAAGTGGATGCTTAAGGTTAGAGCTCAGAGAAGGAAATTGAAAGAACTAAGGGAGAAGAAGCTTATTGATTTTTCAACATATAGGAGGATCTACAAGATGGTTAAAGCAGGAGCATTCAAATCTACATCTGATATGGTAGCCTACCTAGAAGCAAATAAACTTATTAGGAGACCGCTTCTATGAGCCGTTTAAAGGTCTTAAAGAGGAGGCCCCCTAGAAGGAGGAGAGAGGGGGTTACAGATTATAGAGTACGTTTAAAACTTGTTAAATCTGGTCTCCCGAGACTAGTTATTAGGAAGAGTAATAGGTACATAACAATCCAAGTAGTTGAGTCTAGGGTAGGCGGGGATAAGACGCTTATAACAGTTACTTCTAAGCATCTTCTAGATTATGGTTGGAGAGCAGGTACTAAGAATCTTCCAGCAGCTTATCTTACAGGATTCCTAGCAGGCTTACTAGCTAAGAAGAAAGGTGTAGAGAAGGCTATAGTCGATATTGGATTATACACTCCCATAAGCGGATCTAGGCTTTTCGCTGCTGTTAAAGGATTCACAGATGCAGGCATAGATGTGAGGGTGAGTAGTGAGAAACTGCCTGGGGAGGAAAGAATAAAAGGTACACATATACAAGAATACTATCAGATGATCAGGGAGAGAAACATTGAGACAATACAGTTTTCTAAATCTCCAGAAGATATCTATACTAGATTAGCTGAGCACTTTGAAGAAATTAGAAAGAATATTGTGCAGAGAGTTGGAGAGGCATGAGTGCTTCAAGTGAATGGGTTCCCAAGACTAAGATAGGTAGAATGGTAGCTCAGGGGCAGATAACTTCAATAGATGAAATATTTGCAAACCACTGGAAGATAGCTGAACCCGAGATTGTTGATGCTTTACTACCTGGATTGGAACAGGAAGTTATAGATATAAAGCTCGTGCAGAAGCAGACGGATGCAGGTGAACGTAGCAGGTTTAAAGCAATCGTAGTTGTAGGTAATAGAGATGGATACGTTGGGCTTGGAATGGGAAAATCTATCCACGTAGTCTCAGCAATCGAGAAAGCTATCAAGAATGCTAAGATGAAGCTTATCCCGGTTGTTAGGGGGTGTGGAAGCTGGGAGTGCTCATGCGGTACAGAGCATAGCCTACCGACTAAAGTTGAAGGGAAATGGGGGAGCGTGAGGATACAGCTTCTACCTGGTCCTAGAGGTTTAGGAGTAGTTGCTGGAGAGACAGCAAAGATAGTTTTAGAGTTAGCAGGAGTAAAAGATGTCTGGACTAGAACTTTTGGGGAAACTAGAACAACACTATCTTTTGCAGGAGCAACTTACATGGCTTTGAAAAATACTAACAAGATAATACTGCCAACCTTGTGGAGGCAGCTTTAGGATATGGAGTCTACGTTTAAAACTCTTAATTAGCGTCTTATTCCGCAAAATGTATTCTTCCTATCTGGATGTAGGATAGATTCGTGTTTCTAGTCTGATGAAATTTATTAGAAACTTCAGTGACCTAGCTGTAGGTTCTATGGGATGAGCGTAGCTATGTCGGCAAGCAATAACGTGGGATGCTATCTTGTCATCAGGATTAAAGGAAGTGTAAAAGCTAATCGAGAAGAACTAGACACTCTTGAAATGCTTAACTTACCTAGAGCAAACTATGCGGTATTTGTTCCGAAAGACCCTAGTTTTGAAGGAATGTTAAAGAAAGTAGTACATTATGTTACTTGGGGTGAGCCGACACTAGAAACCGTAAAAAGACTCTTAAAACGAGCTGAATTCAATGGAAGAATAAGATTGAGAGATGAGAATATCGTTAAGCTAGGCTACAGTAACCTTGACGAACTCGCAGAGAAAATATTCAAGGGAGAGATAACGTTAAGCAAGCTAAGAGATAAAGGGCTTAAACCATATCTGAGACTGCACCCTCCAAAAAATGGGTTCAAGAAAACAATCAAGAAGCCCTTCAATGCGGGGGGAGAATACGGGTACCGTGGAGAGAAGATAAATGAACTCGCGGTTAGAATGTCTTAAAAATAGTCTAGTATCTTGAAATTCTTATTAATTGCTGAGACGGTTAGGATTGTGAGAATAATTGCCTACAAGGTTTAGGAAGGTTAGGAAGAGGAGAGGTAGTAGGACTCACGGCTGGGGTCAGATAGGTCAGCATAGGAAGACTGGAGCAAAAGGTGGACGTGGAGAATCTGGAAAACATAAACATAAGTGGACATGGATACTAAGATATGATAGAGACTACTTTGGGAAGCATGGATTCTTCAGACCAAATAGGAGAGAGGTTAAATCTATGAACCTACTACAGTTAGCAACGGTTGTAGAGAACCTGGAGGAGCAAGGTCTGTTAAAGATTGTAGATGATAGAATAGTTGTAGACTTGAATTCTATGGGTGTTAAGAAGATAATCGGTGGAGGAAGAATCAATAGACCCCTACTCGTAATTGTTGAGAACTGGACTAGGACAGCCGAGGAGAAGATTAGAGAAGCTGGAGGAGAGATAGTCAAACCAGAAGAAGTAAGGGTGTAGAAGAATGCCTAGTGCAAAAGAAATAGTTAAAGAAGTCGGTAGGTATTTTCCCGAGGTTGCGAAACCTGTTAGAAAGCTTGGCTTGGGAGAGAGGTTTCTCTGGACTGGGTTAGTCTTAGTCATATATGTACTGATGAGTCATACTTTCCTCTATGGTGTACCACAAGCTGCTAAACTCTCACAGCAAAACCCGATTATACTAAACATAATATTCGCACAACGTATGGGAACACTGACAACACTAGGGATAGGACCGATCGTTACCTCAGGCCTCATACTCCAGCTACTAGTAGGCGCACAGATAATAAAACTAGACTTATCTAAATCTGAAGATAGAGCAGTATTCACTGCTGCAAGCAAGATATTCGCTGTAGTTGTAACCGTGTTTGAGGCGGCAGTATTTACTTTCTCTGGTATGCTGGGGCAGATGGATTTCAACACCCAGATACTTGTATTTCTACAGCTTGTTGCAGCAACAACATTGATAGTTTTAATGGATGAGCTTGTACAGAAAGGCTGGGGACTGGGAAGCGGTGTAAGCTTATTCATAGCTGTAGGCGTAGCTGAAACAATTATTGTAAGCCTCTTCTCACCAATAATACTCCCAGACGGATATTATCAAGGAATAATCTTAGCGTTTATCGAGGCCGGCATCTCAGGGAAGCCTATAGGACCTCTACTAGCAAGAGGGCAGTTCCCAGATATCCTAGGGCTATCGAGCACGTTTCTACTATTATTCTTGATAATCTACTTGGAGGCTATTAGAGTGGAAGTCCCTATCCAGTATGCGAGATACTCAGGTTTCGCTGCAAAATATCCGATCAAGTTCTTGTATGTTTCAAATATTCCTGTCATCTTTGCTTCTACTGTATTCACAAACATATACTATCTCTCAAGCATAGTCTGGAGCAGGTTTAACATGGATAATAGTAATCCGTTCTTGAACATCATTGGCATGTTTAATTCTACCCGCTATGTTGAAGATAGAATGCTGACACCTATAGGTGGACTAGCATACTATGTAACTTCACCATACAATATATACGGTGTGTTGCATGACCCTGTCAAGTCTGCTGTGTATGCTCTTATAATGATTGGGTTCTGCCTACTCTTCGCTAAGTTCTGGGTAGACATAGGAGGATTATCTCCAGAGAAAGTTGCAGACCAATTGGTGAAAGCTGGTATGCAGGTTCCAGGGTTCAGGCGTGCGCCGTCTGCTATCGCTAAGATAATCGAGAGATACATCTCCACCGTGACCGTGCTTGGAGCTTTAGTGGTTGGAGCGATAGCGGTTTTCGGTGACTTCTTCAACGTGTTCGGTGGAGGTATAGGTATACTTCTTATGACTGGAATCCTCTATCAATACTACCAGATATTAGTGAGAGAAAGATTGACTGAGATGTATCCAGCTTTAGGAAGATTGCTTGGAGAAGAATGACCTCGTAAAATATCCATGATTTTATCTTCCTAATATTTGATATTGTTTATTAAGTGGAAGACCAGAAGTCTAAGCGTGAGAGCATGGATCCTCTCATTCAAATCTTTATGTTAGCTGTCTTGGTAAGCTTAGTCACCAATCTCATCCGGAGGAAATTAATTTCTAGAGAAGATACTTTGAAGATGGCTGAATCCCAACTCTATAAGAAGAGTCTACTCGAAGCTAGAAGGAAAGGAGATGAGAAGCTTATCCAGAAATTAATGAAGAAGCAGGAGTACTATCAGAAGATAGATGCGCAGATAGCTAAAAAGAATATCATAACATTATTTGCAACCTTGGCCGTGTTCTACTTAGCATATATTTTTTTGGGGCAAGTTTATGGAAACAGTTCTGTAGCCAATCTGCCTGCTGATCTAATAATCCCGTTCATCTCTCAAGGTAACCAATTAACAGTTGCAGGATGGTTCATAATCTCTCTAATAGCAGCTGGATTACCAATATCAAAGATACTAGGTTTAGGCGGAGTGCCTGCGCTAACTAAAGAAGCCGAGAAGAAAATCAAAGAATAGCGTCAAGCTCATAGCATAATAATGAATTAGCAATTTGATTAAAATAAAATAGTGGATTAACGTATTTTTCTGTTAAGAGTATGAGGCGGAGTCTTAGAACTAGGTCTAGGAAGAGGAAGTATGTCCGAACACCAGGTGGGAGATCCATTGTACATTTTGAAGACGAGAAGAGAGACTTCCATCATTGTGCAAGGTGTGGTGCTATAATCCATGGTATACCGAGAGAGAAGGACTACAAGCTATCCCATAGCGAAAGAACTATCGAGAGATACCATGGAGGGGTGCTCTGCCAGAATTGTCTTGACCAGTTAATTAGAGACAGAGTATACCTTGAGTGGGTAAAATCTTAGTGAGTGGAATACTCATATATAGATTAGATTTTGAAGTATTCTTTTACAGCTTGTGAAACTATCCTATAGACTCCAATTATGCTTAGATTACTTGTATCTAGTACTAAGTGAAATGGTGAATAATCTTTCCCAATCTCTACACCATATAATCTTCTATATATTTCAGCACTATCAATATCCCTCTTCCTCAATAGCTGTCTAGCTACTTCTGGTTCGACGTGGCTCCTCTTAACAAGCCTCTTTACTCTAACATCTTCAGAAGCTTTTAACCATATATTAAATCCATGAGGATAAAGCCACGGAAGTATCCAGCTATCTATCACTACGCTTCCTTTCTCAGCATATTCTATTAGCTTCTGATCTACAAGTTTATCAAACTCAGGGTTAGACATTCTCTCTTCTAAGAATTTTAATCCTTCTTCTGTCTCCCACCAAGCTTTCCCAGTAAGTTTGTAGCCTCTCTCTTTAGCAAGCAATTTTAACCCATCCCCCCCTGAGACATATTTAAGTTGAAAAGTTCCCGCAAGCTTTCTTCCTAGAGTACTCTTACCTGTTGCTGCGAAACCGCTTATACAGATGACTATCTTCTTCTCCATATTCAATAACATTCACCGCGATTATATTAATATTCAAACTGCCTTAGTTTACAATAAACCTTAATTAGTAAAGTAAATATACTGTTCTCCTGTCTCCCTCTTATCCAAGAGTATTTTAATAAGCTTGCCCTGTATAAGGCTCCAGGAGCTCTAGTTGAAATAGCGGTAATATTTTCTAGATGGAGGGGGTTTGATGAAGGAAGAAATTGGTAGGATTGTAGTGAAGACGGCTGGTAGGGAAGCTTCCAAGAAATGTGTTATAGTCTCAGTGGTAGACAAGAATTTCGTTCTTGTTACAGGTCCGAAGAGTTTAACCGGGGTAAAGCGAAGGAGAGTAAACATATCCCATCTAGCTTTCACGCCTCACAAGATAGACATTAAGGAGAATGCAAGCGATGATGAAGTGTTAAAGAAGCTTGAAGAAGCTGGGTTGCTAGATTATATGCGCGAATACATACGAGTTCATCCAAAAGCTTTACCATTGACTACATCATAGTGGAGAGACTAATAAAATTGTAGAAACAGGATTAATTAGGAGAGACACTCTGTTTTTAGAAGATAATTAATATTGTTCTTAGAGTATTTGCGATATGGAATTTGGATGAGTAGCGGTATTGTTCCACCTTGGATGATTGAATCAAAGATCCTGGTAAGGATTGATGTAGAGAGTAATCCATCTTTTGGTGAGGACCCTTACAGTAGACCTCTTGATAGACATATTAAGCTTGGAGTAATAAATCTTGATAAACCTAGAGGACCTACAAGCCATGACGTTACAAGTAAAGTTAAGTCTCTACTAGCTGTTGAGAGAGCAGGTCATGGTGGAACACTTGACCCAGCTGTTTCAGGTGTTCTACCAATCCTACTTGATGATGCTACAAAATGTGCTGGAGTAGTTATGAGTGGCGGAAAAGAATACGTATGTGTTATGAAGCTTCATGGTGATGTCTCTGATGATGAGCTGAAGGATGCTATCAAGATGTTTACGGGAGATATATACCAGCTTCCGCCCGTTAGGTCAAGTGTTGCAAGAACCCTTAGAGTCAGAACAATCTATAGTATAGACCTACTTGAAAGAGATGGAAGATATACTTTAATGAGAGTAGCCTGTACAGGTGGAACGTATATTAGGAAGCTATGCTATGACATTGGTCTATATCTTGGTGTGGGCGCACATATGCAAGAGCTTAGAAGGATTAGAGTTGGACCTTTTACCGAGAGTACAGCTGTAACATTACTTGATCTGTATGAATCTGTAGAAAAATGGAGGAGTGGTGATGAGTCTATGTTAAGAGAGATCGTTAGACCTGTAGAGGAAGCCGTAAAGCACATTCCAAAGATATACTTGCTTGATTCAGCTGTAGGTGCAATATGTAATGGCGCTAACCTAGCTGTTTCGGGAATCGCAAAGCTGGAAGATAATGTGATGAAGGGTAGGACAGTCGCTCTCATGTCTCTTAAAGGAGAACTAGTAGCTCTTGGAGTAAGTAGAATGAATTCAGAGGAAATACTAGAAGCAGAACATGGAATAGCAGTAGATACAGAGAGAGTAATCATGGATAGGGGACTATATCCACCTATATGGAAGCATGGAGAGCGGAGAGCGAGATAAAATTAAAGATCAACAGTAACTTATACTGTTTTATCTTAAAGATAAAGTTTCAAAATTCTAGGGAATATTTCTACTTCCTCCTTCTCATAATGTAGGTCTATGAGTCTCCTAAGCTCCTTGATGGTATTTATCCCTGATTCGACGCTATCTACCGAATTGATATTGTAAACATGGTTCAAGATAGGTTTATGCTGCTGGAAGACCTCAATTATATCTTTACAGTTTTCTCTACCAAGTAATCTTAATGCTTCTTTTAGAATTACAGCTTCTTCGTCAATAATATGCTGTTCAAGATCAGACTTTAATTCACCTACTAGTTCCCTCGTTTTAGTATAGCCGCCTCTCATGATAAGCTCTTCTATTCTTAAAATTTTTTCTTTCGATTTTTTATGCTCATCTATTAAGAGGCTAATGAGAGAAGGTAATGCGAGTTTACGTGGATTCACATATCTGCTTCCGGATCAAGTTTATATTAAGTTGCTTAACCTACTTAGATATTTGTTGAACTCCCTCAATCGTTTTAGCTGAATTACATTCCACTAGATTATTGATAATAGTGTTAATATTTCAGAATCATTTCTAATGTTTTCTATTTTACAGTATTCGTTTGGTTTATGAGCCGTTCTATCTAGTGTAGACCAGACGACTGCTGGTATATTTTTAGCTCTCAGGAAAGCAGCACATGTTCCTCCGCCTATCCCGATTATCTTGGCATTAATATTCCTTGCTAATCTGAGAGCTTTAGATAAATTGTTTACAATAGGAGATTCAGTAGATGTCGGAGGTGGGGACTCCCATTTCATTACTTGTTCAACATCTATCTTTACACCGTAGAGTGATTCGAAGCTTCTGCATATTTTCTCTATTACATCCAGAACTTCTCCAAGACTATAGCTTGGGATTATCCTAAAATCAAAATAGAATATGTCTGTTCCAGGTACAGTATTAATATTATCTATATTCTGTTCTTTCTTTGTGGGTTCAAAGGTTGATGTCGGTGGAGTGAAAATGGGGTCTATTTTATTGAATCTTTCATGTAATATTTGATCAAGTGTTGATGCTAGACGGATTCCGATTCTATGAGCATTAATGCCTTCATGGGGAAAAGCAGCATGTGCTTGTATTCCATGTATTATAAATCTGAGCCATAGGATGTGTTTTTCAGCAACTTCTATCTCAGATCCGTCTGGAGCACCATAATCTAAGACTACTGCTTCATCTTCTTCTTTAAAGAATCCTTTCTCAACAAGGTATTTTAATCCATACGTGCTTCCAGCTTCTTCGTCTGCTGCGAAAACTAAGCCTAGATTCTTCTTAGGCTTTAACTTAAGCTCTCTAATAATCTTCACCGTAAGTAGTATAGATGCAATCGCCTGACCATTATCTTCAGCCCCTCTCCCGTAGATTCTGCCATTCTTTATTACTGGTTTAAATGGGTCTGTCTCCCAGAGCTTTACATCACCTTCAGGCACGGTGTCGATATGTGCTACTAACCATAAAGTTCTACTTCTATCTTCTCCATTAATTAATGCTAGAATATTCGGCCTAACTCCTTCTTCTATCCTACTATCTGGAACGTCAATCTTCTCAACCTTATCCAGACCATATCTAGCTAAGACATTCAAGATCTTCTCAGCTCTTTTTGCTTCGCCTAAACCACCACCTGAAGGATTCACAGCAGGAATCTCCAAGATTTCAATAAAAGACTTCAAGACATCATCTAAATATTGATTCGAAGCGATCCTGATTTTTTCTAAACCTTCATTCATGCTTGTTATCTGTTTAATGTTACATTAAAACTTTTAGAACATATAGAGGCGTTTTAGAGTGTCGGGTCATTCTATTTCTTAGCGTAAAGCCAACAAAATACTCTATGTTCTGCTCTGTAGTAGATCTCTGATGGTTCCTCTTCTCTACATATATCCATCACGTATGGACACCTAGTGTGGAACCTACATGCTCTAGGAGGATTTACTGGACTGGGAGGTTCACCTCTTAAGATGGTCTTCTCTCTTATCTCTTTGGTAAATGGGTCTGGTATAGAAGATAGAAGGATTTGAGTGTATGGATGCAGGGGTTCGTTAAAGATATGTTCTGACGGACCCTCCTCCGTCATCTTCCCCAGATATATTACCAATACTCTATCACTGATGTATCTAACTATTGAGAGGTCATGGGTTATGAGAAGATATGAGAAGCTCATTTTTTCTCTAAGTTCAGCGAGTAGATTTAAGATCTGTGCTTGAATACTAACGTCTAGAGCACTCGTAGGTTCATCTAATACTACAAGCTTAGGATTTAGAGAGATAGCTCTAGCTATTGCAACTCTTTGTGCTTGACCTCCGCTAAGCTCATGTGGAAACTTTTCTAGGAAAGACTTATCTAGCCCCACCATCTCTAATAGTTTCGATACATATTCGTAGAGTTCTTTCTTAGAGAGCTTCATGTGATGTTTGACTGGCTCTGAAACGATATCATAAACATTCATTCTAGGGTCTAAGGATAAATATGGGTTCTGGAAAACTGCTTGAACACTCTTTCTATAATCTTTTAGTTTTTTACTGCTTATCTGAGTGATATCGTATCCATCGAATAGTATCTGTCCGTGTGTAGGTCTTTCTAATAGTAGGAGGCACTTAGCTATGGTTGTCTTACCTGAACCAGACTCTCCTACAAGGCTTACTACCTCGCCTAGACCAATGTTAAACGTGACACCATCAACTGCTTTTACATATCCAACTATCTTACCAAATAAACCGGTCTTAACAGGGAAATACTTCTTTAAATCCTTTATTTTCATTAGCTCAGCCTTCATTTCTCCTCCTCCACGTATAGATGGCATGCAACTTTATGGTTTCTCGAATATTCTTTGAGTAAGGGTTTAACAACCCTACATACATCCATAACCTCACTACATCTATCTGAGAATATGCATCCTTTAAGCGGGTTTCTCAGATCTGGTACTGTTCCAGGAATATGCTTTAACTTTGAGTGTCTGATATGTGTTCTTGGGATGCATTCTATTAGACCTCTCGTGTATGGGTGTAATGGGTCGTTGACTGAGTCGCTTGTGCTTGCTTCTTCAACTATTTCTCCACCATACATTACTATGGTCCTATCTCCAACTTCTGTGGCCACACCTAGGTTGTGGGTTATAAACAGCATTGAGAGCCCAAGCTTCTTCTTTAAATTTAACAGTAGGTCTAATATTTGGGCTTGAAGAGTTACGTCAAGCATCGTTGTAGGCTCGTCAGCAATCAGCATCTTTGGATTAGTAGATAATGAGATGGCTATTACTACTCTTTGAAGCATCCCCCCACTTAGTTCATGCGGGTATGAGTTGAAGATCCTCTCAGGATCTGGGAGCTCCACCATTC
>Ga0209183_1000548_pt1 | contig 14868 bp, 15 predicted proteins | sample LHCtaG_2_FD_184120 | JGI IMG/M metagenome (GOLD analysis project Ga0209183, IMG submission 184120) | Hot spring microbial communities from Little Hot Creek, USA to study Microbial Dark Matter (Phase II) - LHC4sed_replicate (SPAdes)... | ecosystem: Environmental > Aquatic > Thermal springs > Hot... | reverse complement strand
CGCTTATACGTATAGCTGAAGCCAGAGCCAGAGCCGCCCTCCGCACCGAGGTTTTGGCTGAAGACGCGGAGGCAGCCATAAGCATAATGAAAAAGTCCCTTGAAGAAGTCGGCATAGACTTTTCCTCTAAAAAAATCGACATAGACTTGATAATGACTGGCAAGCCGAAAAGCCTCAGAGACAAACTGCAAATACTGCTCTCAGTGCTGGCGGAAATGGAAAGAGAAACAGGCATGGTTGAAAGGGCAGCCTTAATCAACAGACTCGAAGCCGAATACAACATTCCAAGGAATGAAATTGAACGCCTAATCATGCAGCTGCTACGTGAAGGAACAATCTACGAGCCTAGAGAAGGCTACCTAAAGAAGACATAGAAAAATGTTGCAGCTTTATTGAGCAGCCTCCACGTTAGCTTCGACATAGTACTGAGCGTTCGCAGTAAACACCGTTATGCCGACAGTTCTGCCCACGTCGTTAGACGCTATGCTATCCGGATCCTCAATATACAAGATCATAGTCCAGCCAGACTTTAACGTCAGATCATTTGACGCTCGCTCAAATGATTCAGCACCCGAAAGATACCCAAATATCTGCCTCCACTGATCCGGCGTCATATCGCTTGGCTTAACCATAGTTACATTCAAGTCCGCTGAAACCGTAACAGTGTTTGTCCTCCAATAGTATACTTTTGACCATGGAGATTCTTGACCACGCACGGATATTTTGTCAATTACCACATCTCTGCCACCAGTGTTCAAGATAACCAGCGCCGCCACAGCCCAGCCTCCACTTGTATTGTACCATACGTGCTGTTTTGTTAGATGCAACGACTCTTCCTGCACCCTTGTTGTAACCACGTTTACGGCGTAAAACGTTACAATTGTGGCTAGTAGAACTGAAACCACCAGTATTATTAAGGTGGTTACTACAACGCTTAAACCAGTTCTATTTTTCAGCAGATGCATATCTTCATCTCCAACCGTGATTTTACTGCAAAATAAAATGAAAAAGAAAAGTAAGACGATTTGTATGTCACAGAAAACAACGCAATCTAACAATTTTAATTCAAATGGCTTACCAAAAGTTAGAACCACCCAAAAATATTCAAAATTTTGAGTTTAAAGAAATTTAAAAAGCAAACCGGCTTTACGTGAATAAAAGGAAACATCATGAACAACATTATGGTCGTTGTTGGCACGAGACCCGAAATCATAAAAATGGCGCCGGTGGTGAAGGCGCTTAAAAAAAGGAGCATCCCGTACATTTTTGTTCATTGCGGTCAACATTACGACCATGAAATGTCTCAAAAGTTCATCGAAGAACTTGGACTCCCTAACCCACACTACTGCTGTCAGGTTAGATCTTACTCGCAAGGAGCACAAACAGCTAGAATCCTTGCCAGCATGGAAAAACTGCTAAAAAGGACAAAACCGGTGCTTGTTCTTGTTGAAGGTGACACAAACGGAGTTTTAGCAACAGCTTTAGCATCGGTTAAACTCGGAATACCTGTGGGGCATGTGGAAGCTGGACTTAGAAGTTTTGACTTGCGAATGCCAGAAGAACATAATAGACGATTAACAGACCATCTTTCCACATATCTTTTTGCACCAACGAAAGATGCTGAAAGAAACCTCAAAAAAGAATCTGTTTGGGGGAAAATTTTCGTCACCGGCAACACCATTATAGACGCTGTAATGCAATATGCAGCTATAGCCGAGAAAAAATCAAGGATATTGGAAACCGTGCGTTTCCAAAAATTTGCATTAGCAACAACGCATAGAGCAGAAAACGTGGACAACCCTCAAGTTCTCAAAAATTTCATGGAGGCTTTTATGGAATCACCCATACCAGTCGTCTACCCCGTGCATCCACGCACAGAAAAAAGACTGAAACAAAACGGGCTTTACAGCAAAGTCAAAAAATCTGAAAACCTTCAAATTTTGCCCCCAGTGGGATACCTAGACTTTTTAGTGCTGATGAGGAAATGTGAAATAATTCTCACAGATTCCGGAGGTGTACAAGAAGAGGCTACAGCTCCACCGATAAGAAAGACCGTTTTGGTTTTGCGAATCTCAACAGAAAGACCAGAGGCAGTTAAAGCGGGCTTCGCAAAACTCGTGGGAGTAAACAAGCAAAACATACTGAAAGCAATGAAAGAGACTTTAGAAAATCGGGAAAAATTGCCTGAAAACTCCCCTTATGGAGATGGAGACGCAGCTGAAAGAATAGTCAAAATAATCGAAAGCAAAATAGCCGCATCCTCTCTCTAGGATATGTAGGTTATCTTCTTATCCTCTTCTCTTCGCATTTCCTCTGCTTGCAAAGCCCTTTTCTCTTCAATCCTTTGCAAACGGGCAACCATACTTTCAGCCTTGGCAATTTCCTCATCAAGCCCTGAAAGGTCAAGGCTTAAACCTAAAAGTTTTATTAAAACCTCTAAAACGCTTTTGGCAGCCCTTGGATCAGGAAGATAACCCCTCGTCTCGCCAAGAAGGCATAAAGCTTCAACCCCCTTGAAAGGCGCCAAGCCCAAAATTAAGCCAGCTGTTCCAACGATGGGACTTCCAAGAGGGCTTATTATGGCATCGGCTTTTAGGGCACAGCCAAGAATTTTCGGACTTGTAGCTGCTGCTATGACCTTTGGTTTGTCCTTCACCTCCACCCTATAACCGCCTATTGTAATTACAAGTTTTACATTGTACTGCTTGGCAAAATCCAATATTTTGTTGGAAATCTCGTATTGTCCTTCAATCGTTTGAGCTTGACTATCTCCTGTAAACAATATTAGGTCGTTTTCGCCCCCCTCATTCTTCCAGAAATAGAAGGTTCCCCGTAGAAGCCTAACACTTCCCTTTTTACTCACAAGCACAAAGTATGGAAAATGAGGCGAATATAAATGTGCAAATTTCTGAGCCTTCAACTGCTTAACCAAGTACCGTATGGCAATTTTCCCAACAAGCCCAAGCCCCGGAAGCCCCTCAATCAAAATTGGATTTTTCAACTCAACCTTCATTAATTCTTTGACGAAAGTCTCCCTCAACCCGAAACCTCCTTTTTCAAGGCCATTCGATACTTAAGGTACTTGTCTTCAGGCGAAAACTTTGGAGGATGCGGTACTCGAACAACCCCGCCACATTTTGGACACTTATCCTTCTTTAGCGTATATGTTCCGCACTTTTCACATTTCCTCAGAAGCCAACCCACTATTTCTCCCTTCTAAAGGCTCCTTGTCCACCAGCCTTAACAACACTTGAAATAATGTTGCCAGCGACCTTTTGGAGAACGGCTTCCGCATGCTTATAATTGTCGGCTGAAACTTCAATGCAATACTTTGGCGCAGCCATAACGTAAAATCTAACTTTCACATCTCGCGCTTTTTCAGCCTTTTTAGCGTTCAAAAAAGCCTCTTTTATCACTTTAACTCCGTCCGGCCGCAGGCAGCGAAGCTCAACTACCCCTCTGATCTTCACCATAGGTACACGAATTCTTTCCCTTGCAACTTCGACAAAAACTTCAGCGAGGTCTTCTGGAACACCTATCTTTGTTAAAACTTCCACCCCTTCCATGGCGGCTTTTTCAAAACCTTCATACAAGCCGTATTTCTCAATAATGACCCCAACCTTTTCGTAAAGCTCTTCAACAGACATGCCGACTCTTTCAGCCACGCTGCGAAGCAAACCTTCAGCTTTCCGCTCCCTTTTCCAAGAAAGCATCTTTTCAATTTTTTCCCGTTTAGTAACCCTTCTAAGCGATAAGTCTATGTGGCCTTTTTCCGGGTCAACCCTCAAAACCTTTAAAACAACCTTTTGTCCTTCCCGAACATAATCCCTTATATTTCTAATCCATGAAGAGGCAACCTCAGAAATGTGCAAAAGTCCTCTTTTATCATATTCGTCAAGCCTAACATAAGCTCCATAATCCGTAACCGTTTCAACGGTGCAAATGACCAAATCGCCAACTTCAGGCCACTCCTGCCTTTTTAAAAACATAACCTCACCGTCTCTCACTCAAAAACCGCAACAATCTCCCCCTTGATAATGGCTTTCCCACCAGACGGCGCCGCCAACTCAGCGCCACAAACATTACAGTTAACTCTGTTCACAGCGTGGCTGAAAACCATCTGCTCATTACCACACTTCAAACATTTAACCCTCAGAAAAGCGCTTTTAGGTCTTGGAATGAGTTTCTCCCACTCAGCCATAAACCACCACCGCCAACTCTAAACTATAACGAGTTTCCTTAAACGAATCCCCTCTTTATGCCTCGTATAACCACAAACCTTACACTTCAACTTCAAAGTCTGCTTTTTAGTAGTTTTAGCAAACTTCCGCTGAAGCGGATACTTCTGCCCACCATAACCCTTCTTCTCACGCTCATGGTGACGCTCACCCTTAGCCAAAGCCCTACGCTTACCCGCCTTATAAAGCGAAACAGTATGAACTTGATACGCCCTACACCTTGGACAGTATGTCCTAATCTCTTTAGGTACATTCATTTACATCGCAACCCATATTTTGCATTAAAAAAGAGTAAACTAACACATATACTTTTTTACTGCCTCATTTTAATAACCATAAAGGCTAACACGACTGTCAACATTCCGACAATTAGACCCAGTGAGAAAACCACAAACAACAAACCAGAATCTATCTTAAGCGTCACAAGAGCAAGTGAAAACATCCCCGTTAAAAAGCCCACAATGAATATCGCAAACCCAAGGACCAAGAACCCTTCTAAAAAATCCTTTTCGACTTTCACACGCGTCACCATCGCTTGATCCCTTATTTCACATGCTACATCATAATATAACTTTCCTTTAACCTTATATTCCTGTTATCCTTAACAGAACTCCTTTGTCAAGGGGTTAAACGTGACAAACATTAGTAGAAAGATTAAAGAGATGGGCGGCACCCTTCTAAAGCTTTCACCATTTTTAAGTTTTGTACCTCCCCTTTTTATACTGTATATGCTTGAACCGCTATCTTATGAATATACGTGGAAAGGTCGAACTTACTACTTGTTTTTTATGTGGGCGGTTCTCCTTGAAACCATACTGAACTGGAATACCCTTGAAATAAAATCTTGGAAAAAGAAACCTTACAGAGCCATTATTTTTTTAATTACTCTACTGCTTCCAACAATATACGTGCTTTTAACCAATTTTGTCAAATTTTGGGGACACCAGAACCTCAACGCTCTTATAATAGCTTTAGCAAGAAAATGCGGAGTAGGCGGTGTTAATCCTAAGGACGTTGAATATTTTACTGGCAAAATGCCATTAGCAGTCGAATATTTGATTTTCACAGTCATTTTTGACAGCATAATCCTTACTTTTTACGGCCTAAAAAAAATGGGAAAATACGCACTATCCACATTTCTTTTAGGGTTCATAGGCTTTGTCTACCTAGCGGATAATTTATTCCCCTACGGAAAGTTAATGCCATTACAAATGATTACACTGTTAACAGCGATTCTTGCTTCACATGTTTTAAACGTAATGGGGTATAAAGCCACTATAACAACAAGAAATGATCCAATCTACGGTTTCATACCGGGTTTGAGTGTTGAAGGATTGAAAGATCCCTACGGAAGACCATTTAAAGATAGCGTCGGAATAGCTTGGCCCTGCTCAGGTGTAGATAGCCTCTTGGTATACTCAATCACTTTTTTGATGTTCTTGAAAGGAAGCGACTTCTCACGTAAACAAAAAATCTTTTTCTTCGTTTTTGGCGCTGTTGTGACATACTTTCTAAACATTTTAAGGGTAATCACATTTATCATGATCGGAACAACTTCTGGAGTGGGCTCTAACGAGTGGTGGCGTTTCCACGATTACTATGGTCCTTTATATTCTATTACATGGATTGTGTTGTACCCTTTGGTTATAACTGCGGCACATTCTCTATGGACGAGAAGTAAAAGGAGAAGCTCACCTTCCTTATAGAGAAATCTTTTTGGCTAGACCTCTTTGTATTAAAATTTCAGCGTTTTCTACGGGTAAGGACGCAACATCCTCCGCTTTAAATGGACCATATGTTTTAAGATTTGAGCCTACAACTGATGGGGCGTCTTTAAGAAAACGTAAAACAATGCTTTTTTCCTTTTTTCCGAACTCGTGTTTCAAAACTTGCCTTTGAATAATATTTGTTATAAAGTTTTGATACTCACGTACAAAATTTGAAGCGTCTTTTAACATTAACCTTTCTTCATCCGTTAAACACTCAGGCAATGTTTCCTTTGCACTAAGCATCATTCGCGCAAGCTTTTCATAGCGCAGTCTTGCGAGTTCTTTTATCATGTGTTTGAGGTTTTGCTGTTCTCTTTTTAGGAGGGCTGCTTTCGGCGTTTTTGGGTCAATCATGCGCATTTCTTCTTTTATCCTTTTAAAGTAGTCGGCGATCTTAGAGTAAAAGTCCTCTGGAAGCTTTGTGAGTTTTGGGTTTTGATTCTCCGCTTTCCAACTATTGTATATTGTATCATAGACTTTATCATCCACTCTCTATAACCTCCGCTTTCCCCTTGCAAAGAAGCAATATCGCCGCGGCCTTTGGCAACGTAGCTTTCTGGTTTTTGTAGGGTCCATAGATTTCATCTTTTATTCTAAATTCAGGAGCGTTTAAGATAAAAAGGGTTACAGCACCTTCCTTGAACGCTACGGCTTCCTTAAATGGATCAAAAGTGTCTATTTCTGAAGGCGAAAACTCGATTTTTTTGAACCCAGTCTTGCTGTTTAAAGTCTGTGGGAGTCTAATTAAGCGATGTGTATCCGTCGTTACCACGGTATCAATTTTAACTGAACATTTCTCTGCTGCATGTGCAATTAGCTTTTCTATGGTTTGAACACCTACGCCACGTATTCCTTTGAAAGTTCCAGTCCTTAAATTATTTGAAAGGGTTTCTCTATTCTGAATTATGGCTTTTACGACATTCTCTTTTAATCCAATGTTTTTTAAATCCTCTTTGGTGGCCTCAAGGACGAATTTTGAAGCTTCGTTTTTAATGCGTTTAATCCAACCGTAAATATTCGAGTGTACTCCAAGCTGGTCCTCCACTTTTCTTCGATTTGAATTTAATGTTATGTTTAGTCCTAGACCAGTCATGTAGTCAACGATTTCTTTGCGTGCCATTGCGTCTAGACTTTTAATAATTTCGTTTTCTATGTGGATATGATATCCTCTATGCCCTGAAAAGAAAATGCGTATGTCCTTTTTTGAAAAGCCAAAATCATGCATTAATACGTCTAGAAGTTTAATTGTTTCAGCTTTGGCAGAGGCTAGGCATTTTTCGCAGGGCCATGTGATCGTGTTAAATTTTTCACTATTACAAATGGGGCATTTTTCGGGCGTTATTCCTCTACCCGAGAAGCCGCAACTTTCACAAGTCCATACATCGTGGATTTTGTCGCATGCTGTTTGGATATGATCTGCGTCTATGTCGAAAATTAGGTCGGCGCCTAACCATTCCTTTTTATCCATTTCTGCTTCTGGGTTATAATAGTACGCGCAGGAAAAGTAGACATCTGAAGGAACACTTGTGCCAATGAAAGTTTTCAGATCTTCATTGTTTTTAAAACTTTTATGTCGAAGCATCCATCCTTCAAAAAGGTTAAAGCCGAACTCCCGTTTCTCTATCTCTGGAATAATAACGTTGTCTAGAACAAAATCTTTCTGGTAGTAACGGCGAAACTGCTCTCTTATGAAAACTCTAGAGTTCATTCCACTCTAAATGATTGTGCAGAGGGTAATAAATTATCTTTTTCAAGGCATTAAACATGCGACAAAAATTAAATATGGTGGGCACGTCCATCACTTCCTAATATGGATTTGGAGGTTTGCAATAAAGATTCGGTTTTTGCTTTCTGCAGAAAAGTCGGATCGTTTCTTGAGAAGATTCTTAACAAATATTTTGTGGCTTGGATTGTGGCTGTTTTTTTAGTTTCATTTTTCGTAAAAATGACCATGATTAGTCCATGCACTTCCCTTGGGGCTGACTATGGCACATATTTAAAGTATGCTGATATCTTGAGAGGTATAGATGTTGTTGGAATGGGATTGCGTTATTTACCCATTTATCCGGCGTTACTTAACGTTTTCCTACTATTTTTGGATGAGTTAACCGCACTTAAAACATGTGCAGCTTTTCTATACTCCGCTATTGCAATTCCATACTTTTTTATTGCCAAAAAAGCATCTGGACATGGTGCTTTTGCGTTAGCCGCTTCCCTTTTGATTGTTTTTAACACATTTTATTCGGAAATGATGGGGTGGGGTGGAAACGCCAACTTTCTTGGAATGATCTTTTTAACAACATTTTTGATTTTTTGGACGAACAGCCTACAAAATTTTGGAAACAAAAGAGACGAGATTTTAGCTGCTTTTTTCTTAAGTTTGGCTATTGGTTCCCATTACTTGCTAGCAGTATATGTTATAATATTTTTTATAGTATTCATATCGCTCAATATGGTGTTGTGGCGTAAAAATTTACAAGACAAAAATTTCAGATCACTGGTTAAGACAGTGTTAATCATAGCATTAATATGCCTTGTTTTAAGTCTTCCATATTTACCTAATTATAAGGTTCTTCTAGATTCCGCGGTTGTAAAGGAAACAAACTTTGCCCTTGCAGATCAATCCATAAGCGTTTCACTTTATCTTTTGTACAAAAATCTGCTCAACATCGCTTTTTTGTTGTTGGGAACCGCTGGAATTATACTTCTATATAAAAAGGGGAGGCAGAAACAGTTCAGCTTAACGCTGGCAGCTCTCATAATAAGTGGTGCTTTGCCGATGCTTTTTACAATGCACCCAGCAAGATGGACCTATTTTTGGCCGGTGCCAATATTTCTGGGCTTCGTCATTTTTATCAAAGATATGCTATTTCAGCTCAAGAAGTTTCATGCAATAGTTAGAACTGCTGTGGCCATAGGTGTAGCGTTTTTGATTCTTGTTTATACTTTTAATTCTGCAATTTATTTGCGTGAAACTAGTTCCTTCTATGATGCTTTATCTCCTTCAACGCTAGAAGCCTTAAAATACATTCGGAATAATACCGGTGTTAGTTCTATTATTGCAACGTCGGGACCATACAAAAAGGGTGATAAAGGATCAGGATTTATTTATGGGTGGTGGATTGAAGGATTCGCTGACAGAAGATGCGTTGCAACAGGATATTTACGCTTCTTAATTTATCATGATGAAAGGGTTGTTGCTGAGAATGCCAATATTCTTTTCTCCGGAACTGATGTGCTTATGAACAGCTTTGTAATGGTTGCTGAAACTTTTCCGGCTGGTTTAGGCAACCCCGAGTTGGGTGTAAATATAGGCGATTTTTATGACAAAGTACTGTTTTTTGCTGATAATGAAACCATATTCACGTTTAATTCAAACCGAAACGTGACATTAAACAACATTAAAAGCGAAGTTACATCCGTTACACATAACGATAAAGGCGTCATCTCCATCAAGTATCAGCATGAATCCTTAACCGTTTTAAAACAGATATCTCTCACAAATGAGTCAACGGTGGAAGTGATATTCAAGGTCAGCCACCTTAACGTAACGAACATCCTCATTCCTATTTTTAGATCGGACTTCGCAAGCATAAACAACTATTACGAAGAGGATGACGGTAGCATATCGCTGGAGGTGAAGACATCAATGGGCGCTCTCTTCCGATTAAACATCACGTTGGATTATAATGGAGGTAACTTCAACAAGACATACTTTAAACAAACTTCTGAAAAATGGCAAAAATTTGCAATGTTCATCTTTAGCAACCCCCCACCGAACGCTACCATCCGTTTCAAATTTGCTTTCAGCGGCTCTGGCTCCGCTCCAGTGAAATATTTTAAGGCATATGATTTGATCAGCCAACAAGAGATACAATACTTTTTAATAAACAAAGGGCGTCTTAGAGAACTTGAATGGTTCACTAATGATGCACTTTTCAAAAAATGTTATGAAAACGAGGAAATAGCTATTTTTGAATTTGTTGGTTAATTATATTTTCAACCTTGCATTGAAGGTTTACCCCACCTTTGCTTAATATTTGCTCAATTACCTCCACAACAAGTTTGCCGTCTTCAGCTGGTACAGGTGGTTCAGAATTTTTATCCACAGAATCGATGAACCTTTTTATAAGCTCATCGTGCCCAAAATAGAGCCTTCTAGCAAGAAAACGAAAACCTGAATGCGCCGTTTCCTTTGTAATTTGCCATATTAAATCAAGAGATTTCATTAAAACTTCATAAGGTGTATGCCTCCCTCCCTCATCTAACTCTACAATTGTATCACGGAAAAAATCGATTATCGCAACGCGTTTAGTGCCAAAGACCGCCATGACCCATTCATCTCTCGGAGAATTAAAAGCTGAGCAAATATATGCCGTTGGGCCACTTGATTTCGCTTCTAAAAATGCCTCCACACGTTTTAACGGTTGCGGATTGTTGTCCCACTTTTCAATTCTGGACCATACAACCTCCGTGTCTTTACCTAAAAATTCAAGAATTGAATATATCATGTGAGGAGCTTCATCGAAAAACAGCCCTCCAGGAAGCCTTGGATACCAGTTTGGCAGCCTTCTTTTTAAATTCGACATCTGAAGGGCAGTAATTCCTGTTATGTCCCCTAAAGCACCTGAGTCTCTTAGACTTCTAGCCCTTTTAAGCGAACGAGAAAAGAGAAAATTATGGGAAGCACACAATTTTACATTATTTAGCCGTGCCGCCTCAACCATTTTCTCCGCCTCCTTTGAGTTCATAGCGAAAGGCTTCTCCACTAGGACATGACACTTTGATTCAGCAGCCTTAACAACAATTTCGCAATGTGTAAATGGCGGCGTGCAAACATCTACAATATCTAAAGAATTATCCAACAACTCCTCAACATCATTGTAAACATTAGAAATGCCAAATTTCTTTGCAATCTTTCTATGTTCCTCGGAAGCTCGACAAACAACACCCACTATCTTAATCCTTGGATCACGAATTAAGGAGGGGATATGGCGATTTACTGCCACCCACCCTAGCCCAACGACTCCCACTCTAAACACTCACGCTCACCCCAACAATGATTCATAAACCGATAAAACATTGACAGCCAAAGCCTCCCAGCTAAACTTCTCTCTATAATAACTTTCAATAAACTCTCGAGCATTCCTTCCAAGCCTAACCGCTTCGTCTGGGGATTTTATCAAAAATTTAATAGCTTCAGCAAGCTGTTTTGCATCACCAGGTTTGATGAGTAGCCCCGTTTCATTATGAACAACAATTTCCGGCGTGCCTCCAACATTTGTAGCAATTATAGGCAATCCCGAAGCCATGGCTTCAAGAACCGTCAAGGGCATACCCTCAGTCAAGGATGGACGAACAAAAATTCCACCCTCGCGAAGCACCTCAGAAACACTTTTAACATGTCCAAGGATTTCGAAGTAAGGTGAAAGCCCGTACTCATCAACAAGCTCCTCCAATAATTTCCTACAAGGTCCATCTCCCACAACTTTAAACTTAACATTAGTGATTCCGTCGTTTATCAACATTCTTGCAGCTTCCACCAAGTATTTAAACCCCTTGTTCGGAATCAATCTTCCGACAAAGATAATATTAGGCTTACCAATTCCCACAGCATTATTTGACGGGCTAAAATCATCAATATCGACACCGTTTGGGATAACAACAACCTTCTCCGGTGATACACCCAAAGAAAGTATGTGCTCTCGAACCGCGTTACTGACGGCAATTATCATGTCACTCGACGATAGAATAACTCTTCCAAAAATTCTTTCATACACTGATGCCGCCAGAGCTTTCCAACGTCTAAGCAACTTTAAGCTTTCAACACTGCCCAAATGTGCAGTTAGAACTAACTTTCTCTTCGAAAAACGTTTAACAAACACAGCCAATAATGAGGTCGTGAAAAAAATGTTATGAGCATGAATTATGTCTGGAGAAAAATTTTCCACGATGTGAAGGAGATTTTTTACCCCCCTTGGAACGGATAATTGCATTTGAAAAAACTCAGTTAGGTTAAGAGAAGGTAATCTGTAAACTTTTATGCCATCAACAGTATAATTTGAACCATCACTTCCTAAAGTGATCACTAGAACGTTACAACCCATCTTCACAAGCCTTTTAGACAATTCATAAACAACCTTCTCCACTCCACCCCCTACATGCGGGTAAAAATAGTCACTTAACATTAAAACCCTGAAATTCGAGCGTTTCACAGCAGTTCATCTCTATTAACAATGAGGTTTAAAATTACCCATTTAAAGAATTTTCTAGCGATAAAACAAAGAAAACAAACTTTGGTTTGATCTTCATGAAAAGGGTTTTCGTCCATCCACTGACAATCTATCAACACGCCATTTTAAGGCGAATAAATATAAAGTGTTTTTAACTCCATCTATTATTATACTAAGTTTTCGCTTACCAACACGTCTTCTATAAGGTATTGGTACTTCCATTGCTCTGAAAAATCTAAAAGCAAGCACCTTTATTTCCTCCGAGAACTCCATACCCTCACCGAACAAATCCATCTCGCTTAATATGCTTCTTCTAAACACCCACATTCCAGACTGCGAATCGTTAATGTTCACTCTGAACAAAAGTTTCGCTATATAAGTTAGCATTTTATTTCCAACATAATTAATTAGCGGAAAACTCCCCCGTGAAAAGTTTCTCAATCTGTCCGCTGAAATAAAGTCAAGCTTCCAAGCATCTAAAAGCTTAACCAATCTTGGGATTAAAGATGCAGGGTAGGAATGGTCTCCATCTAAAGTTACTATTACATCTCCACTTGCATGTAGAAAACCAGTCCTATACGCTCTACCATAACCTCGACGTGGTTCAACTATAACTTTTGTTCCATTATTGTGCGCTATCTCCCTCGTACGATCAGTTGACCCCCCATCTACCACAATGATTTCACATTTATAACCTATCTTTTCAAGTTCTTCTTTCGGTATCTCATCCAGTACCCTTTGCAGTCCTTCTTCCTCATTTAAAACGGGAATAACCACACTAACAACTTTGGTCCCCATATATTTGGAGTTTAAGAATCGCCCTGAACACTTAAAATTTTTGCAACTTTCCTATTTATTTTCCCTTTCATTACATCCTCTGTTGTTTTATTGCTTTACTATAATAGGCTAATGGATGCGTTACTCCTCTGCATGCTTTATCATCTCCAACGCACAACCCATACGTTTTGGACATATCACATTTCGGCGGTTTGTACTTTGTCCTTGAGCCCCTTTTGCCTGCTATGTGTTCTACTTGGTAGCGGGTCATGCGCTCGTTGAAGTCGGAGGATGCTCTGAATATGTCTATTATTTTTTCTGTTGGCATTCCAATGTTTACGAGGAATGTTGTTAGGGTGAACCTGGCTATGTGGGATAGGTGGTGTCCTTTTTTGGCGGCTTCGTAGAGGGCTGTTATGCATGGTGGGAAGGCTTCGGGCTTTATTGTTTTTGGTATGCCTTCTATTTCGGTTTTGCTTACTTTTTCTAGTGTTAGGGTTTTTAGTTTTTCCGCCGTGTCAATGATTTTTTGTGGAAGTTTTGGAAGTTCGCCGATTTCTAGGCGTTTTTCTATATGGCGTCTAACTTCCTCGCTGAGGAGTCTTGCAGCTTCATTTTTCGTTAAGTAGACGTTTCCGTTGGCTAATAGTCTGTTGACAAGTTTCCATTTTTTGTCGCGGAGGTTTACCGCGTTTTTTAAATAGTCTGTAAAATGAAGTTTAAACTGGTAGGTTTCTGCTGCCTCTTCAGAGAGCACCTGTTCAATTTTCCACTGAAAGTTTTTGGCTATGGCTAAGATTTTCTCTCTAGGTTCGAGTTTTAGGTCGTTGTAGGCTTGTTTTGCCTCTGCTAGGGCGTATCGCCTTTTTATGAACTGGTTTTCTGTGGCTGCTGCAAGCATTATGGCTGCTGGGAAGGATAGGATTTCTATTTCCTCATTTTGAAGTTTTCTGGAAACTATAGCGTATAATATGGCTTCCTCCACCCTTTCTTTGGCGCGTTCCAGAATTTGAGAGAATTCTGGGCTTGCCAAGTCTTCGATTTTTAGGTCTAGGGTTTTTACGTATTCCGCTGCCTCTTTGAGAAAGGGATATTTGGCTAGATCGTTTTTTGTGAACTTTAATGTTGCGGCTTGCATTTTTCCACTAGGCTGTTTCTATTCTTGGCGCTAAATAGAAGACTAATTTTCCCTCTCCGGCTTGTTGGAAGTCCAGTTTTATGGGCATGTCTGTGGAGAACTCGAGGACTGCGATGTCGGATGTGGCTGACGCTGCCTTAATTATTTCTGTTAGGTAGCTTAGGCTGAATGTTGCTTTTGAGGGTTCTTTTGCTTCCAAGTCCAATAGAGCGTCGCTTCCCTTTTTGAGCTCTATGGTGGCGCCCATTAAGTCGCCTGTAGCTTGAAAAACCAGTTTTTCGTTGTCTGCTTCTATGCGGACGTGGTCGCTTACGAGTTCAGCGTCTTCTATGGCTTCGCGCAGTCCTTCTGTTGTTGCTTTTGCTCTCACGTTGAAGGTTATTTTCGGCGTTGGCACTTCTTCCTCCGAGGCTTCTAGGGTTGGCATGGTGAATGTGCGCATGTATTTTCCAGTCATTTTCACCTGCAATTTGCCCGTTTTTTCGTCAAGGGCTAATTCGACAGGTTCCCCTTTGCCGGCTCTTTTCAGAAGTTTCAGTAGTTCGCTTATGTTTATGCATATTTTTGTGGGTTGTGTGCAGACGTATTCGTCGAAAACTGTTTTTGGCCATTCGAAGTCCACCATGGCTACGCGGGAGGGGTCCATAGCCCTAAGGCTTAGGGCTTCTGGAGTTATCTGAAAGGTTGCCTCGTCCACTAGGATAGATATGGCG
>Ga0209183_1000547_pt1 | contig 14914 bp, 17 predicted proteins | sample LHCtaG_2_FD_184120 | JGI IMG/M metagenome (GOLD analysis project Ga0209183, IMG submission 184120) | Hot spring microbial communities from Little Hot Creek, USA to study Microbial Dark Matter (Phase II) - LHC4sed_replicate (SPAdes)... | ecosystem: Environmental > Aquatic > Thermal springs > Hot... | reverse complement strand
ACCTTCTTGGCATTCTTTATCCGTATTGCTTATATCATACTGTAAGTGAGTGAGTCTCGATGCAGAAATGAAGTATTCTAAGAAAACTATTAAGACAGGAGTCTCGTTTCCATCCGAACTCTTAAGAAACTTTGACAGAATCTTGAAAGAGATAAGTATATCTTCAAGGTCTCAAGGTCTCCAGGAAGCTATAAGAGCTTTCATATCAATAAATACTTGGAGGATTAGTGGAGAGGAAAGTGTAGCTGGAGCTATACTAGTACATTACTCCCATGATGTTAAGGGTCTCGAAGAAGAACTAACAGATATCCAGCATGACTTCATAGACATCATACCATCAGCTCTCCACCTACACTTAACAAGAGAAGACTGCTTACTAGTAATAGTTGTAAAAGGAGTAGCATCTAGGATTAGAGAGTTAACAGAAAAAATTAGAAGTTTAGGAAGGATTAAACAGCTTACGCCGATTCTCACACCAATCTATTAGAAATTATAGGCAGCCACTTAGCTAGACTTGATAAGCTTCTCCAGGCTTCAACACAACTACTTTAACTCCTCTAACCTTAATTTTCCTCAGTTCACGTTTAAATTCTTCTGGGTCCTGCTTTATTACATCGAAAGTATTGTAGTGCATTGGGATGACAACCTTAGGTTTTACTAAGGCTGCTGCTAATGCTGCTTCTCTCGGCCCCATCGTGTAGAATCCACCGATTGGTAGTAGAGCTATTGAAGGCTTGTATAATTGCCGGATTAACCTCATATCATGAAAAACTGTTGTATCTCCTGCATGGTATATGCTGGTCTTACCATCTGATAAAACTACCCCGCATGGGTTAGAAGACATAGAATGGAATGCTGGAGCCAAGGTGATGGATAACCCATCTATCTTAACCGTCCCACCAATATTCATTCCAATACAATTCTGTACTCCTTCGCTTGAGGCTTTATTGGCTGTTTCATATACCGATATTATCGTAGAGTTATGCTTTTTCGCTATCTCAATAGAGTCTCCAAAGTGGTCTCCGTGATCATGTGTAATAACAATAACATCTATATGTTGAAGGTCTTCAGGCTTCGATGGGGACAGGGGATTCTCTTTCAAGAATGGATCAATTAAAACTCTTTTATCAGCTATCTCTATCTCGAAAGCTGCATGACTTAACCATTTAATGGAGACCATACATAAAAATCTGTTAAAGAAATTATTAATAATTTCTTTAGAGTAGATGAAATTTATCTTAAAATAAAAGGATGCATGATGGAGAGTGAGAGATTTATCTTACTTTTATCCTCTCTAGAATAGGGAGGGCTGGGATGGCGTTAACAGATATTACAGACTATGCAAGTAGAAGGGTTACCAGAGTAGGTGCTCACAGCCACATTAAGGGTCTTGGATTAGATGGTTTAAGAGCTAAGCCTATAGCTGATGGTCTCGTAGGGCAGATTGAGGCGCGTGAAGCTGCTGGAATAGTCGTTAAGATGATCAAGGAGGGAAAGATGGCTGGTAGAGCAGTATTGTTTGCTGGTCCCCCGGGAACGGGCAAGACTGCTATTGCTTATGGAATTGCTAAGGAGCTTGGCAAAGATGTACCTTTTGTTGCTTTAAGCGGTTCAGAGATTTATTCTTCAGAATTGAAGAAGACTGAGGTTCTTACTCAAGCCATGAGGAAAGCTATCGGCGTTAGATTGAGAGAGCAGAGACACGTATACGAAGGTGAGGTAGTCCAGCTAGACATAAAGACCCGGAAGCATCCCTATAACCCATACCAAGAAATTCCCGACCACGTTGTTCTTGGTTTGGCAACCAAAGATGATAGAAGGGTGTTTAGAGCAGGTCAAAGTATCGCTCTCCACCTTATCCAGCAGGGAGTAGTACTAGGCGATATAATAATGATAGATGCGGAAACAGGGAAAGTAACAAAGCTTGGAAGGTCTGAGGAGGCAGCTGAGAAATATGAGATAACTACGTGGGAGGAGAAGCCTATACCTAGACCTGCTGGACCTGTAGAGAAGAATAAAGAGTTTATCTATGTCCTAACACTTCATGACCTTGACCAGATATCCGCGCAACATCGAGGTGGAGGATTATTCGGTCTACTATTCGGCGGTCCTCCTTCCAAAGAGATAGATTCAGAGATAAGGAAAGAAGTTGATGAAATGGTTAAGAAGAGGCTTGAAGAAGGCACTGCAGAGATAATTCCAGGAGTACTCTTTATAGATGAAGTTCACCTACTAGATATAGAGGCATTCTCCTTCTTGAATGCAGCTATGGAGAGCGAGCTTGCACCGATACTCATATTTGCAAGTAACCGTGGAGTAACAAGAGTTAGAGGAACGGATATAGAGTCTCCTCATGGGATTCCTCTAGACCTTTTGGATAGATTACTAATAATCAGTACTAGGCCATATACTAGGGATGAGATTAAGAAGATTCTAGAGATAAGGGCAGCTGAAGAGAAAGTAAAGATATCGGGTGAGGCATTAGAAGCTTTAACAGATATTGGTGTTGAATCTACACTTAGATATGCCGTCCAACTTCTTAGGCCGAGCATGGAGATAGCGAGGGGAAATGGAAAAGAAGAAATAACGGTTCAAGACGTTATTGAAGCTAAGAAGCTATTCTCTGATATAAAGAGGAGCGTAGAAGAACTTAGAAGATTTGAGGAGTTAATGTTGAAGTAGAATGGGTAGGCTTATCTGTGGAATAGATGAAGCTGGAAGAGGCTCCGTAATAGGACCGATGGTTATAGCCGGAATCCTAATAAGCGAAGAAAAAATAAATGAATTGGTCAACTTAAAGGTTAGAGATTCTAAAGAAGTTAAACCGGAGGAAAGAGAAAAACTCTACGATGAGATTTTGAAGATAGCTAAGAGGTGGAAGATAATAATACTAACTGCTAAGGAAGTAGACTCAGAGACTAGAAGAAATAAGATGAGGGGGATAAACTATCTAGAAGCACAGAAATTCATCGAGATAATCAATGAGCTTAAACCAGACATAGCTTATATTGACTTACCATCTAGAGACCCTGAAAAATTTAAATCAACAATTTATCAAATGCTGAAGCATGAATGTCAACTCATCTTAGAGCATAAAGCAGACAAAAACTACCCAGCTACGTCTGCAGCATCTATAGTAGCCAAGGTTACTAGGGATAGAGAAATAAAGAAGCTTAGAGAAAAATTTGGAGATTTCGGGTCAGGATACCCTCACGACCCTAAAACAAGAAGATTCATTAGAGAAATACTTAAGTCGAGTAGTGAGGCTCAAGAATACATTAGATTGACTTGGCAAACAATAAAAAGAGTCATGCAGACGAGACTGGAAGAGTATGGGGATGGAGTAGCTGAGGAAGGATAAAACATTCCAGCTACCGCGTGACTTCTCTCCGGCATACCAAATATAATACGATAATAGATAAATTAAAACTAGGAGGAGTGTAAGAATAAAATGTAGGGGGAAGGGATGGCCGACGAGGTATAGTAGCCATGAGACCGCATGATGGGGGGAGATTAATTTGAGGATGCTTTATGCTTTAACGGGGCCACCTGGATGTGGTAAAACTACAGCCATTCTCAAAATTAACAATATACTGAGATCATCGAATGTAAAGATTGATGGAATGTATACTGAAGAGATTAGAGTTTCAGGGAGACGTGTGGGGTTTAGGGTAACTAGAATTGCTACTGGGGAAAGTGGAGTCATGGCCCACGTAGAATTCAAGAGTTCTTATAGAGTCGGAAAATACTTTGTTGATATCAAGACTCTAGAAACTATTGGTGTAGCAGGGATACTGAATGGGCTAAACTCTGCACAGGTAGTAATTATTGATGAGGTTGGACCTATGGAACTATATAGCAATAGCTTCATTAATGCTGTCAGGAGAGTTTTATCACATGATGCCCCTGCTATATTAACAGTCCATTATAGAGCATCCCACCCCATAGTCTATGATGTTAAGAAGACTGCAGGTGATAGATTAATAACTTTAAATGAGAGTAATAGAGATAGAATCCCCTACGATGTATCAAGAGAGATTCTGGAAACCTTAGGAAAATCAATCCCGTAAAAGAATAGTTTTTTAGGCGAGCTGGGTTAGCTTAACCTTTTTGTAAGGTGTTTCTAACGTAGTTTTATCTCTGTAAATACGAATGCTAGGTGAAGGCTGCAACTGCTAAGAAGTCAAGCATCGGTGGATAAAATCCCTTGTTTAGAAAAGTTGTCTAACAATGTCCGTGAAATATGTTGATGGAGAAATTGAGGCTATGGCTGATCCCCGTTGGGGAAGCAGTTCTACTGGTATGAAGACTAGTGGAAACTTAACTAGGGATAAAAGGATCATGGATGTAGCTGGTACATCTGTAGGCGAGTAAGCAGAAAGCAACACGCTTAAGGCTGCGAAGTATAGGTTCGCGATGATCAAGCCGAGGAGAAACATTATAAAGCTTAGCTGTTGAGTTCTCAAGAACAATGTTAAGACCAGAGGAATAATAGATATGATGAGACCAAGAATGAAGAATGAGAGCACATCCTCAACTATAATTGTCCACATGGCTACAGGACAGCATAGAAGCCTCTTAAGGGTTTTTGAACGGTCTTCCAGGGAACGATTGAAGGGCCTACAGACGTGGCTATGAAAAACGTTGTCATCCCGATTAGTCCTGGTAAAAACTCTCTGAGTGATACGTCCATCCGATGATGTAGGCTAAGGCTAGGAAGAGTGAGAAAACTAGCCCAAAGAGTATGACGTGGCTTTTCAAGTAGTACATTTTAATGCTCTTTTTCAGTTATAACGAGGAAGCGCTTAAATTGTATTGCGAGAATGCTCATTCAATGACCACCTCCCTCCTCTTATGGGTTTTAGGAACACATCCTCTAGGGATAGCATCATAGTGTTTAGGCTTAAAATGCGTAGATTATTCCTTTTGGCATAATCCACTAGAAACTTTATTAGAATGGATCGACTGTGTAAACGTGCACTTCATTACCTGCAAGCACAGCCCTGGTAATGCTTGGGTTTTCTGAAAATTCCTGCGTATTTACGATTTTGTTGAAGGCCACTTCAATATATTGGAGCTCTATGGATTGTGCTCTGAGGTTTTCAGGGGTATCTATGGCCGCTATCTGCCCATGGTTTATTATAGTTATTCTGTGGCAAAGCTGGTTTGTCTCCTCCATGTTGTGAGTTGATAGGAAAACAGTTGTCCTATTCTATATATGTATGGCTGATATGAATGGACTTGCTATGTGGTGAGAAGCACCTCTCTAACCCTCCTAGAACTATTAGATAATCTAACGTCGTTAGATGTATATACCGCAGCTCTATAGATGTAGTCTATTAGGGTATAGTAGGAGGCGCTGCGATAAGACATTCAACGATAAGACTGGAACATCCATGCCTTACTCTAGGCTAACAATAGAAGAAATCGCATCGATACTACACCTAACAATAATACTTAGGACTCGGTTGAATACTTTTTCAAACTCTACTGACAGGTCGTATAAGACTATATTTAGAGTCTATAGGAGGTCTATATCTTCAGTTAAGGATTTAGAAGGCTTTCAAGAGTAGTCAAGCAGACGAACTATATGTCAATGCAGGTGTTAAGGTCTGTAGAGTCTAGATATGTTAGAAGAGCTGTAGGAGGAAATGTTGATAATGGATCAAAAATATATAGACTCATACATAACCCTGAAAGAGCTAGGATATATGCATGAGATAGTAAACCATTCGATAAGAAAATATTCTAGAGAAGAAGTACATATGAATAATTGTGAGAATAGAACGTCAAACCTAAGAATACTCTCTAATAGCTGGAAGAAGACTATCCAGGGAATGGATTGATATTCATCCCTAAAGCATTCCAACGATATAGAAGGCTTAGGAAGCCAACAAACAAGGAAGCCGTAAAAGAATTAGTAGAAACAAAACATAGGTTTAACCTTATACAGAAGCACGAAATGAAAATAGTCAAAGTAGTCGGGATGATTTAAAATTTAACAAGGAAATCTATCATTAGGCATCTTTTATAGAGCTAGTAAACCAATGTATTCTAGTTCTTCTACAACTGGGTTTACTCTATAACCCATACTCTCTAGAGCTACCACTCCTAAGACTGCTGAATTTCCTTCTTCACCCATTACGACCTCAACAATCGCTTCAGCCTCTCTATATCTTACTCTAGCAGATGATATATTACGTTCAATTAATTCACCATTCATAGTCTTAAACTTCTTTTTCTCAACGGGTTCTAGACCTATTTTTTCTAGTATCTTCTTAGGTATCGAAGTAGTGTGGCTCCAGTATCAACTAGCAGTTCAACTTCTTCTCTTAAAAGCTTGATCAGGTTTTCTATAACTATCTTCACGTATGCTAAGCCCACGGGCTTAAATCCTCTACTCATTAGATTATAATCCCAACTTAATAACATTACTACTATTGTTATCTGTGTGTTCAGTATATTGCTCTGCTAGAGTCTTTTATGGAAAAGTATATAATAGATAAGGTAAGCTCCATAAGATGCTGACGCTCCTCTATCAATTAGTGGATTCGCTTCTACAACATCTAACCCGATGATTTTCTCTCTAAGTATCTTGTCAAGAAACTTGGTTATCTGTGTGTATGTTAAACCTCCAGGAGACGGATTAGATACTCCAATAATACCTTGCTGTTCTAGTATGTCTAAGTCTATGCTAACATAGATTTTCTCAGAATTTTTCAAGAAGCTATTAAATCTATCTGCTGCCTCATCAATATTCTTTTCTATACTCTCAGCTGAGATAAGTAGATCAATGTTCTTTTCAGCATACTCTACCTCTTCTCTTGAGAAGTCTCTATATCCTACTACTGCTACTTTACCTGTCTTCTTCTCTAAGAATCTTCTAAGCCATGTTGCATGATTTATTCTTGTATCCATAAACTCGCTCCGTAAATCTAAATGTGCATCAAAGATTATTACCGTTGGCTCAACATGCTTGGCTAGAGCTCTTAATGAAGCCAGCGTCAAGGTGTGCTCCCCACCCAATATAACAGGCTTCTTCCGATCTCCGATTATCTTGTCTACGACCCTGTATACTCTCTTTAACATCCATCCAACATTAAGGGTGGGGACCAAGTCTCCTAGATCAGCGACCCCAAGATATACTTCATCCATATCTGGATAATCTGCATTCTCTGAGAATAATCGGATAGTAAGCGGACCAAATCTGCACCCTGGGATAAAAGTAATAGTAGAGTCAAAAGGGACCCCAAATACTATGTATCTTGCATTTTCATAATCTTCACCAACACTGAACAAGCTCAACCTGCTCTTAAGATAGAATCTTAGAAGATCATTCTGCATGGTTTCTCTATATTGAATGTAGGGATGAGCCTATAAAGATTATTAATGAAATGAATTAGCATATAGAATGTAGATGTAGAGAAACCATAATAGAGGTTTTTAAGAATATAGAGTAGGGCTATACAAAATATATTTAAGATATATAGTTATTGATTATCAGAAAAATATAAAGTAAACTATAGAAAAGTTGTGGTCTAGAGTATTGTGCATGGCTGGGATGGAGTATGTCAAGATTGTTAGAGATAAGTACAACAATCAATATATTACACTTCTATCCTTAAAAGAAAACATACATCAACAAAATGTATTTAATATGATGTTCCTGAGAGGAGGAACTGGTATATGCAGGACGTAGATGAAGAAACAATAATTGAAGCTACCAGAGAAACCAAGGAAGAAACTATGGAGAAGTCTAATGTAAAGGCCGTTGATTCGTTGGAACATCATCTTGAAGATACTAATATAATATTCTCTCAAGACTATAGAGAGACTGGCTAACTCCATCAATAAACTTAAATCAAACATTCACCCTATTCTCTACATGAAATTAACTCTAAGATCGGTCATCTTCTATCTTATGATCATCTTAGGATTGGTTGTTCTCATAACAGGATTAATTCTATACATGTGGCCTAGAGGACCACAATCAGGTAGAATAGAATTTCTTAGTTTAAGAAAAGATGGTTGGAGAGACTTCCATATGCAAACATCAATACTCTTAACCTTCATCTTAATTATTCATCTACTTGAAAATAGGAATTGTGTAAAAACATATGTTAAGACTACTCTCGGAGGGTAAGCTTGATAGCTTTACTTAACTCTAAAATATCTAGTGCCTTCCACATATTTGGGAGTATTGAGAGAGAAGCTCCAGAAGCATAGAGAGATACTGTATCAATAGTTGAAGATATCTAGAAGCTTAGTAGTCTATTCTTCTTTACTGATCACTTCAAAAACTTTCTTTAAATTATCAAATAATAGTGGACCGTAATGGGTTAAAGTATTTGGGGGGAGAATGTATATTTTTTTCTTTCTTACCGCTTTAAGGTTACTCCATCCACGTTTATTAAACATCTCGATTATCCTATCATAATCTTGCTCACCACCATATCCTAATTCATATATTATTAAGTCTGGATTAGCTCTGGCTACTACATCAAATTCAGGCTCAAAATATGCTTTCTGAATGTTCATGAATATGTTCTTTAATCCTACATGGTATAATGCAGAAGTTATATAAGATGCTGAACCAATGGTTATTGGCCCACCTAAATCTACCTCGAAATATGCTGTTGCAGAGAATTTATTCTTAATATCATTTAGGAGCGTGTTGCATCTACTTATAACATTGTATGCATCCTCCATCATATTTAGCAGGGCACCGATGATAGTAATATTTTCAAATATGCCGTAGAGTGAGGATGGTACCTGAGTTGGGAATACATTAAATCCTTTACTCTTCAATTCACATGTTAACGCTCTCTGAACACCAGTTGTTGTTAAGATTAGGTTTGGATTAATCTCGTATAGTCTGCTGTATATTGCTTTTGTATATGAGCCAGCTTTAGGCTTATTCTTTGCTTCAGGCGGATAATCACAGTAAACACTAACACCGTAAACATACTTCCATGCACCGACCTGGTAGAGTATATCGGTAATTGACGGAGCTAAACTAACTATTCTAGGCTCACTAGGGATTTCAACATAATCATTGATGAGCTCATTAAATAACTTAACCATTACGATCTACTTTCACCTTCAAAGATATTTTAGGATTTACTCAAAGCCCCACGATGTGCAAGTTAACTTTTTATCTCTACTACAAATAATATCATATTAGGTGCATACTGGGAGTGAGATTGTTTTATGAGAAAGCTCTCGGCGAGATAGAAGATAGAGTTAGAAAATGGGAGAAGGCTACTCTAGTTAAGAGTTTAGAGAGGTTTAGAGAGAGGATGGAAGAGTTTACAACATTATCAGATATCAGGGTTAAGAGAGTCTATACTCCGATCGATATAGGTAATATGGAATATTTTGAGAAGCTTGGGCTTCCCGGGGAGTATCCTTTCACTAGAGGAATTCATGCAACGATGTATAGGGGTAGGCTCTGGACTATGAGAATGTTCTCAGGATACGGTTCTCCAGAAGATACGAATAAGAGGCTAAAATACTTGATAGCTCACGGAGAGACAGGGTTAAGTCTTGCTTTCGATTATCCAACCCTAGTAGGTATAGATGCTGATGATCCTGCAGCATCTGGTGAAGTAGGTGTATGCGGTGTCTCTGTATCTTCACTAAGAGATATGGAGGTTATCTATGATGGGATCGATATGGGTAGCGTAACTACCAATATGACTATCAATCCACCTGCTCCAATACTCTTATCGATGTATGTGGCCACGGCTGAAAAACAAGGAGTAACCTATGATAAGATTGGTGGAACGACTCAAAATGATCCTTTAAAAGAGTTTATCGCTCAGAAGAGTTACGTATTCCCACCTGAGCCTGCGGTTAAGATTAGCATGGACGTTATTGAATGGAGTGTTAAGAACCTACCTTTATGGAACCCCATAAGCATTAGTGGATATCACATCAGAGAAGCAGGTGCAACAGCTGTTCAAGAACTAGCATTTACGCTAGCCGATGGCATAGAGTATATTAGACAGTTAATTAATAGGGGGATGGATGTAGATGACTTCGCACACAGGTTGAGCTTCTTTTTCGATGCACATATTAACTTCTTTGAAGAAATCGCAAAGTTTAGAGCTGCGAGGAGGATGTGGTCAAAGATAATGAAAGAGTGGTTTAATGCTAAGAAAGAAAGGTCTCTATGGATGCGGTTCCACACCCAGACAGCCGGGGTATCATTAACAGCTCAGCAGCCATTCAATAATATTGTGAGAACAACGATAGAAGCACTAGCAGCAGTGCTTGGAGGTACTCAAAGCCTCCATACTAACGCATTAGATGAGCCATTTAGAGTACCCTCTGAATTTGGAGCCAAGATAGCGTTGAGAACACAGCAGATAATAGCATACGAGACTGGAGTCGCAGATGTAGTCGACCCTCTAGCAGGATCATACTATGTCGAATGGTTAACAGATGAGATTGAACAACAAGCATGGAGATACATTGATAGAATTGAGAAGATGGGTGGAATGCTTGAAGCAGTAAAGAAAGGCTATCCTCAGAGAGAAGTTACAGAAGCCAGCTATAGATTTCAGAGAGAAGTAGAAGAGAAAAAGAGATTTATTGTAGGCGTAAATATATTCGTAGAGACTGAGCAGGAAGAGATCAGGAATGTACCTCTACTAGATATAAACCAAGAAGAAATCGAAAGAAAACAAGTTGAGAGATTAAGAAAACTAAGAAGTGAAAGGAATAATGAAGCAGTATCGTCTGCATTGAATGAGTTAAGGGGTGCTGCAGAGAGAAGCGAGAATGTTATGCCATACATTCTAGAAGCAGTAAAGAAGTATGCTACACTTGGTGAGATAATGAATACGTTAAAAGAAGTCTACGGTGTATGGGTAGAGCCGCCGATCTATTAAACGGGAGATAGAATCTATGTGACAACTAAGTCTATAGCGAAGTAGCTTACTACCAAATTTGTTAAACTATCTATCTAGAGATTTTCAATCTTAATCAAACACTATTATTAAGATAGAGTTTAAAGATGTTAATGTAAAGCCTCTCATACGCAATCTATAGTATTCCGGAGGTATGGCAATGTTAAAACATGGAGCCGATCACAATGAAGATAGAGCTATTATAATGTCCATAACACATTCCAGAAAAAATATTGAATACTGGAAATGTTTAAATTCCGTATTAATGAATTTTAAAATAGTCTCAGCAAATTGATTAATGGGGGTGGCATCATCGAGAACTCTTCTAGGCCTATTAAAGTATTGGTTGCGAAACTAGGATTGAATGGACATGATAGAGGTGCAAAGATTGTTGCAAGAGCTTTAAAAGATTCTGGAATGGAAGTTATCTATACAGGTATTAGACAGACCCCTGAGCAAGTTGTTGAGACAGCTATTCAAGAAGATGTGGACGTAATAGGTGTAAGCATATTGAGTGGAGCTCACATAAGCTTAATGAAGAGGCTAATACAAAACTTAAAAGAAAAAGGAGTAGAATATATCCCCGTATTTCTAGGTGGAACAATACCTTTACCAGACATACCTGAAATAGAAAAGATTGGTGTAGGCAAGGTATTTCTACCAGGCACATCATTAAACGAGATCGTGAAATACGTATATGATGCCGCACTAAATAAAAGGATGAAAGTACGTGATTGAAGAATACATCTGCAAATATATTGAGAAAGCAAAAAGGAACGATAAAGGGTCTACGGGGAGGCTACTGACATATTTAGAATCATCACCTTCTCAAGCTTTTAAAGTTCTCAACATAATCCTGAGAAATAATGTGGGTAAAGCACATGTAATTGGTTTCACAGGTATACCAGGGTCTGGGAAAAGTACGTTAATTTCTAAGCTGATACATCCTTACATTAAAGATAATTACAAGATAGCTGTTATAGCGATTGATCCTACAAGCCCACTATCTAGAGGCGCTTTTCTAGGTGATAGGGTCAGGATGCAGGAGCATTCACTGAATCCAAACGTGTTTATTAGAAGTGTATCTACGAGAGGTTTGAAAGGAGGTTTATCATTTGCAGGAGTTGCTATGGTAGAATTATTCGACTATCTTGGATATGATAAGATATTTATTGAAACAGTAGGTGTAGGTCAAGCTGAAACTGATATAATGAATATTGCTCATACAGTTGTTGTAGCAACTATGCCTGGAGTTGGAGATGAGATACAGATATTAAAAGCAGGAGTTATGGAGATAGCCGACATCTATGTATTGAATAAATCTGATAAAGAAGAAAGCCTGAAGACATATGAATACTTAAACTTCATCATTGAGTCAGGGGAGATTGGAAGCAGGATTGGATGGAAACCTAGGCTTCTGAAGACTTCAGCTTTGATGGGGCAGGGGATTCAAGAGCTTAGAAAAGCCATTGAAGAACATCTAGAATACTGTACTAGCCAAGGTTATTTTAATCACAAGATTAATCTAAGAAGGAAGACACTAGTTAAATTATTCCTAGAGAAAACATTGCTAGATAAGTTAAATGAAGAATTTGAAGAATTAAAATCCATGAATGTTGAAGATTTTAACAGTCAATTAGATATTTTAAGAAAGAAAATAGAGTACTTCCTGAGAGAATTCGATAAATATGTTTAAAAGCTGTCTCCTCTAGTAATAAAATAATATATCTTTAGAATATCTCTAGTAGATGTCTAGGTCGCTCTACTCAAGAGTTTATACATAGACTTAGAGTATCCTTCGAATAGATGGAAAATCATATAACATTTCAATATAGTTTTAAATATAATCTATGGATGCCGATAATTGTGAAGGTGTTATCACGAGTAAATGAAATTATAAGATTCCAGGCCCTCTAAAAAGAGTGATCCTTATAAAACAAAAATATCGTGTTTTAGAAAAAAGGGGAAGTTTTAGTAGTGTCTTATCTTATTACTTCTTGGTCGGAGATTTTTAATGCTTCATCTAGTGCTTCTACACCTTTATCTATGTCTTCTCTTGTAGCTATCAAGGGTGGAGCAATCAATAGATTATTCACCCATCCGATAACGAATACTCCTAGTTCAGAGGCTTTTGAAGCTACTTTTTCAACAACAATGGGTTTACCGTATAGCTTATCCTTAGGAACATTCATCGGTTTCCTCGTTTTTTGATCTCTCGTAAGGTCAATAGCCCAGAACATTCCAAGCCCTCTAACTTCACCTACACTTAGATGATTTTCTTTAAGTTCTTTAAGCCTCCTACCTAGATATTCTCCTACAACTTTAACGTTCTCCTTAATTTTTAATCTATTATATTCGTTTATAGTTGCTATGCCAGCTGCAAGCGTTACAGGATGAGCCTCATAAGTATGTCCATGAGCGAATAGATGTTCTTCAAAATAGTCTGATATTTCTTTTGATACACCTGTTACCCCTAGAGGTAGATAGCCTGAGGTAACACCTTTAGCTGTTGTTATAATGTCTGGCTCAACCCTCCAATGTTGGATCGCGAACCATTCCCCTGTTCTAAGCCATCCAGACATTACTTCATCAGCTATCAATAATACATTATGTTCTCTTGTTATCTCTCGCAGACGTGGTAGATATTCAGGAGGAGGTACAACTACACCATTCGTACCAACTACAGGCTCAACTATGACCGCTGCAACATCATCTTCATGTTGAAGCATATAGTCTATATACTCTGCGCAGGTTATATCACATTCGGGATAACTTAACTTGAAGGGGCATCTATAACAGTAACATTCTGGTGCAAATTGTGTTCCTGGAACAGTATGGTACCCTTCAATAGGTATTCTACGTAATTCTCCAGTAACTGCTATTGAAGCAGCAGTAGATCCATGGTAACTTCTGTAACGAGAGATAATCTTATGCCTCCTACTATACATTCTAGCAATCTTTAATGCAGCTTCTACAGCTTCTGTACCAGAAGTGGAATAGAAGAATTTTATGATATTCTTCGGCATAATCTCTAAGAGCACCTTGCTTAACTCAGCTCTAACATCACAGGTAAAAGCAGGAGAAAGATATTGAAGTTTCTTCATGTATTCATAGATTGCCTCGATAATACTTCTATTTCCATGACCTATGTTAACACATATCAATTGAGAAGAAAAATCTAGATATTTCTTACCACTCGAATCAGTGAAGTAGCATCCATCAGCTGAAACAACATTTATAGGTTTCCAAGTCTTCTGAATCCTCCAAGTCCCAAAGACATGCCTTCTCGATAACTCTATAACGTCTCCAGACATGTCTTGCATTTATACATTTTAGTAAATAACCTTTTTGTTGAAAGTTAAATGATAAGAGGTATGTTTAAAGATTGGGAGAGACATTTAGATTGCATGTATGTTGTAAACATGGTCGTCAGCCACCTCTAAGTTGACAAAGATCTGACTCATAACTATAGTAGTAACTGAAGTAAAAGATTTAATCTGATTTAAAAAGTTGAGGAGGAGCTGGCTTGGTAGCCCTAGCCACCTATGTATAACTTTTCACAGTCTCCGCTTCGAGTCTAAGAGACTCGCCAGAGACTATAAATTTACTCCGATATGTCTTGCCAGGGCTTATACCCCAGCCCCTCCAGCAAGATCTATCTGCTTCCTTGTTTCAATTACTGCCCTCAAGACCCTCCTGAGGTCTTTGTATCTTGGTATATCTATCTCTCCATTCTTCCACAGAATTGCATTTGTAAGCGTTGTTAAGTATCTCTGAGCCTTACTACTATACTTCTTCATCTTCCAAGCATCCCTACCCTTAGCCTTATAGAGTCCAAGATACTTAACAGACTTCTGATATGATGCTGACTTATTGTAGACCAGTAATCCAGCTAATCCGTTAACATCATCTATGTTTAGCCCTAGATATTTAGCTGTATTTGTGAATCCCGGAATTAGTTTAATAGCTCTATCAACGATATCTCTTCTAACATCATCTAT
>Ga0209183_1000546_pt1 | contig 14934 bp, 15 predicted proteins | sample LHCtaG_2_FD_184120 | JGI IMG/M metagenome (GOLD analysis project Ga0209183, IMG submission 184120) | Hot spring microbial communities from Little Hot Creek, USA to study Microbial Dark Matter (Phase II) - LHC4sed_replicate (SPAdes)... | ecosystem: Environmental > Aquatic > Thermal springs > Hot... | reverse complement strand
AATAAAGCCTGCATTGTTTCTGAAAGGTTTTGATCCAGACCTAAACACATTGGTTTTAAGAGATAAATTTAGAAGCATAATTATCACCACGCCAGCGGATATTTGTTATGCAGAATTTAAAAGTGAGACAAGAACCTTGAGGATCGACCTCTCATACCTGATTGAACAAAGGATATATATTATAGTTAGTGGTTTTCAAGTAGAATCAGCTAAATTTAATGATGAGAATCTATCTGAAGCTAAGCAATTAGAAATAATGGATAGGGGATGGAAAAATATGCCTGAAGATAGATTTGTTATAATCAAAGTGAGATTTGAAAGGGAAAAAGTAACTTTGATTCTCCAAGAAAAAGGGTGATTTATTCTTCACAGCTTAATTGGATGAAACCATTCATCCTTTAATGGGATGCCGAAACCGGCACCTGGGTTAGGTTTAATATGGCTCTCCTTTGGAGTGGGGTTATTTGGGTGGGCTTCTTCGAGGGGTACACCGGGTGGAGAGGATATGAAGAATTCAGCCCAAGGAGTGTTTGGCATTGCATAAGTGGAGCCCATAAGGATCATTCGCGCCACCATGAAGACAAACCATGAAACCGGCAAGGTCAGCTTCATGGCAGATCTTAATGCACGCTGGTAATCCGCCCACCCAGTGTATGTCCGGTTGCAGTATATCCACTGCTCTCTTCTTTATTGCCTCCTTAAATTTCCATGGAGAAAACCAGTGTTCAACTCCAGCTATAGGGATCCAATTCATCCTCCTCTTAAGATCTAAGTAGCCATCTAAGTCTTCAGGTATTAGGGGCTCCTCGATCCATCCAATATTATATGGCCTTAATCGTTTAGCTAGCCTCAAAGTGTACTCTACATCAAACGCCATATAACAATCTAACATTATCTCCACATCTGACCCAGCAATCTCTCTTGCCTCTGCAACAAGCTTCTCATTCTGTTTCATCCCCCAAACTCCATCTGCTGGACCATAAGGACATGCCAGCTTTATTGCTTTAAAGCCTAATTCCAGATACCAATCCACATCATTTCCAGTTGCATAGCAGAATATTTTATCCCTTGCGGGGCCGCCAATTAATTCATAGACTGGGGTCCCGTGGAGTTTTCCAATCAAATCCCAGAGTGCGAGGTCGATGCTGCTGACGGCGCACATCGCGAGCCCCTCAGACCCGTATGGTTTAGTTAACCTAAACATCATATCCCATATTCTTTCAATAGCATAGCAATTCTCTCCCTTAATTTTCGGACCTAAATGGTCATTAATGATAATTGCGGATGGTTTACCATACGAAATTGGAGCAGCCCCCCATGTGCCATCCTCAGCCGTTATCTTCACCCATAAAGTTTCCCAGCTAGGCAACCAGCTACTTCTATGCCTCTTATATCTCTCATACCTGGACATGGGATTTGCAACTTCAGCATCAACTATCCAAGACTGTCTCCTCGGATTAGTCTTTAAGAGAAGTTATTACGGAAAGATATGTTGTCCGGGATTTAGACAATGGAGAGAAAATGCTCTTTACCGATAAAGAAGCCTATGACAGTTTAAGTCTTGAGGAACAAAAGTTTTCAAAGAAACTACTTCTCGCCTTACAGGAACTAAGATAGCCTTCTTCGCCTTCTTCACGCCTAATAGAATCCTCAACACGCTCAACAACAAACGCAAATACACGTAAATGAATAATCATTTATTACCAATAAATGGTGCGGGGGGTGGGATTTGAACCCACGAACCCCTGTGGGACAGCCGCTCCGAGAGGTTTTTCTCCTCAGGGCTGCGCCTTTGGCCTGGCTTGGCAACCCCCGCCTCTAAGATTTTATAAAGTTTATTTTCCAGTTAAATCTTTATCGGTTTGATTTTTAAGATTTTAAGCGGTAATTCCGCTTCACATTATGCTTATATTTTTAACTTGGGAATTAGAAAATTCATATAAGAAGTTTAGGGCGATATTCATGTCTAGGGCTTTATTTCTAAGGGAGAAAGACCTGGAGTCCTTTGAGGATCGTGAGAAATACACTATTACCGTTGTTGGATGTGGAAGAATGGGGCTTCCAACAGCATGCTTATTTGCAGATGCAGGCTTCAAAGTCATATGCATGGATCTTAATCCCCAAATTGTGGATCAAATCAATAGGGGGGTCAGCCCCTTCCTTGAGCCTAATTTAGAGAGGCTCATAAAGAAGAATCTAAGGGAGGGACGTTTAACAGCCACAAGCGATCCGAAATTATCGATTCCAAAAAGCGATATAATAATAATCGTGGTTAATACGCCTATTAATGATAAAAAAAGACCGGACTACTCCAACCTTGAGAATGCGTGCAGGGATATAGGATTAAATCTTAAGCCGGGATCGCTAATAATTCTTCAGAGTACTGTCGGTCCCGGAATAACGGAGACTCTTATCAAAGAAACTTTGGAAGCATCTTCAGGCTTAAAGGCTGGGAAAGATTTCGGCCTAGCGTTTAGTCCAATACGAGCCACAGCCGGAAGGGTTATCCACGATATCATAAATTACCCCAGGATTTTAGCGGCTATAGATAAGCAGAGTTTAGCCGCCGCAAGAGCCGTACTGAAAACAATCATTAAGGGCGAAATAGTTGAGGTCAGCAACATTAAAACTGCTGAAGCAGTTAAACTCTTCGAGAACATTTATCGCGATGTAAATTTAGCTTTAGCCAACGAGTTCGCAGAGTTCTGCGAGAAGTCCGGCATAGACTATATTGAGGCTCAGAAAGCCGCTAACACCCAACCATACTGCCATCTTCTAAGCCCAGGCATCATCAGCGGACATATACCTAAAGATCCTTATCTCCTGATTGAGGAGGCGGAGAACCTAGGTGTTAAGATGCGTCTTCCAATCGTAGCTAGAAAAGTGAATGATGATTCCGTTAAAAGAGCGCTTGAGCTTATCAGGGATGCCTTCAGAGCTATGGAGAAAACCCTTAAGAGATCGAAGATTGTAGTTATGGGCATCTCCTATAAGCCTAATGTTAAAGAGGTTAAGGGTTCACTAGTAATAAACCTAGTGAAGACGCTGAAGGATAAAGGCGTAAGGGTCAGCGTCTTCGACCCATTCTACTCATTTGAGGAGATAAGGGATCTAGGCTTACCCGCTGAGGAGAACTTCACTAAAACCTTAGAGAGTTCAGATTGCATCGTAATAGCAGTTGGACATGATAAGATTAAGCGCCTAAATCTTGGAAAAATAAGCGTCTTAATGAGGAAGCCGGCTGCATTAGTTGACTTGGCCCACATAATTGATCCAGCTAGGGCTGAAAAGGAAGGCTTCATCTATAGAGGCTTAGGAAGAGGGGTCTGGTCAAAATGAGAAAAATAAGGATGGCTGTTGTCGGAGCAGGCTTCTGGGGTAGAAACCACATTAGAGTTTTAAGTGAGCTTCCCGATGTGGAACTCATCGCAGTCTGCGATGTAGATAAGCAGAGGGCAGATGCAATCTCAGAGAAATACGGTTTAAAATCCTATAGTGAAAGCCTAAAAATGTATAGACGGGAAAATCTAGATGCTGTGACGATTTGCGTCTGGTCTTCTAAACTCGCTGAGGAGTCCCTGAAAGCCTTAAAAGCCGGGAAGCATGTGCTGGTTGAGAAGCCGATGGCAAGCTCCATAAGGGAGGCGCAAAGGGTTTTAAGGCTGGCGGAGGTAAAGAAGCGTAAATTAGCAGTTGGATTCATAGAGAGATTTAATCCCGGGGTTAGAAGAGTTAAAGAAACCATAGAGAAAGGACTTATCGGATCGCCGGTTTCAGCAACAGCTAGACGGGTTTCTAAATGGCCTCAGAGAATAGGCGACGTTGGGGTTGTTAAGGATACGGCGATACACGATATAGATATTATACGCTTCATATTTAATGAAGACCCAATAGCGGTTTACGCTAGAACTGGATGCCTCCAGCATGAGAAATTTGAAGATTACGCCCAAATAGTGCTGGCATTACCAAATAACAAATCAGCATTCATAGAAGCAAATTGGTTAACGCCCTACAAAATTAGAAAGTTAACGGTTACTGGAAGCGAAGCCATAATTAACCTAGACTACATCACGCAGGAAATGACCATTGAGACTTCCGGGCAAACATTAACCCCCCGATACGAATGGGAGGAACCTTTAAAACTGGAATTACAGCATTTCGCAGATTGCATATTGAACGATAAGGAGCCTGCGGCTTCGGGAGTAGATGGCATAAAAGCCTTAGAAATAGCGGAGGCAGCGCTTAAATCCGCAGTTAAAGGATGCGCTGTAAAAATTTAACCCCCAACCCGGTACCGCGCTCACTACAATTTTTTCATCCTGTAGACCAGTTAGAATGGGATTTTCTAAATGTACCATCGGAGCTTTCTGTGCGAACGACATATCCCTGCTGCCATGAGCCAGCTCTAATGAGTAGTTTGGCTTGGGGTGCCGGGTTTGGCGAAACGCTCACTCCCAAACTCAAACTCGCTGCATATGGATAGCCTACAGAGAAGCTTACGCTAACTGACCAAATATAATTGACGCCCCCACTTACAGCTATCTCTCTCGTATAGCCCTGAGGAGTGATGTAATAGTATGGGTAGCCCGGTAGATTTCCACTCCAAGATTCAGAGATCCGATTAAGACTTCTAGGATCCCCGGAGGTATCAGCAGCATAAACTATTTCGTATGCTAACGGCGGGGCTGTTATCACCCACTCCGTCTTATAGATGTATTTAAATTCAAAATAGAGTATGTGCTTCTGACCTGCGTGTTCATCACTAATAATACCACTATCCATAGTGACTTCTGTGCATCCCTCCGAGAACCAGGGGCTTATTATCTCACCTGTTGCAGCATTATAATATCTCTTTTTACATTCAACCCTCACTTTGGAGCCAATAGGATGCTGGGTTTTCGCATATATGCTTGTCCAGATAGAATATTCTAGAACTGGTGTATATGAGTAGTTTGTTGTCATGTAGCCGGGAGGCGGCGGAGAACCCTGTTGCTCAATTTGGCTTTGAGCGGCATTATAACTACTAGATAAATTAATTTTGGCAAGCCTTATCTGGACTGATTCTACATCTACGGGCCATTTAAGATTTGCCGGGTCAATTATAAGTACACGACCTCCCACCTGATGATCCTCAGTGCACGCATCTATAAGTAGGTTAACTGATGCATAAACATCCCTTCCATCATATGTTGCCACGCATCTTCTTGGGATTATTACTCGCAGAAGATCACCCCTATGTATGAAGTTTCCAGATAGTCTTATAGGTCCATCATCCGACAGATGATAGATGGCTACGAAGCATTTGTCTAGGGGTTTACCATCGGCATCAATAACATCCACGTGGAAGTCTACAACTTGCTTTTTCTCCGAAAGATATACATAGTCTAATGTGCTAGAGCATTCGTAGCACCATAAGAAAATTAAGAGTAAAAGAGTAAATACGCCGAGAAAAATACGTTTCTTCATTCCATCCTTGCCTCTCTTCCCCCAAATTTAATGTATTTTACTCCACCCCATATATAGCTTTCTCTAGAAAAAGAGATGTTCAAAAGATTATTTCATTACACGAAATCTTCCAGTTATTTCATAAATAAAGCCCTGAAAATCCACATGCTTTATTTCTAGGTAAACTGGTCTCGTTGAAGCAATCTGTAGGATTACGCTTCGCCTTAAAATGAATTTGATCAATTACTTTAATTAATGAATGGCAAGCGCCTAGATTTCACCTTTTAAGTTGAAGGGTTTTCCGTCTAGGAGTATTTTCTCAGGTATTTTATCCTTCCATTTTCTAAGGAATGGTAATTCATCTTTTTTCTCCCTAAGTTCATCTGGCAGCATTTCCGGGATCTCATCCCTTATGGGGTACCAACGCAGACATTTTGGACAAATTATCATCCCCTCCACTATTTCATCCCGCTCCTCGAACACGTAGAGCTCCAGCGGATGATACTTATCTATTGGGCAAGCCAAAATATCCATTAAACGCCTCTTCATCATTTAATCCCCCAACAGCTGATCATTAGACATATCTAATTTGCTGGTTATAAATATAGCGAAACCCGCCTAAAGCAAGAAAAGAATCTTTAGATAAAATATTTTTCAGAAGGGGATCCATTTCGCTTCGGCTTTAAACATTTCATCAACCATTCTCTCAATTTCCTTAGGCGTCAGTATAGCTGACGTCAATGGATCAAACATCACGGCCTGTAAGGCTGCGTTTCTATCTTTTTCTAGAGCCGCCTTAACCGCCAGCTCCTGAACATTTATGTTGGTTCTATTTAGGGCTGCGCATTGTGATGGCAAATCGCCTACGTGGCATGGGTGTATGCCTCCCTTATCAACTAGGCATGGGACTTCAACGCAGCATCCATGGGGAAGATTGGTTATTAACCATTTATTTTCAACATTACCGTTTATGCGTAGGGGTTTACCGGTCTCCATCGAGTATATTATGTCTACGCCGTATTCATGCGATCGGCTCAGTTCAAGCGGTTCCTCCCCGCTTATCTGTTTCTTTATATGTTCAAAGTGAGGTTTCCACGCTTCCTTACATATTTCTAAATAGAACCATCTTGGCTCACAGTAAGCTTTTCTTCTCTCCTCGGTTGTCCTAAAGTACGGGACGTATTCGCCTAGATGATGGCTTGATTCAGTTATGAAATATCCTAAATACTTCATCATCTCGAAGCGGACTTTATCCCTTTCATAAATTTCCCTTCTCTTCATGGCTTCCCAAAGGAGCGGATAGGCGTCTTCACCTTTATATTTAAACTCTAGAAAGAACGCTTGATGATTTATTCCAGCAACCCAGTAGTAAACGTCCTCATAAGGAACATTTATGTAACTTGCCAGCTGCATGGCTGTTCCCTGAACGCTGTGGCATAAGCCGACATTCCGTATTCTAGTTGCTTTATTCATGGCCCAGCAGTTAATAGCCATTGGATTAGCATAGTTAATTAGGAGCGCGTTAGGACATAATTCTTCCATGTCATAACATATATCCAACAAAACAGGTATTGTTCTGAGACCGCGGAAAACCCCGCCTGGTCCAATAGTGTCTCCAACTTCTTGACTCACGCCATACTTTAATGGGATGTTTATGTCAAGTTCAAATGCCTCTAATCCCCCAACTTGAATCATTATTACTACGTAATCAGCGCCATCTAAGGCTTCTCTACGGTTTAAGGTTGATTCAATCTTCATGTTCGGCGCATATTTAGAAGCTAATATGTGCGCAAATTTGCTTATTAAATCGAGCCGTTCAGCATCGATATCCATCAAAGCGATTGTGGAATCCCTAAGTTCAGGATGATAAACTATGTCTGTTAGCAGGCGGCTGGCAAAAACAACGCTTCCAGCGCCAATAAAAACTATCTTAGCCATCTGAGACACCTTGAAAGTATATGCTTAAGATCCTAAATAAAGATTTAGGGTCATCTTCCCCGGAAAAGTCTAGACGCTAAGGGCTTCGCTTTTCAAAGCGTTTTTCACAAGCATGTCTAAAACCACTTGATACCATCTTGGACCGACGCTTCTAACTATTCTGGAAAACAAGATTTCAAATTCCACATTTAAGATTAAGAGCTTACTGGAAACTTTCCTAACTATTTTTTCTATTGGGTTCTCACCTTTTTCGGCATGTTCAAAATCATAGTAATGAATTATGCCTCCTTGGGGTTTAAGAGCCATCAGTGCGTAATCAAGATACTCGTATGCTTTTTCAGGCAGGGGCATAAGAACCCTATCCGCAATGCCTTTCAATTTAGATATAACTACTTCTTTCGCATCGCCCTCAATTGGCTCCATAATATCCTTAACATTATTTAGATCCGAATTTATCCTCATGTATTGAACCGCAGCTGGATTAATATCTATCGAATATATTTTTTTAGCTCTTGAATGTTTAGCGATCACTATTGAGAATCCCCCAACTCCTGCGAACATATTAACTATGACCTCATCAGGCTTAACCTGTCTGGCAACCCTAATATGTTCGTAAGACAGCCTAGGGGAAAAGTAGCATCTAGCTAAGTCGACTTTAAATAGGCAGCCATGCTCCCTATGAACGGTCTCAGTTTTTTCCTCACCGTAAACCCACTCAAGATTTCTTAATCTCAAATCGCCTGAAATTGGGCTTACCTGACGTAGTACTGTCCTCACATTTTTATGGCTCTCCATTATTGTCTTCGCAATAATTTTGGCTTTATCCCCAAAATTATTTGGCACTTTAATGATCGCTATATCCCCAACAATGTCGAAACCTCTGAGAAAGGCTTTCAAATCTGATTGAGCAGGTAAACCCGCAAGCTTATCCTTCAAGCTCATGCTTATCCATCTTCAGCCGGTTTTCCCTCGAAATCTCTTTTGAAGCGAAATCTTTAATTGTCTTCAGCATTTTCCTAGATTCATTATCAATTAATAGAATTAACGAGAAATATATTAGCGCACCGAAAAGCACTTTCAACACCACCATCGAAAGCCTCGCTGGGGTTGGGGTTAAATAAAGGGCTAAAGACATCACCAGCGATGCGCTCAAATACTTTACGAGGCTAACCCACGCTACATCAAATTTTAGGCATCTTAACGCTATGAAATATTTAACTACTGTAACGAATAGGTTGGCTAGGGCATTTATTAGCGCCAAATATTTAGCTGCTGCCAGAGCATCCACAGTTCCAAAGGCGAGAATCACGTATGTAAGCGGCACGATCACTGCTGCCTGAGCATATATCAATGTTTGCAAAAGAAAAAGTCTGCTCTTAACGATTTTTCTATAAGATATTTTTTCATCGGCATCCAATCTTTCCGTGCCGCTTATAATGGAATCGAAAACCGAGGAAGCCGCTGAGAAGAAAGCATTTAAAGATAGCAGAATCAGAATCGGCTTAGCTACGGCGTATAATGGGTTCAGAATCAATAAGAGAGATTCTGAAAGAACTATTGCGCCCATGCACATGGGCACTGCGAATATTAGAACCATCTTCAATGATAATGAAACATCGTTAGGGTCAGCCTCGGATAGAAGTTTTGGATATAGAGCAAATGATAAGGAGGATGAGTAGCCGACGATTGAGGCTATGGCTGATGATGCGCCATAATAGGCTCTTGCTGATTCCCCACCGTAAACGAAAAGAAGCATATTTGCAAGCGTCAGAATTCTTCCGCCTATAATGCCGTAAATATTTATTAGAGAAGCCTTAAACCACTCTTTGGCATAATCCCATCTAATTTTCCCGAGAATTTCACGCCGTATGCGCCTCAAATAAAATAATATTTGAACTAAATATGACGCTATAAGGCTAAATAGAACCCCGATTAATCCCATCCTAAAACATATTATAAAAAGGAAGCCTAAGGAAACCTTGCTGAGCTCAAGCGCCAATAATCCGAAAGCAATAGTCTCTGGACTTTTAGGATAAAATGCTGCCTCTAAAATTGCTTGAACATGATTCTCAATTATTAAAAAGACACCCATAGAATAAGTTAGCAGATACCCGCTGGAAACCTGAAGCATACTTAATATGCTTGGTATAGCGACAAGATATGCTGCTGCGGATGCCGAGGCTATTAAGAAATTTATGATAAGACCCGTTTTTGGAGAGTCCAGGCGTCCCCTAGCAGTGAACCTTGTTACCCAGAAGGGTATTATCGCAGATGCTAACGTAAAGTAGGATAGGGTGTCGCCTATATTGCTATATACCCCATATTCCTCAAGCATAATATTCCTAGTGACTAGAAGCGTGAAGATTAAGCCGGTTCCCACGCTAAGCAATCTAAAAAGGAAAAGTATGAATCCGGAATATCGAAGTCTAATGCGGCTGCCAGACAACCTCTTCCAAACCCTTCCGTTTATAAATTAGATTATTTTGGAAAGCCTAATATTTATTAGGCTTATCTATAAGCGTAAATTCATAGCGGCGATCCGCAGGACGGCGGATGAAATCTTGGGAATAACAAAACTGTTTCCTAAGGCTCCGGATGAGCATAAGCCCGGTAGACCGATGGTTCCAAACGGGCTTGGCACAGTATATATTCTGGCTTCCGTAACCTACCTCTTTATTCTTCAAGGTCTTCAAATCTGGAATAGGCTGTCCGCCCTAACTTTAGCTTCATGCATACTTTTCGGCGGCTTTATGGGCTTATTCGACGATTGGGCGGATCTAAGATGGAGATATAAAGCCTTCTTACCAATCATCGCAGCTTTGCCATTAATGGTGCTACGTGAAGGTGAGACAACGATGAGTACATATTTCTGGGGAAAGGTTAACTTTGGGCCGCTCTACTATTTTGTAATCGCCCCATTAATTGTAACCATAACAACAAACGCTGTGAATCAGCTCGGCGGGCTTAACGGGCTGGAATCCATATGTCCATCAATAATTTTAACGGGATTATTCGCTGTCTCCATTCTTCATGGGCGCGAGCAAGCCGCCTTATTATATGTTCCGCTCATAGCTTCGTGGGCTCTGGCATACTATAATTTCAGGGGTAAAATCTTTGTCGGCAACACAGGTTCATTTTCTCTCGGAATAACTTTGGCTTCCTACGCTATAATAGCGAACATGGAACAAACATTAGCCATCGCAATAATCCCGTACATAATTAATTCATCATTAATCTTAATCAATATTTTATTTTTCAAGCGTAGGGCTAATCTCGAAGTAAACTGGCCTACGCTGAAAGCAAAACATAGGAGAAGCCTAACCACGCTGATTGCCTACTACTGCCCAGCAACAGAGCGTAAACTAGTCTTATTAATCTCCTCAATATTCATTCTATCAACGGTGGTTGCCGTGCTAATATCAATCGCTTAAAAACGGAATGGTGCATCCAAATGAGAATATGGTATGATGCATGCACAGGCAAACATGTCCGCTATGGAGCTGCCATAGCAAAACGCTTAGAAGAAAAAGGGCACGAGATAATATTCACCACAAGGAAACATCCAGATACAATTCCATTAGCAAAATATCTGGGATTAAGTTTTGAGATCGTAGGGAAATATAGTCCACGATCAAAGTTTAGTAGGTTATATGAGAGTTTAAAGAGACAGTTGAAGTTCTGTAATATGTTTAAAGATAAACAGCCTGATTTAGCTATTTCTCACAGATCCGTGGAGCAGTGTCGTGTTGCTTTTGGACTTGGAATTCCAACGATTTCTACTCATGATACGCCCCATGCTGACGCAGTAAATCATCTCACGTTGCCCCTTATTGATATATTGGTCGTTTCAGAAGCTATCCCTGACGAGCATTTAAGACAATATCCTATAAAGAGAGTAGTTAAATTCAGCGGGGTTGATGAAGTAGCATGGATTAAAAATTCTAAACCGAAACAAAAATTTAGCTTTACTCATCCATTAATTGTGGTGAGACAAATAGAGGCGAAAGCTGCTTACGCTGAAGATAGCGAAGACATAACCTTAAAAATTGCGAAGAAACTTTCAAGATATGGTGAAGTTGTCTTCCTCTCAAGATATAGAAGAAAACCTATAAAGAATCTCACGGTTCCAAGAGAATTTATTGATTCAGTCAGCTTGGTTGCGGAGGCAGACATAGTTATTAGCGTTGGTGGAACAATCGCTAGAGAAGCAGCATTGCAGGGAACTCCAAGCATAGTTATTCCAGCGTTAGGTTACTCAGCGGTTAACGAGTACCTCCATAAGAAGGGTTTCCCGATATTTACAGTTAAAGATACGGAAATAATTAGCTACGTTAAATCTCTAATTGGTAGAAAATTTGATGTAAAAAATTTGCTTTCCGAATTGGAGAACCCTGTAGACGTAATTGAAAAATTAATCGAGGAAACGGATAATAATGAGATGTTGAAAGGAGGTTGAGTTTATTGGATATTGAGGGCAAAAGAGTTATGGTAACCGGGGGAGCCGGCTTCATAGGGTCACATCTTGTGGAGGAGTACCTAAAGAATAATGTTGAAAAAGTAATCGTTTACGATGACTTCTCATCAGGCACAATGGAAAATTTAAGCCACATTAGAAACGAGCGGCTCAAAATAATTAGGGGATCCATTTTAGATGAATCTCTATTAGATAGGATTGTTAAAAGTGAAGAAATCGATGTTATAGATCATGAAGCAGCAGAATTAGAAATTTACTCAAGCATAATGAATGTAAAAAGAGATGCAGAAATCAATATTTTCGGCACAATAAATATCCTGAATTCAGCGATTAAAAATAATGTTAAAAAGGTTTTATTTGCATCCTCCGGAGCAGTTTATGGCAAAGCTGAAACTATCCCTCAAAGCGAAACTTACCTTCCCAAACCGCATTGGCCTTACGGTGTAAGTAAGCTCAGCGCAGAGTACTACTGTCTTCAATATAAGGAGCTGTATGGATTAAATGTAACTGCTTTTCGATATAGCATAGTTTACGGTCCAAGAGAATGGTTTGGACGGGTCTTGACGATGTTTATAAAAAGGATTTTCTTGGAGAACAAGCCGCCTGTAGTCTTTGGCGATGGAATGCAAATAAGAGATTATATTTATGTAAAGGATCTAGTTAAGGCGCATATACTCGCGATAAAGAATGATAACTCATGTGGTCAAATCTTCAATATTTCTAGTGGTAAAGGAATAAGGATAAAAGACCTAGCGTCGCTCCTTCTAGAGATTTCGGGTAAAAACTTTGATATTATATTTGATGATCCAAAAGAGGGGGAAACCTCTCGGTATCAACCTAATAGAATAAGGCTTCCAGGTGAATTAAAGACTTTTGTATTAGACAACAGAAAATCTCGTTCTGTTCTAGGATGGGAACCAAAAACTGAATTGCGTGATGGGCTGCTTGAGGAAATTGATTGGATATTAAAAAATCCGCAGAGATGGCAGATGAAACCAAGAGTATGATTAAATGGGGATGAAAAAGATGAAAAGAATAATGGTTACGGGCGCCGGCGGACCAGCTTCAATTAACTTTATTATGTCTCTTAGGATTTCTCCAGAAAAAATATATATTGCTGGAGTTGATGCGAATGTCTTTAGAATTCATTTAGCCCCTGTTGATTCTAGATTTATAGTTCCTAAGGCTACTGAAAAGAGCTACATAGATGTTTTAAATGAAATAGTTCGAAAAGAGGACTTGGATCTTATTCATGCTCAACCAGATGTTGAAGTCAGGATCTTGTCTAAATACAGGAATAGGCTTGAGGCTAACGTTTTTCTCCCCTCTGATGAAACTATTAGGATTTGCCAAGATAAGCTTGAATCAGCTAAAATATGGCTCAAGAAGGATGTTCCAGTGGCTAGAACAATCGAAATAAGAAGTGAAGAAGATATCAGGAGGGCTTTTGAAGAATTTGGCAGTCCAATATGGATCAGAGCCAGGCATGGTGCGGGAGGAAGAGGAAGCACTCCAGCATATAATATTGAAACTGCGGTCTCATGGATTAATTATTGGAAAGCGAGAGGTGAAGATTGGGGATTTATCGCGCAGGAGTTTCTAGGAGGAAGAAACTTGGCTTTTCACGCGATATGGAAGGATGGCGAACTTGTAGCTTCAATGGCTAGAGAGCGGATAGAATATATCTACCCCAACTTAGCTCCATCAGGTATTACAGGCACTCCAGCCGTCCAACGGACAATACATGACGATAGGGTGAACAAAATTGCAGTTGAAGCCGTCCTATCTGTTGATTCAAATTTTAATGGGATTGCATGTATAGATTTAAAGGAAAACAATGAAGGCGTCCCATGCGTAACAGAAATTAACGTTGGTAGAATGTTTACAACTTCATTTTTCTTCTCCTATGCAAGTAAGGTTCTTTTCAAAGACTACCGCGGCAACTTTCCATACATTTACCTAAAGATTGCTTATAAAGAAAGTATTCCTTCTCTCCCAAAATTTAATGTTTTACCTAAAGATCTTTATTGGATAAGACATATTGATGCTCCAGCCTGTCTTGTTAAAGATGGAAAAGTTTTGGGGAGAATGTATAGGTGGCAGAAAATATAAAACTTATAATATTTGATTTAGATGGAACCCTAATACGCCTACCAGTAGATTACGGAAGATTAAGAAGTGAGATATCTAAAATCTTAAAAATTAAGAACATAAACTCAATTTTGAAGTCTCTCTTAAATATTGATGAGGAGTCTCGGGCCAGAATTTTTGATATGTGGAGCAAACTTGAGTTTGAGGCCCTACCAAATATGGTTGAAATATCTGAAGGGATAAAACTCTACAAGAGTTTTCAACATGTACCAAGATGCCTTGTTACCCTACAAGGTAAGCATGTAGTAATGAAGATTTTAGAAAGGACTAATTTACATTTCAATCACATAGTCACTAGAGAAGATAGTCTCGTTAGGAGCGAACAAATAAAGTTTATTATCAAAAGATTTAAGGTTAAACCAAGCGAGGTTCTTGTAATCGGTGACAGAGAAAGTGATAAAGAGGCTGCTGAGGAAAACGGATGTAACTTCATGTTTGTAAGAAAACGTTAAATCTGCTTTGTGGCTTAATTAATCTCTCTGTTTAGTTTTCTTTTCTCCTATGGATTGGAGACTTGTTGATGAGAGGCTTATTAGGCGCGGTGAGCTCCTGCTCAGCCTAGATTTTCTTGAAAGCTATGATTTTGAGCTCAATGTTATGAATGAGGGTAAGGTTGGGCGCCCATTTAAGCTTACGGATGGGTATATTGAGTTTCTTATGGTTGTGCGCTGCTTATTTTCTATGCCTTATAGGCAGCTTGAGGGCTTCACCAAGGCTTTGAGTAGGCTTGTTCCAAAGCTCCCATCAGCCGACTACTCATGGGTTAGGAGGCACATTCTCAGGCTTGATTTAAGCCCATATGAATCTTTAAGTGGCTATAATGGGCCTGTTATAGCTGTTGATTCGAGCGGCGTAAGCGTCCATAAATGCGGCGGATGGGTTGAGCGAACATATGGGAGGAGGAAGCGCTATGTTAAGATACATTT
>Ga0209183_1000544_pt1 | contig 15087 bp, 16 predicted proteins | sample LHCtaG_2_FD_184120 | JGI IMG/M metagenome (GOLD analysis project Ga0209183, IMG submission 184120) | Hot spring microbial communities from Little Hot Creek, USA to study Microbial Dark Matter (Phase II) - LHC4sed_replicate (SPAdes)... | ecosystem: Environmental > Aquatic > Thermal springs > Hot... | reverse complement strand
TATAAGTACAACAGGACGTGGATGAAGAAGCCTATACGACTCTCTAAGATCAACTTCGATTTTCATACCAGTAAATAATCTGGAGGAATAAAAACTTATAGGAGTAGTAACTTAGAGAGGTAGAGTGGTTCACCAATATTTTAATCGTGAACTAAGTATCTTGATTAAAGCTTTCCTAAGCGGCTTACCTTTTACTTTACGTATTTCCCCGGATTTTTCCTATACTCCTCCTCACAGATTTTAGAGCAGAAATAGATAATGCTGTCTCCATGCTTGACTTTGCTATATGCTGTATCCGGATCTATTTTCATTCCGCAAACAGGGTCTATGACGAAATGCTTCCTCATCATTATCCTCAACTCCTCAGGCTCATATCTCCTTAAAGTTTGGCTATTTAAGGCAACTATAACTGTGCTTAAGGACATTATTAATGCTCCAACAGCTGCTGGAAGTGTTATGCCAAAGCCTGATAGGACTCCGGCAGCTACTGGAATTGTTACTATATTGTAGCCTGCTGCCCACCATAGGTTCTGCATCATCTTAGAATATGTTTTACGTGAGATATCTATGACTTTTACCACGTCTCTTGGATCGTTTTTAACAAGGATTATGTCTGCATTTTCTATAGCTACATCTGTTCCTGCACCTATTGCTACGCCGACATCCGCTGTTACAAGTGCTGGAGCATCGTTTACGCCGTCTCCAACCATAGCAGTCCTATAGCCTTCCTTCTTAAGCTGCTCTATTATTTCAGCTTTTTCACCCGGTAAAACTCTTGCAAAATATCTATCTATCCCAAGCTCTTTTGCAACCCAGGAAGCAACCTCCTCCGAATCACCAGTAAGCATGTAGACCTTTATGTTTTTCCCCTTTAATTTTTCAATGGCTTCACGGGACTCATCCCTTATGCTGTCAGCTAAAGCAAATACACCAGCAACCTCCCCATTTACAACAGTAAAAACGATTGTTTTACCCTGTTCTTGAAGCTTCCTTATTATCCGGTTTTCCACAGCTATTTTTAATTCCTCTAGGAGATTTATGCCTCCAACATAAACTTCCTTATCCTCAATCCTTCCGTAAGCACCCTTCCCCGGTATAGCTTTGAAATGTTTAGCTTGTGGAATTTTGATTTTCTTGCTTTCAACATATTCTACTATTGCTTTCGCTATTACATGTTCAGAGTTTACCTCAATGCTTGCTGTAAGTCTTAAAAGCTCTTCTTCAGGAATAAGGGATACAACATCGCTTACACTGAATTTCCCGGTGGTTAAGGTACCTGTTTTATCAAAGACAACAGCGTTTACATCCTTAACAGCTTCGAAGGCTCTTTTATTCCTTATTAAGATTCCGTTTTTTGCAGTTATTGATGTAGAGATAGCTACAACTAGTGGTATAGCTAATCCTAGTGCATGAGGGCAAGCAATAACAAGAACTGTTACAGCTCTTTCAATAGCGAAATCTAAGCTGACGAGTAGAGACCAAAACGTGAAGGTTAATATACCAATACTTAACGCTACATAAAATAGAAGTGCAGCAGCTCTATTCGCCAAATCCTGTGTTCGTGAACGGCTTTCTTGAGCCTGCTTAACTAGCTTAATGACCTGAGCTAAATAAGTTTCTTCACCTGTACGTTCTACCCGTATTTTTAGAATTCCCTCCCCATTTACGGAGCCTCCAACAACTTTATCTCCAATCTTTTTACTAATTGGCTTTGACTCACCGGTTAATAAAGCCTCGTTAACATAGGATTCGCCTTCATAGACAACGCCGTCCGACGGTATTTTCTCGCCTGGACGAACTAGGACAACATCATTTCTCCTCAGCTGCGAGACTGGTATATCTATGATTTCATCGTTCTTAATGAGGTGAGCTGTTGTCGGCATTATGTGGACAAGCTCCTCAAGAGCTGTAGAAGCGCCCATAACGCTTTTAGCCTCTATCCAATGTCCAAGAAGCATAACGTCAATTAGGGTTGCAAGCTCCCAGTAGAAGTCCTTTCCACCTATGGGGAGGAAAACTGTTCCAAACGAGTAGAGCATAGCTACAGAAATAGCCATGCCGATAAGCATCATCATCCCAGGCTGTCTAGATTTAAACTCTTGATGTAATCCCTTCAGGAAAGGCCATCCACCATAAATATAGACAATTATGGATAGAAGGGATAACACCTCCTTCTGATAAGGAATTCTTATCCATGTAAGACCAAACCACATTTGAATCATTTCGGAAAGAAGCAGAATCGGTATAGTTAACACCAGCGAAACCCAGAATCGTCTCTTAAACTCTTCCACGTGGTGAATATGGTGGTGACCTTGACTCAAGCTTTACCCTCCTAATACTTCAGCTTTAACACTTTATTAACTTTAACACTTCTACAAATACTTTAGCATTAAATGATTTAGCTATTGAATAGATTTATGACTTCTATCAACTAAAAGCTTAAGATGTTAATGTTATTCTTAATGGATATAAAATAAACAACCAATATATCTCTAATAAACTTATAGCTTCGCTATGAGTAGGAGTCTGAATAAAGTTTACAAGATATTTCTATCTACGTTAGCTTTAAATATTGGTTTTAAACTGCATGTTTGGTAGTTATGGTGATTGATGAAAAGATAATGAGTATGGAGGAGGCTATAGGAAAATACGTTCATGATAATGATGTTGTCTATATGGCTGGATTCACACATTTAATCCCTTTTGCAGCAGGCCATGAAATAATTCGGCAGAGGAAAAGGAACTTAACGTTGGTTAGGCTTACCCCAGATTTAATCTATGACCAGATGATAGCCGCTGGCTGCGTGAAAAAGCTTGTTTTCAGCTGGGCTGGAAATCCTGGAGTTGGGCCTCTACACGCATTTAGAAGAGCTATTGAGAAGAATTTCCCAAACCCTATTGAGATCGAGGAATATACTCATTTCGCCTTAGCTTCACGCATCTTTGCTGGAGCAGTTGGCCTCCCATTCATTCCAATTAGATCAATTAGAGGAAGTGATTTACTAAAGTATAATTCCAACATTAAGCTTATAAAGTCTCCATACAGTGATGAGGAGGTAGCTGTTGTTCCACCGCTGAATCCTGATGTAGCTATTATACATGCCCAGAGAGCTGATAAGGAGGGTAATGTTCAGGTATGGGGGTTAATATGTGATGTTAGGGAGGCTGCCTTCGCCTCAAAGAGGGTTATTGTAAGTGTTGAGGAGATAGTTGATGAATACATTACCAGAAGCGATCCAAATAAGGTTGTAATACCCAGCTTTATCGTTAACGCTGTTGTTGAGGAGCCTTGGGCAGCCCATCCATCATATACTCAGGGATACTATGATAGGGATAACGAGTTCTACATGGAATGGGATAAAATATCGAGAGATCCTGAGCTGCTTAGTAAATATCTGGATGAATGGGTTTATAATGTTCAGAATCGTAGGGAATATGTTAAGAAGCTTGGTGTTGAAAAAATAATGAAGCTAAAGCCTAAAAGCTTTTATAGTATATCTGTTAACTATGGATTGTACTACTAGGTGTATGTAATGGAGTATACGAAAACAGAGCTTATGGTTGTAGCTGCATCAAGAGAGCTTAGGAATAATGAGGTTGTTTTTGTAGGAATTGGATTACCTAATCTCGCCGCTAACCTAGCTAAGAGAACTCATGCCCCAAATCTCGTAATGATTTATGAATCTGGAGTTATAGGTGCAAACCCTACAAGAGTACCTATCTCTATAGGTGACCCTGCATTAGTTTCAGGCTCTCAAAGCGTCTGCTCAGTATTTGATGTTTTCGCCTTCTATCTACAGTCTGGAAAAATCGATGTAGGCTTTCTTGAGGGGGCTCAAGTCGATAAGTATGGAAACATAAATACTACAGTTATAGGGGAATATTGGAAGCCAAAGGTTAGATTACCTGGAAGCGGTGGTGGATGCGATATAGCTTCACTGGCTAAGAGGATTTTAATGATTATGCCTCATGAAGCTAGAAGATTTCCTGAAAAGGTAGATTTCATCACTAGCCCAGGCTTTCTTGGAGGGAAATGGGAGAGGAGGAAGCTTGGATTAAAGGGTGGAGGACCGGTTAAGGTAATTACGGATTTAGCTATTCTAGGATTTGATGAGGAAACAGGTGAAATGATTCTTGAATCAATCCACCCCGGAGTAGCGGTAGAGGAAGTAAAGAAGAATACTGGCTGGAACCTTAAAGTATCGGGAAATCTAAAAGTTACAGAGAAACCATCAGAAAAAGACCTTCTAATTCTCCGGCAACTTGATCCTAGAGGAGTATACTTAAGAAAATAGCTCTTATAAAATGCTTCATAGCTTAATTCATCAACAATCATATTTCAATCCTGAATCTATGAAGTATGAATTTCCGCTTATACCATATAGTGGACCTACAAGCTTCAAAATTAAGTTACAAGCTCTTACATAATATCGATAATAAATCCTATAAACCCTATTTCTCATCAAGTTCATCATTTGGTATATGTTGAGGAATAGTATGGATAGATTATTTTGACTGCTAATTCTCTTCCTGAGATTTCCTTTATGGGTCTTACTTCAAACTTTCAAGCTGAGAAACATTGTCTTTATGACCCCTTATTCTTGGTAGTATATCTTTTCATCCCCTCTTCCCGCCATGCTATCCCTATTACGCTACATACTCCACTCATCCGGCCCCATAGCTTCCACAAACCTCCATTAGTTCAGCCTTTACCAAGAAGAACGGTACAGCCTCCAAGCTTTACTAAAGTCCTCCTTATGATGGCTATACCATACCTGTTAGAAGATTCAGAACCCATCCACGCAGCAGATTACTCTGCATCCCACATAGAATCACCTTTACACATAGCTAAAAATTTAAGCCATAAAGCCTAACCTAAGATATGATCGGCGGATATGTAGGTATTTCTACACTGTATCCTAGAGTTCTAGCTTTTCTCATTAACTCAATCAGCTTCATTACAGCATTATCTGGTGTTGGTGGGGTGTAGTTAGGTATCTTGATAATGGAGCCGTTCACTATTTTCTCATCCCCTAAAAGGCCTTCCCTACCTAAACCTAGTATGTAGTAGGTAACTGAGTCCTGGACTTCAAGTGTTACATTTGCAAATTCCTCAAGCCATTCAACCCCCAACCGATAATATATCCTTCTCAATAAATCTACAAGCAAGCTCCTGTATTATACATACATGTATGCCGCGTATACAATGCAAAATATGTTCTGCCCCAGCACCTCTTAACCTTTCAAAGCCTCCAAAATGTTTTAGATGATGCCGGTGATGTATGAAATCAGCATAACACTCTTTTAAAACAGCCATATAACGCTTAGCTTTAACATTATCCCCACTTCTAAGAGGACTTAAGACACCACTATCAATAATACTGTGAATCTTTAGAGCTTTAAAATTTAAATCAGGATACTCATCCATAAATACTCTATTTATCTTTTGATGGGTATCTATTAGCTGGTAGATGAGAAATATGTTAAATTAAAAATGAAGATGATTTTAAGAATTTTAAGGCGGGCATTTCATCACGGTATTATTGTTATGCTGAAATTATATATTTTAAAACCAATATATATTGCTGATAAAAATATTCCATAAAGAATCAAGTGAACTGATTAATATATAATTTCAGCTTTTAGCTTAATTTCAAATGATTGCGAACTTATAAAAGACTCAGATAATGCCCCCACTACAGGAGATACAACAGACCTTATGAGGCTAACCTCCTCTCACAAACCCTACATTCACACGGAAAAGAATCAGGCCAAACGTAAGCTTTACTTGGTGGGAACCAGGACTACTCTAAATCTAGGATATAATTACTACTAGAATTATTTCCATCCCCTCTTTAGATGTTAAAGAGTGGAGTAAGGCTATGAACTGGGTGAAGCTCCAGCAAAGAGCTTACTCATGGACTGAACGCTGTGGAAGCCATTAACTGGTGTAGTTTTACATACATCTCTAGAACTATTAGAGAGTAAACATTGAAGTGTATTACCTCTAAGTATTGATGAGCTCATGAACCTCTAACTCCAGCCGTAAGAATATTAATTCACTAATTAATACTGGGAATAATCTTAAGGTACGCTTGGGGAAAATTTAAACAGTATATGGGCTAAGAGGAAGATTGTAGCAGTTATGAAGAGTAAATATGTAAATCCGTAGATTTGAACAATAAATGGTCCTAGATAAGCTCCTACAGCTTCACCTAAACCTATAAAAACATTAAGTAAGCCTGCCTTACCTTGAGGAATAATCTCCATCGACATAGATAAAACGTAAACATGATATAAAGCATAAGCAAAACCCATTAAGGCTAGAATTAACGATGCTGAAGCTACTGTACAGATATTTATTACAGTAAGAACCCCTAAAGCGAAGACAAGAATACTTCTAAAAAGCACAGCTCTTGCTAGAGCCCCACCTTCCTCCTGCTGTCCAGCTTTAATACCTACTAGGAAATATCCTATAATTGCCCCGCTTGAGTTTAAAGCATACACGGTGAAAACCATACTTGTAGGTAAACCTAAATCTCTAGAGAAGAATATAGGTAGTGGAGTAAATAGAGTACTTGTAGCTAAAGAGAAGAGAATTAAGCCTCCACAGAAAGAGTAAACACTTCCCCCCATTAAATTTCCACCAGTAAATCCACTAGTAGCTCCTGATGCTATAGCTACCCCCCTATATGTGAAGCTTGCAATTCTCTCTATACGGACAAAGATTCTCTCAAAAACTAGAATAGGATCCTTAACTAGAATTAGGGAGAGGAGGAAAGCTAAGAAGTTTAGGAGGCTACATAGAGTTAATACTGCTCCAGCACTAAACCCTATAATTGGAAGGAAAACCCCATGAAGTAAGCCAATAAGCCAACCTATCTCAGTTAACCCTTCATAGAAGGCATAGGATTTCCCCCATTCCTCTCTTGAGTAAAGCTCTGCTATCAATATATTCTTAGACGGTTCATGAGCTACATGAAGAACAGCCATAGCTACATATAGAACCATAATTGTATGAATGGTTGATGTAAGGGTGAGGAGGTATAGTATTATTGAACATGATAGAAATGAGATTAAAACATACCTCCTATAATGCTTTGTCTTATCGCAAATATACCCCCAGAAAAAGGATGCAGGTATACTTAAAAGTAAGGCTATAGATGCCATAACCCCTATGCTAAGTAGGGATCCGCCTATACTAATAATGTATAGAGGGAGAAAAACAGATAATAAGCCGAACGCTACCTCATGAATGAGGAATCCGAGCTGCCACATATTAACCCCTAATAACGCATAGGCTTAACCCATATAGCAGTTCTCAGCTCTAAACTAGATAACAACCTGTATTAAGCTTACTGCAAAATCTTGAAAGCCTAGCACATAGTTAGCTGTAAGGAAATAATATCTGAATTCTACTGAAAGACTTAAATAGCTGGAATCTATAGCTAATTGGAATGATGAGCTTTATGTTAGAATGATTAATGATTAGGGAGGTTTCGTCTGACCGGTACTATATAGCTAACAGCTAAATCAGACATGATATTAATGAACTATACATAAAGGTTTCTCTTCAATTAGCTAGTTAATATTGCCTTAACATGAAAGAATATGTGGAGGAACTGTTAAACTGTATAATGCTAATTTTTGTTAGGGAGATATACCTGTGAATTTTCGCGGCTTCATTTTCCTCTTCTCAAGAAAGTCTCTACACCTCTCCCTAAACTCCTCAGATAGCCAAACCATTGATGTTATATCTCTTGCTAGCTGCCAGTTAAGCATTGCTAGATCTGTCCAGAATTTTAATGCAGACTTAATAACACGGAATGCTTGAGGGCTTTTCCCATCTATTATTTCAATAGCTAGTTTCCTAGCTTCATTATCAACATCCTCATCGTTTACAACCTTATTAACTAGACCAAGCTGGTAGGCTTCATCTGCTGATAGTAGTTTTCCCGTGAAAAGCATTTCCCTTGCTCTTTTATCACCTACAATTAATGGTAGTAGCTGAACAGCTCCTCCAAGAGCTGTAGCCCCTACAGTTGCTTCAGGCTGCCCCAGCCTTAGGGATTTACCGGCAACAGCAAGATCACACATCATCACAAGCTCATGCCCTCCAGCTACACATACACCTCTAACAGCAGCTATTACAGGTTTACCTGTTTCCCTTATTAGCTCCATAATCCTCCAGAACGCTTCTAACCATCTAACACCCTTCTCGAAATCCATATCAATAAGCTCCTTAACATCAGCTCCAGCACAGAAGTTATTACCTACACTTGTAATGATTACTGCATGTATGCTATTATCCTTATCTGCGCTTAACAATGCATCGTAAAGCTCATTCATAACCTCCATATTTAGAACATTTAAACGTTCAGGATTGTTTAACTTAATCCATAGAATTCTACTATCAGAATCCCTTTCAACAATAATCCTCCTATACATAGTCACCACATCTACCCAATTTAACCACTATTAAATAGGGGAACTTACTGGAAGAAAACTCATTTAGTTTAAACAACTCAATATCCATGTAGAGACTTACTGGTTTATATAGTGTAATATCCATATTGATAACCACCTCAACCCCTCATCCACTAGGAAGTACTTAAACTTAACTATTGGTTTAGTGGATGTGGCAACTTAGGAAAGATGCAGTATGTTAAGTTACTGTTTGGTATATTTAGCAGCTTAACCTCTTTGCCTCTAATCCGCCGCATCAGTTTAGATGTATTCTGCAGCTTTAGATGATGTTAATTTCCTACTCTCTAAACTAATCTCTAACTCCATTTCGTGAGTTGATATTGAAGGTATGATTATGAGGAGTTAGGCTTAAGATAGGTAGCTAGCATCTTGTTAAGAGCATAAACCATATTAATACATGTTACAGGGTTAAGTTTATATATTGTTTTTTAAGTTACATTTATGGTTAAGCTTGATGATAAGGATGTTAAAATTGTAAATATACTTCAAGATGATGGTAGAATTCCCATTAGTAGTATTGGTAAAATGCTTGGTGTAAGTCATGTTGCTGTTTTAAAGAGGCTAAAGAGAATTAAGGATGAAAACATATTAAAGATTTCAGCCTTAATCAATCCTAGAGTTTTAGAGTTAAGGTTTGCAACTATATTTGGGGATGTTCAAGACTATGATTCCCTCCAAGCCCTTCTTAAAACATTTGAGAAATGCCCAAGAATAATATTTCTAGCATCGATGATTGCGGGATACAACTTCATAGCTATTGTAGCTGCTGAGGATCAAGATGTGTTGGAGAATGTAGTTTCAATATGCGCTATTAGAAACTTTAAGGGTATTAGGAGGGCTGAAGTATACATTACAAGTACACCTACAATACCTAAATACATACCCATTAAGGTAACTGTAGAGAGAAGTCTTGAAGATGCCCCTTGCGGCATGAAGTGTGGGAGATGTATAGCTTACATTGAGGATAAATGTATTGGATGCCCATCAACAAAATACTACAAGCATGAAGCAGCTAAACTATAAAGATTATATACTGCATCCCATAAAGTATAAGTTACAGACTGTAACAGTAGATTTATAAGTTTCATCACCATCAACTTCTCATGTTTGAGGATTTAAGATTTGATTTAAAGGAGGTTATGCCATGTATTAAAGATTCAAGTAGAATAAGGTTTATAGCTCAAGCAAACATGGAGTTTCCACGTGAATTAATAATTGCATTATCCTTTATGTTTCCACCTGGACTTGTAGTTTACGATGAGGGAAGTGGAGCATTAACACTTAAGCTATGGGATAGATTAATAACAATATTTCCCTCAGGTAGAGTTGGCGTAACATATACTCTAGATGTTAATGAGGCTAAGGAAATTCTTGAAAAAATTAAGAAGTTCATCATTAAGGCTGAAGACGAGCTTAAAAGATACGGTGTACCTAGCCAAAACGAGATAGATGCTAGAAGAAAACTTACAGCTCTACAGCTCTACAAGTATTTACCGAAAACAAACTGTAAGCTTTGCGGTGAAGCTACATGTATGGCTTTCGCCGTTAAGGTACTTAACGGTGAAGTAAAGCTTCCGCTATGTAAACCGTTAAAGGGAGAGTTTAAGAATAGAGTTGATGAGCTTAGGGAATGGATTGGTTATAGATTACTTAAATCGCTTGGATGGGAGTAGCTTAATGAAATACTTGCTAATAGCCTCAAGGATTTTAGATAATAGCCTTTCAAATCTTATACTTGAGCTAGCTAATGAGGCTAAAATATATCTAGTAGGAGATGGAGTATACAATATCAAGACAGGTAAGTTAAGGCTTTTCCTTGCAAGTAATGATGATTTGAAAAAGAGGGGAATTAAAGCTGAAGGATTAGAGGATGATGATTTTTACAATAGGTTAATCGAGGATTTAATGGAGTGGTGTGATAGTGTTATCTTCATCTAAGCACTTAACAATAATACTTCTATCCTCACCTGAAAGCCAGAATGCCTCGATAAGTCTTAAAATAGCCGGTAAAGCTGTTGATAAGGGATATATGGTAAAGCTTTTCCTCCACGGTGAAGCTGTAGGTATTGCTAGAGTAAATGACCCTAGATTTAATAGTACTTTAAAAACACTTATCGATAAGGGTGTTGAAGTAAGGGTTTGCGCTCAATGCGCTGCTGCTAGAGGATATGTAGATAATGATCTTAAAAGTAGGGAGCTTAACGAGAAGATAATTATAGGTGGATTTAGCGATTTAGCTACATATCTTAAAGTCTCAGATAAGGTGTTAAGCATTAGTTAAAGCTCTTATAATAATATCTAAGCCGCCATCAATTAGAGCGATGGATGGAATATATATAGCACTAGGAATTATGGATGAGATAGATGTAAATATATTTTTAATTGATGATGGAATATACTGTGCTATTAAAGAACAACAAACATTAAACAAGCCTTCAATCGAGGACCTTATCTACACCCTATATCCTGAAGCCGGAATATACATTTATCTACAATCACTAATAGAGAGAAATGTAGATATAGGGGAGGTAGTGGAGGTAGCTAAGGTAATAGGTAAGGATGAAGCATTAAAACTCATTAAGAATTCAGAAATAATAATTAACCTCTAATGCTTAACATCTTAATACGATCTATTTTCATCAAATGCATTTATTATCTTATACATTGTAAATTGCTCATAGCTATTCTTCCAGATGCTACTTAATACATAAAGTAGCTAAGACCTAATTGATGAGCTGGAACTTATTGGCGTAGTGTTTAGTTATAGTAGCTTTTCCAGCTCTCTTATCTCTAATGTTTTACCCTTACCTAAGCCGTTGCTTAATACTACTGTATTGTTTATTACTGAGTCTACTATATATGCTTTATTCTTGATTACTAATCTGTTTCCAGGCTTTAAATTAATAATTCTTGTAGATATATATTGCCTCCCTCTTCTACGTCCCTCCCTGCTTCTATACTGCTCCCCATATGATTTAGATATTTTAACAATCCATCTTCTACGTATTTCATCAATTATTTGATGAGCTGCACGAATACTAAATACCTTTATATCATATCCCTTTTCAAGATCCTCAATTTCAAGAATACTGTCTTGAAATATATGCATTAACGTATTTTTAAACTCCCTAACTTCATCATCATAGTTGAATGGTCTAACTTGAACTACAGCTTCATAACTTCCAGAGTAGCGTTTTAAGCATAGAGGACAAATATCCCTTATCCACTCTACACTTACCCTTAACGTTTTACTTATTGGGTTATTACCGATTAATGCTTTAACCTCAACCTCCAATACTGGACTATATGTTTCTAGTGTTTTTAGAATTGTATCCACTATCTTAACTCCTAACGCTGGCTTAATGCTTCTAGCTGAGGCATTACCTATTAGATTATGTACCTCCATCACATTATCAGCTTTAACCCATTTATTACCGGATCTAACTGAGCCGCATTTACGGCATATATGTACTACTATCCCCCTCCTAACTTCAAATAAGCTGCAGGATTCTGATAGGCATTTTAAACATAGATTGTTAAATATAGGTGTATCTGCAGACTCCTCTACACCACATTCAGCGCAGAATCTACTCATAACTATATTAATTACCTAAACTGTTAAATATTCTTAATGCTAAGCTATTAGCATAGCCTACGTAACAAATAATTACTAATTAATAATAGGCTAGATTACTGGTAGATTTAGAATGCTTTATCAATAATTTTTCCAGTTTCAGGTAGTGGCTTATAGCCGCTTATCCCCTCTATTAGCTTATGTATTTCCCTATCTCTAAGTAGGGTTATGAATTTATTAACCATCTCCTTTTCAAGCCTATCCCTCCCAACTAGGAAGTCAACTATCTCCTCTGTTAACGGTATAAAGTCTAGATTATACATTTTAGCAGCTATTTCAGCAGTAATACCTACATCCGCCCTTCCCTGAGCTACTGCTGCTGCAACTGCTGTATGGGTTTTAACCTCGTACGTATACCCTCTAATCCTCCTCGTTAATTCTCCAAACTCTAACCCTAACCTGCTAGATATCTTCTTAAGCTCCATATCCATATATGTCCTTATTCCAGACCCCTTAACTCTATTAATGATTAATACATCATCCCTAACTAAGTCGTTGAAGCCTAAAATTTTCTTAGGGTTCCCTCTAGATACTGTAAACCCTATTCTCCTAGCATATCCTCTTACAAGAACTGCCTTATCCCTTGCCTTAAGCTTATCCAGGTATGGTACATTATACTCCCCAGTTTCCTCACTTAGTAGATGGGTTGGAGCTATATCTGCCTCCCCATTAATTACTGCATACCATCCTCTAAGAGAGCCTGTGGGAATTATCTTACACTCATCAATCAACCCTCCATACCCTAGAATCCTGCTTAAAGCTATATCGTGGCTACCTATAAAGACAAGCTTAGATATTTTCAACCTACTACTAAATAGGTAAACATCAACAATCTCATACTCCTCAAGAACCTCCCTACCTTCAAATATATGGAGATAGCCGTCAGCATAGCTTAAAGCTGAAACAGATCCTGAGCTTAGGGATAGAGGATAGCTAAGTAGTCCACGTGGAGAATCAACAATACCTACAGGTATTAGCCATGACTTCCCACCTCCAACCTTAAGCCTATAGGGCATCCTAGCCTTAACAACCTCCTCGCCAGCCAGCCTTAAGCCTTGGAGCTTAGCTATTATTGGCTTAACCACCTTATGGAAGATCATTGTGCACGACATGGGGAATCCGGGCATACCTATTAGAAGCCTTCCATCAGCTACCGCTATAACCGTAGGTTTTCCAGGCTTAGCTTTAAGGCCGTGAATAATAACCCCAGGCTTACCAATATCGTTAAACACCCTATATATTAAATCCCCTAATCCAGCTGATGTACTGCCTGAAGTTACTACTACATCAGCATTCTTCAAGCTTAACTCTATCCTCCCCCTCATCTCCTCATAGCTATCCGGTAAGTGGCCAGCATACCTAGCCTCTACTCCAAGCTCCTTAAGAAGACTTAGCAAAACATAGCTGTTAACATCGTATACTTGACCTAGAGATATCTTTACTCCAGGCTTAATAACCTCATTACCTGTGGAGAATACTGCTGCCTTAACCCTACGGTAAACCCTAACACTGCAAATACCTAGAGAAGCAATTAACCCTATATCGTGGGGTTTAAGTAGGGTACCTCCCCTAAGAATTAGGTCACCCATAGAGATATCTGAAGCCGTAGTTGCAATATTCTCCCCGGGATGTACTGCTCTATAAACCAAAACCTCAGAGCCAACTCTCTGAATGTACTCCTCCATAACTACTGAGTTCGCTCCTCTAGGAATAACAGCTCCAGTAGCTATCTCCACAGCCTCCCCACTACCTACCTCTACTCCAGGAGCTTCACCCACAACTACTGATCCAGTAATTCTAAGTCTTACCGGATGCTCCTCATCAGCACCATAAGTATCCTCAGCTCTAACAGCATAACCATCAACCTCAGCTCTATCAAACAACGGATAATCTACTGGAGCATAGATATCCTCAGCTAAAACCCTACCTAAAGCATCCTCAAGACCTACCTCCTCAATACCTAAGGGCTTCAAACACAAATGCTTCCCCAGCTCCCTCTCAACATCCCCAATACTTACTAATACGTGAAACAACCTTCTCCCATCAGATGAGCTTAACATAACCTACTTATCAATCCCTAATCTTAAATACTTTACCATACATCAGGATACTGTCAAGCCTTGGCTCTATGAATTTACTACATGCCAACTTTATATTATCCATCAGAAGACTTACTTAGCTTATTTAGGTCTGGTCAATCTCCACACTAGCTTTTTCAGTTCCTACTCCCCAGTTAAACGGCTTTATATCTAGAAGGCTTAATTTAGGTTTTAGGTTTTTCTGCTCAATCCATAGCTTCATAGCTTGAGTTAATGCTTCACCAAGCTTCATACCCTCCTCAATAGCTTTTGCCTTAAACTTTCTAAATACAGCTTCATCTAAACCTCTAACAGTTATATTCATGCTAATCACTAAATGAAAACTTATTAAATAAGATTTAAAGTTTGCTAGTAGCAAGTATTCCATTGATCAATTTAACATTAATATGAGATTTCAATCTTTAAATATTTCATAATCTACTTATCGTAGATTAGTAGATGAATTCCTAAACATATTCTGACTGTTAAACTTAAGTTTATAGCTTATTTTGGGCCTCGTAAATTCTATATGTGTAGCTTCACTATAATTATTAGGAATTTAATGGTAGGGTAACGCGTAAGTAAGGATAGGTAAGCTATTCAATAACTATATGCCATACACTTGGAAGTGTAGTGGGGAGTGTGTAGAAATCAATGTTGATACTGAATAAAATAATGAATGTTGAAGCTAATGAATTATGGGAAAACACCACTATAATGGAGGCTATTGTACATGCTTAAGTTTGCAGAGCCTGCTACAACGCCTTGTAAACTTAAGCATGTTTCATCACCTTTATCATGGGTATTGTTTTCTCTATGAATTCCTTTGCTTTAACTTTATCCATGTTTTGTTTAGCATTATCATTATTGATTTTAGGAGGAGTTTAG
>Ga0209183_1000541_pt1 | contig 15137 bp, 17 predicted proteins | sample LHCtaG_2_FD_184120 | JGI IMG/M metagenome (GOLD analysis project Ga0209183, IMG submission 184120) | Hot spring microbial communities from Little Hot Creek, USA to study Microbial Dark Matter (Phase II) - LHC4sed_replicate (SPAdes)... | ecosystem: Environmental > Aquatic > Thermal springs > Hot... | reverse complement strand
GGGACGCTAAGGAATGCACGGAATACGTTGAAAAGAAGGGTCACGAACAGAAGCGGGATGTGTGAAGATTACAAAGCAATCGCCTTTCAAAAGGAATTTAAAACTCTAGAGGACCCCTCAAGAGTTGCTCTTTGACGTTAACCACGTTCTCTAGCTCTGCTTGAACTATGCTCTCGATGTCGTACTTTAGTGACTTAACGCTTACTCCTTCGTGTGGTATGACCTTAACGTTGACCATAAGGGGCTTGTTGATTGGGTGCCCTATGCGACTCAGCATGTAGACGTAGACCTCTTTGATCTTGCGCGTCTCTTCGTAGACCTTCTTCGCTATATTGGTTGACACTATGTTGTATATCTTGCCTATATGGCTCACGGGGTTTTTACCCGCGATGGCTTCCAGGGACATGTACCTGTTTGGAGTTATGAGCCCATTGGCCCTGTTGCCCCTACCAGTATTGCCGTCGTCGCCAGCTTCAGCCGATGTTCCCGTCACCGTTAAATACACTACTCCGAGCTCGGGCTTGTCTGCAGCATTCACTTTTACGTCAACTTCAACGTCGTATTTGGACGCTATCTTTAACACTTCCTCCTTGACCTCCTCCTTGACCTTCAAATAATCATCGAGCGATTTGATGTAAGAGCTTATCATCGCACAGGCTACGGTCAAGTCAACCTTATTGCCCCTCCTAAGCGCTAAGACCTTTATGTCCTCTCCGACGGCGGGGTTCTTCTCCTTGTACCTAGGAGAGTTAAGAGTCTTCTCCACCTCCAATACTAGCCTCTCGGTCTCTGTTAGTGGGGCGTACCCAACTCCAAAGGACGTATCGTTAGCAAGAGGTACGTCTTTGCCTAGCTCGAAGACCTTGACAAGGTCGACGGACCCCTGCTTTATCTTGTAATCGAATATAACGTGGCTGTCGGGGTCCAAGTGCCTAAAGGTCTGCCTTACGCTCTCCCTCATTGCCTTGAGCGCTACGGCTCCTATGGGCACCATGTCGACTGAGCCCTCCTTCATGATGTGGGTCACGGCACGTCCGGCTACCACTATGTATATGGGCTCGCACACGATCCCGCCGCCGAACCTCGGAATGGACCTGCCGCCCACGACCAGCGCTTTATCTACATTGTGGTGCAATATCGTCCCGTAATTCTCTAAATAGTACTTGCACAGCTCTCGGCAAACAGCCTCTGAAATGTTGTCAGCAAGGGTGTCCGGGTGTCCCTTGCCCTTTCTCTCGACCATCTCGACTTCTTGTTCGTAAACTGCCTTTTGCGCGAGCTCCTCTATGGTTATGAAGTCAGTCTCCTCAGGCAAATCGACCACTCATCCTCTCATTTTCTGTCTACAGCTTCTTTACAAGTCACTCTTTTAACTTTACGAATAAAATGTTGCTCCCTCTTATGAGCACTTTGCCATACTTAGCTATGGGTCCTTCGTTCTCGTCTATCTCCTCGGCGTCGTTTAAGAGCAAATTCATATATTGGTCGCACTTTTCTAGTATTCCGCGACAGCTCCTTCCATCCTTGAGCCTTACCACAACTTCGCCGTTAACGGCCTTCATCAATAATTTCAGGGGGTCGCTTCTGACCATGTTGTCTCACTTCTCCATTGCACATCTTATCGTTCGCAACGTTTGCTAAAAAGTTTATTGCTGTTAGTTCATTGTGAGAAAGATTTTAGTCGTAAGAGTTGCCTCTCAGTGCAGGTGGCGCTTTAGTTGACGACGACCGTTGAAGCGGCTAAGCGAGGGGTGGTCTTAGAGGAGTTTAAGATAATTGCTTTAAAGGAGGACGTGGACGTATCTTTCGTAGTCAGAGGGGTTGCTAGCGGCAGAATAGTTGTACCAAGGAACGTCGTTAGAAAGAACGTGGATCCGATAGGGATAGGCGAAGAGCTTAGAGCGAAAGTGAACGCCAACGTCGGCTCTTCCATGGACCTCTCGGACGTCAATATGGAAATTGAGAAGGCCAAGCTGGCCGTCAAGTACGGAGCCGATACAGTGATGGACCTCTCAACCTCGGATCAGATGGATGAGATACGTAGAGCGATAATAAAGGAGTTAACAACGCCCGTGGGCACGGTCCCGATATACGAGGCCGCCCACATGGCCTTAAAGAAGTACGGTTCGATAGTCCACATGACCATCGACGATATAATGAAGGCCATAGAGCTACACGCAAAAGACGGCGTGGACTTCATGACAATTCATGCGGGCGTGACGAGAGATAGCATAGATTTCCTCAAGAGGCATCCGAGGGTGGCGGGCATAGTGAGCAGGGGAGGAGCGATAATAGCCGCGTGGATCATACACAACGAGAGGGAAAACCCCTTGCTTGAGAACTACGACTTAATACTCGAACTGGCGAGGGAATACGACTTTGCAATAAGCTTGGGCGATGGCTTGAGGCCAGGTTGCCAAGCCGATGCTAACGACGTGGCGCAGATGACAGAGCTTCTTACGGTGAGCAAGCTCGTCAAGAAGACCAGAGAGAGGGGCGTCCAAGTGATAGTTGAAGGGCCGGGCCACATGCCCCTAAATCAGATAGAACATCACGTAAAGCAAGCCAAGATATTGACTGGGCATGCACCGCTTTACACTCTAGGACCTATAGTGACCGATGTGGCTCCTGGCTACGACCACATAACCTTGGCAATAGGAGGAGCGCTGGCAGTGGCGGCTGGCGTCGATTACTTGTGTGCGGTGTATCCCTCTGAGCACTTAGGCATACCGTTGCCGGAAGACATAAAGTATGGCGTAATAGCCAGCAGGATAGCCGCGCATGCCGGAGACATAGTCAGGTTGGGCGAGAAGGCCCTCAAGTGGGATTTAGAGATATCCAAGGCGAGAGCGTCCCTAGATTGGAAAACTCAGTTCAAACTCGCCATCGACCCGGAAACTGCCATGAGCATCTACAGAAGAGTGCCTTCCAAAAGCAGGGCTTGCTCGGTATGTGGCGAGTACTGCGTGTACCTCATCCTCTCGAAGTTCTTGGGCCAAAGAGCGAAGTAGGGGAACAGCGAAGGCTTGTCATCACACTTCTTGAGCGACCATCATCTCCGCGTAGCCCTTGAATATGAGCTTCTTGTGCGAAAGCCCTAGGGCTGACAACAAGCTCGCTATCTTGTCATAGGCGTCGTCCACGTTACCTTCGCCGGCCAGTACCTCTATTTCAAGGAAGGATCCTAAGCCCTTTACGTCGTCTAAGTTCACCGTGCACCCATCAACAGAGAAGCTCAGCCTCTTCTTCTTAACGACCACGCTCTCCTTAAAGCCGAGCAACTCCAGAAGGCGTAGAAGATTGCCCTCATCTTCCTCCTTTATCCTCACCTCTACCTCTAAGTTTTCCTTTAAGCCCTCCGTGGCCCTCCTGCTCTTAAAGATTAACTTGGCCCCGTCATTGTTCCTCCTAAGCTTAAGCGTCTTATCCATGCCGAATGAAGGGTCATTGGGGTTTACGAAGAAGACGTCCTCCTCCTCGCTTTCGCGAATCCCCTCGAGAGGGCACATGCTTCTCAACTTCTCTAAAATCTTCAATTTCTCTTCCTCGCTTATGGCAATCTTCGCCTCGACCTCTATCAACTCAGCTCTTCCTCCAACTGCAAGAGCAGGCTCGCTATAGTTTCCACGTCCTTCCCCTTCCTCAACTTCCTTTCCAACTTCTTGGCCTCGCCTCTCATGCCCGATCTGTTTAGCAATTTTAATATCCTGACTAAGGCCTTAATGCCGTCTGAGTTCAACTCGCCCTTGCTACTCATGACATCCAAATTGTTCACCAAGTCTCTTATCGCCCTTTTAATCTCGACGACGTATGAGAAGTTCTTCCTTGCCATTTCCTAGAAATTCTCATAGCGCTGGCTTAGTTAAAGCTATCTACCCCGCATGAGAAATAATAGTAGGTACTAGGTATGATATGAAGAGGAACGGTGACCTCCATTGTGCGGGATATTCGGATGTACATCGCTCAGAGAAGGAGTTTCGAGAGTGATCTACGATTCCCTCAAGAAGTTGGAGTACAGGGGCTACGACTCCGTAGGCTTAGCCACCATCTACAATGGACATATCTTCATAAAGAAGGACCAGGGGAAAATAGAGGAGGTTGAGAGGAAGCTGGAGATAAGCAAGCTGCCTGGGAAGTGCGGGGTAGGGCACACTCGATGGGCAACCCACGGAGCCCCCTCAAAAGAAAACGCTCACCCTCTGACCGACTGCGAAGGCAAGATAGCTGTGGTTCACAACGGCATCATCGAAAACTACCTAGAGTTGCGCGAGAAGCTGACCTCAGCTGGTCACAAGTTGCGCTCTAGAACTGATAGCGAGGTCATAGCCCATTTAGTCGAAGAATTCCTCAACAGGGGCTTGGCCATAGAGGAAGCAGTCCGACATGTAGCGCTTCTATTGAAAGGGTCTTATGCCTTTGCGCTCATCTCAGTTTACGACGACGCTATACTTTGCACCAGGATGGAGAGCCCCCTCGTCATAGGCATTTCGCACGACTTTGTATGTTGCTCGTCCGATATCACGGCTCTTCCTCCCGAAGTAAAGAGCGTCGTGATCATGAACGATGGCGAGCTGGCCGTCCTGACACCTCAAGCGATAGTGATCAAGAACTTGGAGTCTGGCCAGCAGCTACCGCTTAGACCTTTGAGCAAGGAAAGCGTAAGCAGTCTCGTGGATAGAGGAAACTTTGCACACTACATGGTCAAGGAGATACACGAGCAACCCCAAGTTGCGTTGAACGTCATGAGCGCACCGCGTGCCTTCATCTTCAAGCTGGCTAACGAGCTTGTCAAGTCTGATAGGGTTTATCTAATCGGTTGCGGGACATCGTATCACGCGTGCATCTTCGGTGCATATTTCTTGCGTTTAATGGCCGATATCGATGCTCACCCAGTCGTGGCCTCAGAGTTCCATAGCAGTTGCATTAGGATGACACCTGGCACGGCTGTTCTGGCGATTTCGCAGTCCGGAGAGACAGCTGACGTGCTACAGGTCTTGAGAGCCCTTCGAGACAAGGACGTTAAACTACTGGCATTGACCAACGTCATGGGCTCGTCGATAACTAGGCTCGCCTCATTGTACGTGGGGCTTTATGCAGGGCCGGAAGTGGGCGTTGCAGCAACCAAGACCTTCATCGCGCAACTCTTGATGCTGGCAAGGATTTGCATAGAGGCGGCCCGAATTAAGGGAGTTAACTACGACTTGTCTTCGAACGCCGAGAGGCTCTTAAAATCCTCGGCGTCCCTTATCCAAAAAGCCATATCAGACAACGAGCCGCGGGCTAAAGACATAGCTCTCGACATAGCTTTGAGGAACAGCGCATTTTTCCTGGCTAGGGGCATAAACATAGTTACGGCTCTTGAAGGGGCCTTAAAGCTAAAGGAAATAAGCTACATCCATGCCGAGGGCTATCCAGCTGGTGAGTCGAAGCACGGACCCATAGCTCTCGTGGAAGAGGGTTACCCCTGCATCTTCGTATGTCCTCACGATGAGACCTATGACAAGATTATAGGCAACATAATGGAAATGAAGGCTAGAGGGGCCTTCGTTGTTTCGTGCGTAGAGGAAGGTGATAGAGAAGTCAAGGAGGTATCAGATAAGACCTTCGTCCTCCCAGAGATAGAGCTCAAACAATTGACGCCTGTGCTCCACGTAATACCACTTCAGCTCTTAGCTTACTACGCTGCGCTGGCTCGGGGTTGCGACCCTGACAAGCCTAGGAATCTAGCCAAATCCGTTACCGTCACTTAGACTTTCTCAAATCTATGGTGTCGAAGACGTCGGGTCCCGTACTAATTATGGTCACAGGAACTTTCAACTCGTCCTCGATTCTCTCGACGAATTCCTTTGCCTCACGTGGCAATTCGTCATACCTCCTAACCCTTGAGGCTGAGGGGAATAGCGCGTCTATTTTCGTTAAAGCTATTTGGGTCGCGCTGTTGGCTATGACTGCTCTTCTCGCCAGCTCGAAGTTGAAGAAGGCAACTCTCCTTCTTCTCCCAGTCACCGTTGCCACTTCGACCAGTCCTAGCCCCTCTGCCTCCTCTTCTGGAAGCTCGCCTGGTAGAGGTCCTCCTCCGACTCTAGTGACGTAAGACTTGAAGACCACGACGACCTCGTCGACCATCTTGGGGCCTATGCCGACCTCGCTACAGACGGCTGAGGCCGTCGTGTCCCGGCTCGTGACGTAAGGGTACGTCCCATGATATAAGGAGAGGTAATATCCCTGAGTGCCCTCAAGTAGCACGTTTTGACCTTGTTGCAGCGCCCTCCAGACCACCATGAGGACGTCGTCTAAGTACTCGCTTAGCTCCTTCACGTCACGAGCGAGCCTAGCCACTCTCCTGACCCTGTCGACTATCGCCGCTCCCACCCCTTGCCCTGTCGAGCCTATCTTGGAAATGAGGAACTGGTCTTCCCTCTCCTTCTTTACGTGCTCGTCCTCAATTATGGATGCTTGAGGGTCTATCTTTAACCGGTCCTTGGTATTCGTAAGCTCTAGCTCTCTCATTAAGACGTCAATTCTCACGTTGGCCCCTGCGGCTATACATAGCGTGGCACGTGGATTTACGAATCCGCAAGGTACGATCCTCAATTTGTACTCCCTATTGTTATAGATCACGGTATGGCCAGCATTCACTGAACCGGTCCTGACGGCGACACTTACATCGTCTTTCAATGACAGGTAAGCGCATATCTTTCCCTTTAGGGGGCCGAAGCCTTTCCCTCGTCCCCGAAGAATCCTCCGACGACTACCGTCAGCAAGCCTCAATCCCCCAGTATGGCCTCAAAACTTTCTCGTGTACTTCATCTATGACCTTTAAACCTTCCCTCCTAACCCTTTCTGAAGAGGTAGTCTTGCCCTCCTCTATTAACGGCATGCTCGTGAAGTACGCCACGACGTCGTAAACCCCCCGCGCGAGTCCCGGGCCGTAACCCCCTTCGAGTACGAAGACCGCCTTTTTCGTCACGCCCTCGTTTATAAGTCTCTTGACGAGCTCAGCTATCTTGATGTAAGAGTTCAGCGAAAGGTTCATGGACGTCAATGGATCGTCCTTGTGTGCATCGAACCCCGCTGACAGCAACAAAATTTCTGGCCTGTACTCTCTCAGCACTCTTCCTACCACTCTTCTCAAGACTTCTTCGTAGACGTCGTCGCCCGTGAATGGCGGGAGCGGAATGTTGATGTTGTAGCCCCTCCCCTCCCCGTCTCCTACTTCGTTGACAAATCCCGTGCCCGGGTAAGCCGTTCTGCCATCTTGATGAGTGCTCACGTATAGGACTGACCTGTCTCGATAAAATATCTCTTGTGTGCCATTACCGTGATGACAGTCGAAGTCAAATATGGCTACTCTCTTCAGTCCATGTTCTTCGATTAAATGCTTCGCCGCTATGGCGATGTTGTTGAAAAGGCAGAAGCCCAGCGTTGGGGCCCCTAAGGCGGCCCCAGCCCTACCTGCGTGATGCCCTGGAGGCCTCGCTAATACGAAACAGACATCAAAGCCCTCATTCAAAACTTTTTCGCACCCATGAATGCTAGAGCCAGCAGCATAGAGGGCTACCTCGAAGCTCTCCTTCGATACTTGAGTATCGGGATCTATGTATCTTGCGCCACTCGCGATGGCCTTCCTCACGTACTCGACGTAGTCCTCGTCGTGGACCCTCGTCACATCGCTCAGCGAGGCCTTAACAGCCCTTTCGATCTCGACCTTGGCAAGGACGTCCCTATCTTTGAGCTCCTTCATGACTTCTGTGAGCCTTTGAGGGCGTTCGGGATGGTAGGGGCCGGGGTTGTGCCTCGTGAAGATTTCGTCATATACTATGCATAGCGGGGCCTTCATTTAGAACACCGACAATCTCTACTTGGCTTTAAACTTTAAATAAGCTTCTCATATGATTAAGAGGGCGGTGCATGAGTAATTGAGCTCGAGGATCGAGCTAAAGCCAACGCGAATGGAGCTTATAAACTTACGCCGTAGGAAGCGGCTTGCTGAGAGAGGCTTGGCCTTGCTCAAGGAGAAGCGCGACGCTTTGGTGATGGAATTACTCTCCTTGGCTAGGGAATACCAAAACGTAGTGCTTGAGGTAAGGGAGAGGCTCGAAAAAGCGCTAAGCCAGCTAGCACTCGCTAGGGCTCACATAGGAGCTTACAAGTTCAACGAGGTAATAGCCTCTCTAAGGCCTCAGGTATCTATAGAGGTCAAGACTAGGAACATAATGGGCGTCGCGACCCCTATGTTTAAAGTCGTGCGGTTGGCTGATGTCGAGGTCCCGCCGTACAATTTAGTAGGCACTACGGCCCTCTTAGATGAGGCCGTGAAATCGTTTAGAGACGCATTCGCATTAGTGATAAGGCTAGCCGAGATTCAAGCAGTTGCTAGGAGGATCGCTGAGGAAGTCGAGAAGGCCAAGAGAAGGGTTAACGCCCTTGAGAACGTAGTAATACCGATGATGGAGAGAAACATAAAGGCAATAGAGCTGTACCTAGATGAGCGAGCCCGTGAAGACATTTTCAGGCTAAGGTTGCTGAAGAAGAAGCGCGTAAGGAAGTAAGACCTCACGCACCCCTCAGATATAGTATGGCTCTTGCGAGATCGCCCCTCGTGGCTTTTAGCGCCCTCCTAGCCTCCTCGAGGCTCACACCCGCTTGGGATGCGACTAACTGGACATCCTCCTCTGATACGCTTACCTCTTCTACCATCAGGGACCTCTCTTCGACCTCGCCAGTTACTTGAAAGACCGTCTGCCCTCCGACCTTCATACTAGTGACATGAGGGTTTTTGACTATCAACTCCTTGTCTCGAAGTTTAATTATCACGCTCTCAACGCCTTCAACTTGCTCAATGGAGAGTCCCGCTCTCCTAATCGTTTGTAGCATCTTCTGTAGCTCTCTTGGGTTTATCTTCACTCTCCACACCCCTCCTCACTTTTACTGCCACGCCAGAATTAAATGCTAACATCTCATAGCTCGACAGCATAGCACGACCGACCGCGAGCAGGTTGTCTTCTTCGTCTACCACCATGACCTCATCGCCACATCGAATTTCAGGGTCGACTCTAACGACGTGCTTCGCGAAGACGCTTCTTCCTCGTTTTATGAAGTCCCTGACGTCGTTTTTGACCACCACTCTAAGCCTTGGTGGTTTTAAATGTTCTTTCAGCAAGCGAGCCCCTTCGAGTGTTAGGGCTAGGAACCCGTCGTTCCATCTAATCGTCGCTAAGAGCCTGCCATCAGAATCGTAAACGTACCGCGGTTTTCCAGTCCTCTTAGAGACCACTACCCTCATCCCTCTTGAGGCTAGGCCCTCTCCGGCCCCTGGCCCGAACTGATAGTCGGCCCGCAACTTCACTAGCTCGACTAAGAACCACTCGCTCAACTGGGCCACAACACATTTAGCCCAATTTCGCAAATTAATACCTAGCTCAGTCGTAAGCGAGGTCCTAGCCATGTTATGTGAGCTTTGCGGCAAACCAATCACCGGCAAGCCTGTTAGGGTTTGGATCGAGGGCTCTCAGCTTGTTGTGTGTCCTCAGTGTTCTCGTTACGGCTCGGTGGTAAAGCCAAGGACCGTGGCCCGCCCTCAACGAGTTGTGAAACGCAAAGAACCGAGCATGGGCTTCGAGAGTACCATGCTTGTGAGCAATTACAACGTACTTATCCGACAAGCTCGAGAGAGCATGGGTCTCACTCAAGCTGACTTGGCGAAGCTGATAGGCGAAAAAGAATCGATAGTGCGAAGACTAGAAAGTGGTCGTATGGTCCCTACTTTGGAATTGGCCAAGAAGCTTGAGAAGGTATTGAAGGTAAAGCTTTACGAAGAGGTCCGTCAAGAGCAAGAGCCGCCTAAGCCTCAAGGGTTTCAACTGACTTTAGGTGATGTGGCCGTAATAAGGGAGCGTTCAAGCAAGAAGGCCTCTTAGTTCTAAGACCCCTCGCTCTTAGCTTTCCCCAACTTCTCAACGATCTTCTTTAATAGAAAGCTCACGTTAATCGACTTCTTAGCGCTTATGGGCACGATATCGTAGTGACCAGCCAACTTCTTTACAAGCTTAACGGAGTTCTCGAGCCTGGAATCGCCTACTAGGTCTATTTTGTTGACGGCTACTATGAGGTGCTTGTCATCGCCTGCTACCTCGGATATGATCGAAAGAGAAGTCCTAAGTTTCCTTTCAATGCTCGAAGGCGATTCCGAGGCATCTACGAGCAACGTTATTACGTCGGCTAGCCTCAGCTCTACTAGCGTTGCGTGAAAGGCGTCGAGTACCAACTGAGGCATTTCATCAATGAACCCAAGAGAGTCCACGACTATGAAGCTCTTGCCATAGGCGTCGATCCTCCTAGCACAGGTCTCCAACGTCGTAAAAGGTCCCAGCCCGGTCACCTTACTCTCCTTGGTCAAAAGGTTGAAGAGAGTGGTTTTACCAGATTGCGTGTAACCCGTCAGAGTGACTATGGGCAGGTCAATTTCCTTGCGCCGGGCCACTACTTCCTCTTGCCTCTTCTTCAACCTCTCCAGCTTCTCCTCTATCGCTTTAATCCTCTTCCGAGCAAACGATATGTAGACTTTGTAGGGGTAGCCGCCGAGGGACCCGAACCCCATCTTCTCGCTACCAAAGCCCTTCAACCTCACGAGCTCTCGCGCCCAGGGCAAGGTGTACTTCAGCCTTGCTAGCTCGATTTGAAGCTTAGCCTCTGAAGTAGAAGCCCTCTTGTCAAAGATGTCGAGGATTAGTAACACTCTGTCCAGTATGTTCACGTCGAGCCCCAACTCCTTTTGCAGTCTGAAGTACTGTCCTGGCTTTAGCTCATCGGCGAAGAGCACGGTCCTTACCCCGTACTTCCTTAACCTATCTTTGAGATCTTGGAGCTTTCCCGGTCCTATCAAATAGCCTGAGTGCGGGTTGCTCCTTACCTGGATCACTTTGTCAACGACGAGGTATCCGCTGTTCTTCGCTAGTTCTTCGACTTCGCGCAACTTGAAGTCATCGCCCTTCTGGAATACCCCGACTATTATGGCCTTCTCCAAAACACCCCCTCACCTTAAGACCCTGACCCTTTTACCCCTGCTACAGGGTTCGATTTCGATCTTCCCACCCTCAAACTTAAAGTTAAACTCCCTTCCCCCGTAGAGCCAATCTAAGAACACCGCTACAGCGGCCACCTCGCTGTGAGGTTGATTGGTTATGGAGACGTTATAGTCGGCCACCTCGTAGAAGTATTTGGGGACCTTCGGCCCTCCTACTAGCACTAATAGCTTGTCCTTGCTCCTGATCTCTTCTATGACTTGAGGCAAGGGTATGCCGTACATCGTCAAGTGAACTACGCAATAACCCTCCCTCTTAGCCTCTATTATCGCGTTATATAGGTCTACGCCCGTCTTTACGGTGAAGCTTCCGCCAAAGGTTTCATTCACTTGGGCTATCTTCTTCTCCAAGCCCTCGTCTTTCGTGTCAAACCACGCTTCGTGAGCCCCAAAGGCTCGAGCTACGAGGGCCAAGTGCGTGCTAACTCTCTTGTCCCGCGAGGGCCTATGGCCGTACCTTAGCACCACTATCTTGGTTTTGCACACCAGATAGTAGCGGAGTCAGCGTTTTTAAACTTGTTAGGGGCTCTATAACTCAGGTGCAAGAACGTAATGGGCTCTAAAGCGCCGCTCTGCTATGACAAGGAGTCCTCGGATGTGATAACGAGATTGATAACTCTGCTCTGCGGCGAAGATGCAGTCAAAGTAGTCAAAGTATTGCTAAATGAGAGCGAAATGGTCGACGAGCACATAGCCGAGAGAACTGGTATGAGGCTTAACCAAGTGAGGCGCATCCTCTATGACCTCCTAGACAAACACATAGTGACCTATAGGAGGGAAGTTGACGAGGAGAAGGGCTACTTCCTCTACTTTTGGTCTCTGAACAAAGAGGGCCTAAGGGAGATCGTGAGGGAGAGGAAGAAGCTAGTCTTAGACAGGTTGCGTGAGAGGCTTCGATATGAAGAGCAAAAAGTCTTTTTCATATGTCCGAACGGCTGTGGCGATAGAGTGCCCTTCGAAAAGGCCATAGATCAGCACTTTAAATGCCTTCAATGCGGTGCAATGTTGCAAAGCTTTGACAATCAGAAGATGATTGAGAGGTTGAGGGCAAAGATCGAGGTCCTAGAGAAAGATCCGTAGACGTAGCTCAGATTCACGTCTTTGCCGTTATGGGTTAGAAGAAAAGTTGCGCAAGGTTTATCTCACCTCAAGAGTCAGACGCACTTTGTGTGAGCGTTTATGAAGTACATATTCATTACTGGGGGTGTTCTGTCGAGCGTAGGCAAGGGGGCCGTGACAGCGTCAATAGGCAAGATGTTGCGAGTTAGGGGGTTCTCCGTAACGGCGATAAAGATAGACCCATAGGCCTGTGAGGCCGGGTAGACATAAACGTCGACGCGGGTACCATGAACCCATAGGCTCTAAGCGCGAAGCTTAGAGCCGGGTATACATGCACGGCGAGATTTTTGTGACGGAGGATGGTGGTGAGGTAGATCTAGATCTGGGCCACTACGAGCGCTTTCTCGACATAGACCTCTCAAAGGATAACAACATCACGACAGGTCAAGTCTACATGGCCGTCATAGAGGCCGAGAGGAAGGGCAAGTACCTTGGCAAGTGCGTGCAGATAATACCGCACATAACCGATGAGGTGAAGAGGAGGATACGATCTGTGGCCCAGAGAAGTAATGTGGATGTGACGCTCGTCGAGTGCGGGGGTACTACAGGGGACATAGAGGGCCTTCCTTTTCTCGAGGCCATCAGGCAAATGAGGCTCGAAGAGGGCCCCTCAAACACCCTCTTCGTACACGTGGCCCTCGTGCCAATACTCGAGGTGACTGGAGAGTTCAAAACGAAACCCCTCCAGCATAGCGTGCAGGAGCTCAGGCGCATCGGCATACAACCAGACGTAGTGGTAGCGCGATGCAAGTACCCGCTCGACGAGGAAGCCAAGAAGAAGATAGCGCTTTACAGCAACGTCCCCGAAGAAGCCGTCTTCACTTCTTACGATGTTGAGTGCATATACGAGTTACCAATAATACTGGACGAACAAGGGATGGGCGACTACATATGCAAGCAGTTGATGTTGAACGGCGCTAAAGCAGACTGGTCTTCTTGGAGAGAGGTAGTGAGGAAGTACAAATCTCATAAATACGAAGTCAATGTTTGTATGTGCGGCAAGTACACGAAGTTGAAGGACTCCTACATAAGCATAATAGAGGCTCTGAAGCATGCGGGGGCCGCTCTCGAGACTAAAGTCAACATGACTTGGCTTGAGGCCACGCTGCTCGACCAAGGCGAGGAGATACCGAAGGAGTATCTAGAAATTCTGAGCTCGTGTGATGGCATAGTGGTTTTACCCGGCTTCGGGGCCCGCGGCGCTGAGGGAAAAATGAAGGTGATCAGGTACGCGAGAGAGAACAAGGTCCCCTTCTTGGGCATATGCTTTGGAATGCAATTGGCTGTTGTGGAGTTCGCGAGGAACGTCGTAGGCCTTAAGACCGCAAACACGACAGAGCTAGATCCATCCACAAGTTACCCCGTTGTGGACCTATTACCAGAGCAGCACCACGTTAAGGAGGTCGGTGGGACTATGAGATTGGGGGCCCAAGCCACGGTCCTCGAGCCTGGGACTAAAGTATACGAGCTCTACGGCAGGCTGATAATATTTGAGAGGCACAGACACCGATACGAGATAAACCCAGCTTATTGGTCGCTCCTCCAGAGCTATGGTATGGTCTTCTCAGGGTACAGCGTTGATAAGCGGAGGGTCGAGTTCATCGAGCTAAAAGACCATCCATTCTTCGTGGCGACGCAGGCCCATCCCGAGTTCAAGTCGAGGCCGAATAGGCCCTCGCCTCTGTTCTACGGCTTCGTTAAAGCATGTTTAGAGCGCAGGTTCAGTAGATCGACTGCCTCCAACAGCTCAATTAAGAGCCCTGAGCCCCTCGTAGGCTCTTCGTAATGCCGCTATGAACCTCCTTGTGGCTTCTTCGGGGTTGGAAGACCTGGTTATCGCCGAGCCCACGATTACTATCTTGCAACCGCGCTTGACCAAGTCGTCTACGTGCTCAAGCCTTACGCCGCCTGCTACGGCTATGGGGACCTTAACGTTCCTCGCTACCTCCTCGAGCATAGCCATCTTCTTGGTCACATCCCTCTCTCGCATTTGTACGCTTATGCCCATGTGGACGCATATTATATCGCATCCAAGCCTCTCCACCTCTTTAGCCCTAGTTAGGGGGTCTGGAACGTTTATCAGGTCGCACATTATCTTAACGTTGTACTTTCTAGCCGCGCCCACCGCATCTTTAATCGTGTAGTCGTCAGTTGCTCCTAGCACCGTTACTACGTCGGCTCCCGCCTCAGCCGCCAGCTCGACCTCTAGCCAGCCTGTGTCGAAGGTCTTTAAGTCGGCGACTATAGTGGCATAGGGGAACCTTCTCCTGAACTCTCTCACGGCCTCTAGTCCAGCGGACTTTATGAGGGGCGTCCCCACCTCGAGTATCTCAGCTCCTCCCCTATAGCAGGCCTCGGCTATGTTCAGGCCGTCCTTTAGGTACCTCTCGTCTATTGCCACTTGAAGTTTAGGCCCCGTGTACAAGGGCTCTAAACCTAGCTGGTATAGCTTTTTGTCCATGGGCACTCCGTCGTAGTTCCAGCCCCTGACCATGTAGTAGGTGTCGAGGAGCCTTGTTAAGTCGACGACCTCCCCCTTAGCAGGCCCCTCCATCAGCGGATCCCTCAGGAACCTAAGGGGCAAGACGTCGTGGGATCTGCTGAACCCCTCTCTGACGTTAAATAGCCTCTCGAGATTGTAAATCCTCTCCCCTATCTTGTAGAACTCCTCTTCATCGACATAGAAGCCCGTTGCTGTAGTCAATAGTCTTGCGTAGTGCGTCGGCTCGTAGGCTAGCGTTGAGAAGAGCGCTAACATGGTGTACTTGCACATCACGAGTGAGTCTATCACCGCTGAGACGTCTTGGAGCCTCTTGACCAGCTCGGCCTTGCCCTCGTAAGATAGGGGGTCTATGTACCTAGGAACTCCGAGTATCTCGCTCATCACGGCATAAGCCCTCAAGTGACAACCCCCTCTGTTGGAGGTGGCATAGGC
>Ga0209183_1000537_pt1 | contig 15222 bp, 14 predicted proteins | sample LHCtaG_2_FD_184120 | JGI IMG/M metagenome (GOLD analysis project Ga0209183, IMG submission 184120) | Hot spring microbial communities from Little Hot Creek, USA to study Microbial Dark Matter (Phase II) - LHC4sed_replicate (SPAdes)... | ecosystem: Environmental > Aquatic > Thermal springs > Hot... | reverse complement strand
TGGCCCTCTCAGTCCTTGGCGTCTTGGCAGTGGGCGCGAGCTTCTTGCTTTACGTCGTGGCCTCGCGCCCGTGGCACGTCTATACCCTACAAGCGGTTAATGGCATTGGGACCGCTCTTCGGTACTCGCCGATCATGAACCTCTTCACCCGCTACATAGATGAGGGGCGCGAGTCCTTCGAGTGGGGACTCCACGCCGTCTCGGTGAGCTTGGGGCAGGCGCTCGCAGCATCAATAGGCGGGGCGCTGGTCGACGAGCTCGGCTTTGAGACGGTCTTTGCGATTACTGGGGGCGTAGTCATAGCGAGCTCCTTCATCTCATTGCCCCTTTATAGGGAGGTCGAGAGGGCGCGCTCGCACCGCAGATGACTACCATGATTTCGCCGATGCGGCCTTGGCGTCGATGGATGGTGGAAAGGTTTTAGACAGCTCTCCTCAGCCCTTTGACGCCACTAACGCGCGGGTCCCACACCTCAAAGGCATCGCGCAGTGACGCTCAACGTGCAAATTGTAATGAGGCATTTTAAAGTCAGCAGATCGACATAGATGCTCCTCGCCCGCCTGTTGACGACGATCTAGCGCATGGGTATTACGCGCCTACTTCGTAGCCCCCTTGCAAAGTTAACCTGACTCCTCGCCGAGCATGCTCTCGTGTGGTGGCTAAGCTTCGCGCTCCACGACGTGGCGTACGGGCTGTTATCGGTCTTCTTGCCCCTCTATGTACTATCTATAGGTGGCTCCCTTCTCGACGTGGGCCTCCTCGCATCGCTCTCGATATTGGCGTCAGTGCCAGCCGACCTTCTCTGGGGCCGCGTAAGCGATAGGGCTAGGCGTTACAAGCCCTTCATAGCCCTCTCCTTCATCTCCTTGGCCGCGATACTCTACGCCCTCTCATTTGTGAAGGATGTGAAGTTGCTGATAGCCCTCTACTCCTTGGCGGGCGTCCTGCACTCTGCCCACGAGTCCCCCAAGAATGCCCTCTTGGCCGAGGCGTACCCCCACGAGGAGTGGGGGAGGGGCTTCGCCTTGCAGCGCCTCTTCGCAGACACGGGCTGGATGCTCGGCTTATTGCTTGGCTTCTTCGCATCGCAGTGCAACTTGAGCCCTTTCCAAATACTGATGCTCTGCAGCGGCCTGCACGTGCTGGCATTCTTATGCGCTCTCGCGTTCGTCAACGACCCCGCCTTAGTTATGGAGAGGAGGCTGCTAGCGATTGAGAGGTCTCTTGAGAGGGCGTGCACGTGGCTTAGAACATTCGAGAGAGCGCTCAACGGGGGGAGGGTCGAGATGAGGTCGGCTCGAGGGGGGTTAGGGGTTCTCTGTCTCGGCATGGTCTTGTTCTTCCTTGCTGGAAGTATGTTCTTCACACCCCTCCCGGTGTTCCTCTCTCAAGCGTTGGGCCTCTCCCAGGGCACGATATTCGTCCTCTACGTCTTCAAGACCTTCGGCAGCTTGATTGGGTACCTCCTCATCACAAGGGGCGCCGTCGATCAATCCGAGGGGCGAGCTATTAGGGGCTCAGCGCTCTGCAGAAGCGCTCTAGCAATCGCGCTAGCGCTGACCATAACTACGTCGTCGCTCAGCGCAACCACGATGACGATAATCCTCGTACTAATGGGATTTACTTACGCAGTGTTCTTTGTGTGCTCACTAATCCTCTCGATGGAGCTCATCTCAGAGGGTAAGTCAGGGCTCTTCACCGCGCTAGTGAGCCTGAGCGATGCCTGCGGTGCTCTCTTGGGACCTCTCGTGGCCGAGAGAGTTGGTTTCGCCGGCTTGTTCTTGGCTTGCGGCCTGACATTCCTGACAGCCTATGCCGTGCTCAGGCAGCTCGAAAGAGATTAGTGCCAAGGGCTCTGGTCCACGGTCTAAGACGATAACAAAGTTGGTGAATCACTGCGAACTTATGCGATTTGTTGGATTAAATGGTTACAAGCACGCTCTCTATGGTCATGTGAAGGCGTGGCGCTTGAGCTGGGCTTCGCGTAACATCCAGCTCAAGAGCTGTCGAGGGGAGATGTCCATGGCGCGTGCCCTCGCCAGCGCTTTACAATGCTCTCCAAGGGCTTTATGCAAGGCCAAGAGCTCTCTCTTCACTAAGCCCTCAGACAAGCCCAGCTCCCTCAGCACCTCGTCTACTGTCATGTTCCACTGGGTCACCATGGTGCAGTCCCCATCTACCTCCAATTGGAAGTCGCCAGTCGATGGATTCGAGCCGCTCCTCTACCAAAACGGCCACACCTTACATATCAAGGGCCTGCTCTCTCTAAGGGCACGGCCCTTACCAGGCACTAAGGCCACGCACGAGCCGTTCACGAACCTCGTCTGAAGGCGGTAGTGCTTTCCATTCCAACGGTAGTATACCTGGGCCATCTCGGGGTCCGACAGGTGGTGAAGGTACATGGCGGGGACGACGTCGACCTCGACTATTTCGAGCACCTCGTCCTCCGAATGGGTCCTCAACATTGTTCTGAGGTCTTCGAGCAGTACAAAGGGGCGGCAACGGCTACAGCAACCCAAGCCCGGTGACGTACAACGCAGGCAGGCATCGTGAGTGACGTACTTTAAGCCGGATATGCTCGGCACCTCCTCGAGGCCGTTAAAGTCGAGTAGAACGACGCGATATGCCCTTAAACCTTTTGCGACTGCTCATCGCTTAGCTTAAAAACGGCGCAACATAAACGGGGTTTCGAGAGAGGCGTGAGACTTGACGATCAGGGTCGGCATCCTATTCAACGTCCCAATTGGCCCCGAGAGGGGAAGAGGCGTGGACTACTTAGCCGAGGCCGACGTGTTGGACCAAGTGAGGGCCGTCGAGGACGCAGTCGTCAGGTTGGGCTTTCACTGCGAGCTCTTCCCGCTACGCGATGACTTGGAAGAAGTCGTCAGGTCCCTGAAGCTTCGTAGACCGGACGTCGTGGTGAACTTGGCCGAAGGCTACATGGGCGATAGCAGCCTCGAGATGCACGTGCCATCAATATTGGAGATGCTGGGCATCCCCTACACGGGCTCTACGCCTCTAGCGCTCGGCATGTGCCAAGACAAGGGCCTGGCCAAAGAGGTCCTTAAGGCCAACAGCATCCCGACGCCGAGGTATCAAGTGATGAGCTCCTTCGAGGAGCCTAAGGGACTGGGCTTCCCTTTGATAGTGAAGCCCTTGAGGGAGGATGCCAGCATAGGGATTACACGAAGTAGCTTCGTCAGCAGCCTAGCGGAGCTGGAGATACAGGTGAAGTACGTCAACGAAGTCTACGGGCAACCGGCCCTCGTTGAGGAGTATGTCGAGGGGAGGGAGCTCAACGTCTCGATATTGGGCAACGAAGAGCCCATGGTTTTGCCTATTTCTGAAGTGGTGTTTGAGCCGGGTTACAAGCCAAGGATCGTCGACTACGCGGCCAAGTGGTTGAAGGACAGCGAGGAGTACGCTAAGACCAAGTCAGTTTGCCCTGCGGAGTTGAGCGATGAGCTGAGGCGCAGGGTCGAGGAAGTCGCGGTCAAGGCGTTTAGAGCCTTGCGCTGCAGAGACTATGCAAGGGTCGACATGCGCTTAGAGGTCGAGTCTGGGGTGCCCTACGTCCTCGAGGTCAACCCAAACCCGGACATATCGCCAGACGCAGGCTTCGTGCGCTCTCTGAGGGCCGCTGGGATAGCCTTCGAGAAATTCGTCGAGGTGATAATCAACTTCGCCCTGTCAAGAGCTAGAGCTGTCCCGACAAGGCGATGAAGGAGATATTCAAGGTATCTTCACCAAGTGCCTGCCCTCGAATAGGCCTTGCAACCCGTACCTCTTCAGGGCTTGCCACAAGATAGTGCATATAAGCTCGTCATACGTGAGGCCTGCGGCCCTAGCCGCTTCTGGCAAGCAGGAGTGGGCCCTGGGATCCGGAATCAGGCCGGGCAGTGGGTTCACCTCCAAGACCCTCGGGACGCCCTCACCGTCCAGCCTCATATCTATTCGGCACACGTCCCTGCAGTTCAAGACCTCGAACGCCTTGATCGCCGTCTCCTCTATCTCCCTCTTCAGGTCACTCGGGATTTTGGCTGGGCACGCGAATATCTCCAAGGGGTTCTCGGGCGTGTCCCAGACCCACTTGGCCTCGTAAGAATATATGGGGCTCGCCCCCCTCGGTAACCTTTCGAGGCATATCTCTACTATGGGCAGGACCGTGGGCTCTTCGTTGCCTATGAGGCCGACGGTGAACTCCCTTCCAGGCATGAACTCCTCGACTATCGCTGGCTGGCGATAGGTCTTGATGACCCACGAAACCTGCCTCCTCAAGCTCTCTTCATCTCTGACGAGGGAGCTGCTCCTTATCCCCTTGCTCGAGCCCTCGAGGAGGGGCTTTACCACGAGCGGGAAGCTCAGCTCGCTGCTAAGCACCTCGTCTGGCCGCTTGAAGACCTGGAACTTCGGGGAGGGGACCCCGTAAGCGCTCAGGACCCTGTGGGTCATGGCCTTGTCCAAGCATATAGCTAGGGTCGCCGGGTTGGAACCGGTGTACGGTATGCCGAGCATCTCCAGCATCGCCGGGATGTGCGACTCCCTGCTCTCGCCGCGCAAGCCCTCGGCGATGTTGAAGACTATGCTAGGCTTATATCTGCGCAGCTTCGCGTATGCGTCTTCATTTGCCTCGATCTTTATCACCCTGCACCCGCCCTTTCTCAGCGCAGACGCTATGGCGTTGACCGTGCTCTCATCGTCGAACTCCGCATAGAAGTCCTCGGGCAAGCTGCTGTCCTCTACCTTCCTCTTGAGGTTGTATGTCAAGCCGACTCTGAGGGTCATGTACAACCCTCAGGGCTAAGCTCGACGTGCTCAGTGCACACGCGTACACGTAGCAATCATAGCCCTTTCGCGCAGAGGCACCTGCGGATAGACGAATACCTTACCCTCGTAGTTCCTCAAGACCACCTTGTCGTCGTCCATCGAGATCACGTAGTTGGGCTCGATCGGTATCTTCCCCCCGCCGCCGGGCGCGTCTATGACGAAGCGGGGCACCGCAAGGCCTGAGGTCCAGCCCACCAGCGACTCGATTATTTTGATGCCCACCTCGACCCTGGTCCTAAAGTGGTACGTCCCCTTCACGGGGTCCATCTGGAAGAGGTAGTACGGCCTGACGCGGATCTTGAGCAACTTCTGGCACAGCTCCTTCATGACCTCGGGGCTGTCATTGATCCCTTTCAGCAGGACCGATTGATTGCCCAGCGGTATGCCAGCGTCGGCGAGCAGGCCGCAGGCCCTCTCGGCCTCCTCCGTTATCTCCCGCGGGTGCTCGAAGTGTACGTTGACGTACAGGGGGTGGTACTTCTTGAGAATGCGGCACAGCCTCGGAGTTATCCTCTGGGGTAGCGTGCAGGGGACCCTCGTGCCTATTCTTATTATCTCGACGTGGGGTATTCGGCGGAGCTTCTTCAGCAATAACTCTATCTTCTCGTCTGGCAACATCAAGGGGTCTCCGCCTGACAACAGGACGTCCCTTATCTTGGGGTTCTCCCTCACGTACTTGATCTGCGCAAGATATATCTCGTCCGAGAAGCTTATCACGGGCTTGCCTACTTTCCTCTTCCTAGTGCAGAACCTGCAGTACGTCGCGCAACTGTTCGAGACGCACATCAAAACCCTGTCCGGGTACCTGTGCACTAGGCCCGGCACAGGGCTCATGGCTTCCTCATTCAGAGGGTCCTCGAGGCCGTAGGGGTCTGCAAGCTCGAGAGGGCTCGGGACGCACTGCTTCCATATCGGGTCGTCGACCTCCTCTATAAGGTTGAAATAGTACCTAGAGATGAACATCGGGTAGACTTCCGCCACTCTCTTTATTGGCTCTATGTCGACCCTGAACCTCTCGAGGATTTGCTCGGGCCTAGTTATGCTGTCTTTGAGCGCGTCCACCCAATCTTGGCCCATAATGAGTTCGCGCTCACGATGTACAGAGGGTAGGTGCCCGGATCCCCCACTATTTAAAGCTTTCTGTTCAGAGGATCGTCTAAATCTCCGCCGAGTAAGTCAAAGCCGAAGCGAGTAGACGTACTCGTTGTGCCGCGAACCGTTCCTAAAGAGCTTGCCCTCCTTAACGCACTCTAGCTCGAAGCCCAGCTTCTCTGCCACACGCCTCATGGCTACGTTCTCCTCCACGGTCTCTATGACCAGCTTCCTCACGTTGAGTGCCCTCGCCAGCTCTATGGATGCCCTCACGAGCTTAGTTGCTATACCCTTCCCCCAGTAGTCCGGGTGGACGCTGACCCCTATGCTCCTCACGTGCTTGCCTTGCTCCTCCATGACCCAAAGGGCCAAGAAGCCGACGACTTTACCTCTCAACTTGGCGACCAAGACCTCGACCTTCTCACTGCCCCGAATCTCCTCGAAGAACTTCTTGTACTCCTCAAACTCCTTATCGAAGTCCTCAAAGGCGTATTCCACAAGCCACTTTTTGACGGCGGGGTGCATCTCTATTTCGACTATAGCCCTTACCTCGTCGTCCTTCAGCGGGTTCAGCTTCGCGTTGATTATCTCAAGCTTCATGAACGTCACCAAAGCTGTGAACCCTTCTCGCAAAACTCGCTTAAGAAGTCAAGATGAATAAAAGAAGAAGGGCCTATGGTTAACGCTCAGCATGCGAGTGCAGAAGTCAGGGCCACTGCCACCTTCTCCCCAAGTTCCTCTCCACTGCCCACTTGTTCGCCTCCAGGTAAGACTCAGGAGTCCCTATATCGAACCAGCAACCTACGAATTTGTACACATAGACATCAGTGTTTTGAGAGAGCCACTCGAAGAACTTGCCCACGGCGTCCTTGTACTTCTCTGCCCTCAAGAACTCCTCTATCTTGTTTATGAGGCCATTGGGAATGTAGTATATGCCCACTGACACTAACGTGGACAGCGGTTTTTCAGGCTTTTCGACAAAAGAAATGGCCCTGCCGCTCTTATCAACGACGACTACACCATACTTCTTCGCCAGCTCAACGTTACCCACGTCATACGCCCCTATCACCACGCGGTTCAGCCTCGCTCCGTAGCTCACGAACTCCTTTAAGTCGAAGTCGAAGAGGTTGTCCCCCAAGATCACTAAGAGGTCATTCCCCGACATGTCTATGTTAAATAGCCTTATGGTGTGGAGGAGGCCCCCTATCGCTCCTAACTTCTGCTCCTCGGACTCCGTCGGCTCAACGGACAAAAATATCTTCACGTTGTCCTCGTAAGAGGACTTTAAGGTCCTCATCCAGTACCTGAAGGAGTTCTCGAACTTCTTGTTTGTCGATACTATTATCCTGTTGTAGTCGAGCTCAAGAACCTTCCCCAGTATGTGGTTCAAGAGGGGCACGCCATCTATGTGTAAGAGGGGCTTGGGCATCACGTCGGATATGGGTCTCAGCCTCTTGGCGAAGCCCCCCGCCAATATTATCACGTCAAGCCCCATGAGCCACCACTACAGCTTAACATTTCCTAAAAAAGCTCACGTATTACTCCGTGAGGGCCTTTAGTTATAACTCTTACCGTCTTCGAAGGCCTTTGCGCAAAAGTTAGTCGACGATTATCCGCTTCGTGCCATTACAACCCAAAAACTGAGATTTAACGATGAACTTTGGACGTCACGCGAGACTCGCTGTCGATGCTGACCTCTGCTTTTCACAACATCGACTTGAGCTCGATTGTTCAAGCCGTAGGAAGCGACTGCACCGCTAATGGCCTTCAATGATCACTTGAGCTCTATTTCGTCGATTTGCTCCAACTTGTCGATCTTGAACACCCTTATCGCAGTTGGCGATATCGTATATAGCTCGTCGCCACGTAAACTGTCCTCATGGCTTCCGGGCGTTCGAGCACTTTCGCTACAGCTAGCACGCCCCCTTGCACGCTCAACGCCAAGACGCCTGACGTGTACTCCGCCCCACGGGGATGAAGACGAGTTCGTTGTCCAGGTCTACGGTCACCGCGTAGTGGTCCGTCAAGGCTATGCTCTAGGCCTTTAGCTTAACCTTAGATTTCTCAGCCATCTTCGTCGGGTCAGAGGCGTCGAAGAGCGATATCTAAGCGTGTCATCCTCCATGCCTATGCCCAACATTTTGTGAGCCTTTGAGCTCGAACGTTAGGTCTTGGACTTTAAACTCATAGAACTCAGTCCTGTCCACGAGGACGCGGTCCTCAAGCTCCTCCCCAATCCTATCTACTCATCGCTTGCACCCCTCGTAGTCCAGCCCAGACGAGTAGTCTAGGAGGACGTCAAAACACTCCCTCGGCTCTCCTCGACTTAACAGCTTGCCGATCTCCTCAGCCACTTCTGACGGTAAGTGCTTTACGGCCAAGCCGGAGAATAACTCGTAGGCGCCAATCAAGCTGGGAACTATTGTGCACACTATGTAGACCCTGTCGCGCGACACGTATAGCCTATCGCTGTAGCGAGTCATAAAAGGGTCGAGAGCGAGTACAAGGTCAAGAGGGTTGCCGAACTCGCGATATGCGCTGTATCGAGCATAAATTCCAATAGGGCCATCGTCGTAATGACCTCCATTACTGCATTCCTCCCGTTCTTGATAGAAGAGTTGAGGGCCAGGAAAGAGTCGCTTAACCCCGGTCATGAGGTGAAGCTGTGAGGAGAACCGGTCACAAGGGCTGGGAGGTCTCATGTTATGGCAATAAAAATAGATTTTAATACAAGCAAGGCCTGCTGGTTTAGCTTGAAGAGACGACTCGGTGCTCTCTGAGCGTAGGTGCACCAAATATATGGTCAAGAGGAGTGCCCGTTCTCGCGTTCTGGAGCTATTACACGCGCTGAACTTCTTCTACAGCCTGAGGGACCTCGAAGAGGCCCTCGGCGTGCCCTTCCAGAGCCTGTGGAGGTACGTCAACTTATTGAGCGTTCCAGAGGAGAAGACGACTGAGAAGATTCTTAGCAGAATCCAAGAGCTCGACTTAGTTGGAGGGGCCGTTCGCAAAGCTCTGTTAGGGGCTGACGTGGAGATATGGAGCTTGGCCAGAGAGCCAAGCTTCTTGAGGCTTTTCTCTCTGGTAATAGAAGAGCTGGTCGAGAAGGAGGGGGTGGAGGTAGACGTCGTCGTCCCGCTCTCTGAGTACGCCATCCCCTTGGCCTCCGTAGTCTCCATGGAGTTGGAGAAGGCGCTCTGCCCGGTCATGACATGTAACGTGAAGAACGAGAAGGAGGGCTTCTACGTGGCGTACTACACCTCCTCTAGGGACGAGGAGCTCCGGGTAATCACCATGCCAAGGAAGGGCTTGCAAGGGAAGGAGAGCGCCTTAATGCTGGACATAGCCTTAGATGACCCAAACCACGTAGAGGCCGTGTCGGGAATAATGAGGCGGGCGAAGATAGACAAACAAAGCCTGATAGCCGTGCAACTTAGTAGAGAGGCTTACATTAAGCTTACTAACAACAAAGTAGGGATACGATTGTTAAAGGTCTTTCATATAACTTGAACTGATGTTATAGAAAAAGGTAGACGTTGCAAGAGGTGGGTTGTGCCGAGAACCTTATTTCTTCTTTTTCTTCCCCTCTTTCTTAGCCTCCTTCTTCCCCTCTTTCTTGGCCTCTTTGCTCATTCTCCGTCCCGTGCTTTATCTCTTTAAGACAAGCTTAAGAGCGTTTGTACCATTACATCAACATAGTACTTCTCAGAGGAGACCTAATCGCTGTATATTGGCATTTAAATACTGTCGCTGAGCAGCTATAGGGTCTCTAAGTGGCCATAGCCGCGGCCCTCAAAGCGTACTCTCGATGTCCGATAGCGGGCCGTAGACTGAGACGATGCGTTTTGCCTTAAATGGCGCTCGCGTAAAAAGCAAAAACCCCTGCCTTTTTCTAAAAGAGTCGTGGAGCGATTAAAGATAGCCCTCCTGACCATGGAGTACCCGCCAAACGTGTACGGTGGACTGGGAGTCTACTCGAGCGAATTAGCGAGGCGCTTCGTTAAGCTCGGTCACGAGGTCTGCGTCTTCTCCATGAACCTCGGAGGTCTTCCAAGCTATTCCATCGACGATGGAGTTCACGTGTACAGATTGAAGTTCGTCAATGCCACCTCGGCTCTCAAGATATTGGTGAACGACGAGCTAAGGTCTTGGGGTCCTGGCTTTAGGTACTTGAACGACGTCTTGATGTACAATGTCGCGTCTGCCCTCGACGTCATTAAAAAGATGGAGCTTAGCGGAGTGAGGTTTGACGTAGTGTCTGTCCACGATTGGCTCACGGCCGTAGCGGGGATGATAATAAAGGACGAGATAGGCGACGTGCCCTTGGTATTTCACATTCACTCTACGGAGAGGGGAAGGAACTTCGGCGGCGGCTCCTCCACGGTCATCGCTTTGGAGAAGGCGTGCGCCGAGATGGCCGATTCCATAGTCACGGTCTCTTACGCCATGAGAGATTACGACTTGGCACCTCAAGGCTTCCCCATGGAGAAGGTTCGCGTGGTTTGGAATGGGGTCGATGCGGAGAAGTTCTCGCTCGCGAGGGCCCCGATAGAACTCGTAAGAGGTGTTAGGGAAAAATACGCCGAACCCGATGGACCTCTCATACTCTTCATCGGCAGGCTTGTCAAGGTGAAGGGGGTAGACAGACTTGTAGAGGCCATGCCCTATGTGGTGAAGGAATTCCCAAGAGCCAGGCTTCTGATAGTCGGCAAAGGAGACCTCCGTGACCATCTGCTGCAATTGGCCAACAAGCTCAACGTAATAGGCCGCGTTAGCCTCGTCGATAAGTTCTTAAGCGATGAGGAGAAGGTGGCCTATTATGCTGCTTGCGACGTCGCCGTCTTCCCCAGCTTATACGAACCTTTTGGGATAGTCGCCTTAGAGGCGATGGCCATGGAGAGACCAGTCGTTGTCGGTGCCAGAGGCTGTAGCGGGCTTCGCGAGATAGTAATACCCTCAGGCGCCGGTCAGTGCGGAGTTCACGTAAACCCCCACGACCCAAAGGACATAGCTTGGGGGATATCAGCCGTGCTCTCGAGCCCAGAGAGAGGGAGGTGGATGGGCGTCAATGGAAGGAGGAGGGTCTTAGAGAACTTCACTTGGGACCGCACGGCCATGAAGACGCTCGAGGTCTACCGAGAGGTCTCTAGAAAACATTAGACGAGTAACGGCTTAAGATAGCTTCCTCGCAAACCTCTTAGGCTTCCACGGGCTACTCAAATATTCTCTTAGCACCTGCTCGTATAGTCTGAGGGTCCTCTCTCCCACGACGTCCCAAGAATAGAGCTCCCTCACCCTTTGAGCCCCGTTCCTCCCCATCTCCTTAGCCATTCTCTGATCCTCGATCAAGCGCTCTATCGCGCTACTCAGTGCCCAGACGTCGCCTGGAGGCACCTTTAGCCCATTGAGGCCGTCGACCACTATTTCTGAAAGGCCGCCCACGTCTGAGACCACCACGGGCTTGCCCATCGACATCGCCTCCAAGGCAACGATACCGAAGGGCTCGTAGAGGCTTGGAAAGACTGCAACGTCGCACACCTCGTAGAGCTTGAAGAGCTCGACGTCCTCCACGAAGCCCGTGAAGTAAAACTTGTGCCAAGACCCGCTCTTGTAGACCTTATCCATGAGGTCCTTGCGCATCGGTCCCTCACCGGTGAGCACAAACTTCACGTCTTGCCTCCTCGACAAAAGGGATAGAGCTGCATCGACGAAGACGTGAGGTCCCTTCTCGTACACCATCCTCCCAACGAAGAGCACTATCTTCTCCCAGTCCTCAGCGTATCTCCTCCTTACTTCGCTGACGTCAAATTGGAGCTTCAATTCAAAGGGGTTGATTCCGTTGGGTATGACCGAAATTTTGTCCTCGGGGACTCCCAAGTAGTTCATTAGCTCGCTCTTCATGTAATTGCTACAGACTATCACCTTCCAGCTCTCGTAGGCCAACCACCACTCGACCTCATGTATATGCCTCTGAAGCGTTTCGCGGAACTCCCCACGTCTCCTCCCGTGCTCCGTCGAGTGTATCGTGGCTATCAGCGGCCTTCTTAAGAGGTGCTTTAAGGTTATGCCGGCTGTGGCCGTGAGCCAGTCGTGGGCGTGTATCAGCGACACGTCTTCTTCTTCGAGCGCCGCCTCGATCATGTTCAAGTTGAACTGGTGCACCCATGAGGCGAAGTCGCTGGACGTGAAGCCGTGGCTCGCGACCCTGACGATTTTTAGGCCCTTCTCACGCTCAATCCTCGGAGTCTCGGGGTAGTCGAGGGTTATCACTGTCACCTCTACGCCTCGTTGCGCTAGCGCTTTCGAGAGCCAGTACACGTGGCGGGCCAGCCCACCTACGATCCTCGGCGGGTACTCCCAGCTCAACATGAGCACCTTCACGGACCTTCGAGCACCTCCATCACTATGGAGGTCATGTCCCTTGAGGTCAGTGCCATCCTCACTCTGTCGCTGGGCACTTTGTACTCTGCTAACGCTCTTGCATAAGCCTCTTCAGACCTAGCAACAACCAAGTCAGAGAAGTACAGGAGGTACATCTCCAAGCCGCGGATACTGAGGCTCAACAGGCTCTTTTCGCTAGTCCTCATGCTCTCTACGCTGTGGATCGAAGTTATCAACGGCCTTCCCAAGAACCTCTTGGCCAAGGAGCCGAGAAGAGAGCCCGTCCATTCGTAGGAGATTATCAACCCCACATGAGAGGGATCGTAGCGCTCGTGAAACAGCTCAGACATGGCCCTAGCGAAGTCCCCCAGAGCCGATATCACGCTTGTGACTATGTTTACGTTGCTCTTAATCGTTACCGCGAAGTGTCGGTACGTGACGCCGCCGTCTCTGACACTTGCGTCGTCGTGCCACGGGTGCAGGATCACAACGTCGTATCCTCGATTTGCTAGCTCTTTAGAGTCCTCCCTGACCTGAGACCCGATTGGGCCGTCTATATGCCACGTGACCGCGAGTATCAACGACTTGCACCGCAATCCGTCAACTGCTTATCGAGAGGACTGAGAGGACCCCCTTATAAGTGAGGTAGAAGCGCCCCTCCTTCTCGTTCACGTAGCCCAAGTCCTTGCAACACCTTAGCGCGTCCTCGACCTGAGACCTTTCCAATGGGTGCGCGTGTCTGGCTATCTCATCGGCGTCAACGGCCTTTTCAACGTTTACGGCTGACAGGAAGTGCATTATTGACAGTATTCTGTGGAGCAGAGACGCCATCCCCTCCCTCACGCCCATCGCCCCATGAAGTACTCTATGTACGGATCGCACCAGTGGCTCCAATACTGAGCATAGTTCTTGACTGGCACGGGGTTACGCGAGTACTCGTCGGACTCGTGCGGGTTTAGGCCCACCGGCAAGCTGAAGAGCTCGCTCACGTATCCGATCGCGCCCTCAGAGGCCATGTGGTCTAGGTTATTCACTAAGACGCCGTAGGGGTCTAAGCCCAAGCACTTCATGAGCTCTATCAGGTAAGGCGTGTCTCGAGGCCATACGACGGGCCCGTGGTATTCGAGGTCCCCCAAGTAGGGCCTCTCTTCGACCTTCTTGGCGACGACGCCGAAGACCTCCCAATCACTCCCCAACAACACCAACTTCCTTTTCACAGTCATTTCCTCGACGTGCCTCCAAGCCTTTGAGATTTCATTTACTCCGTAGACTGAGTTTTTAAGGAGCGCGAGCGCCGCGATGCTGGCTGAGCTCGGGGTCCAATCCCTTGCCCCGGTAGAAGGCTCCACGGTTAAAGGCGGAAGACGATCCTCTGCGTAAAACCACTTCTTGTAGCCTTCTACGAGCTCGTCCCTTAACTCTCTGATCTCCTCGCCACCTTTCAAGCCGGCCTCTCTCATGGCGTTGAGCAAGCTGTCTAAGCCCTCCACGAAGAAAGCGTTCACCTCGACTAAGGCGAACAGGTCCTCAGGAGAGAACTTGGCCCGCCAGCCCCACGGCAATCTTAGGGGCCATTTGGTCCCCTCGACCTCGTAGAGAACGTCCATCCAAGAGGAGTTGGCTTTGGAAAGCACTAGCCCGTCTCTGACCTTGCAACCGGAGAAGCCCTCTTCGCTCTTCAGGAGCTTGCAGGCAGTTGAGGCGAGCTTCGAGGCCTCCTTGACGAGCTTCTCGTAGCGAGTCAGTTGGTAGAGCTTCGCTGAGAGGCCGATCAGCTGAGGGACCGCATCGCTCACGTAGTCTCCCTTGTCTACGAAGACTCTAAGCCCTCGATGATAATAGGCCATTGATATGAGGTTTCTCACTAGCTTTACCAGCCACTCCGATAGATCTAGGACCTTCGTGTAGGTCAACAGGTTCCATCGCAGACCCTCAATTAAGTCCCTAGCCCAGACCCTCCTAAACCACATGGAGCCAGCCTCTGGAACCAATATAGAGCCTGATGGCACGCCGAAGCTCAACAACCTATCGACCCTAAGGACTGTCGCATCGATGACTTGCTGAGGCACCTCGCCCTTCACCCTCTTACTGAGCTTTTTGCGTAAGACCTCCAACTTGCTCCTTGCCTTGTAATCAATCCTCTTGAACCTTAACTTGCCCAACGGGATCTCAACGCTTATCGCTCCCTCCTCGGAGATCAGTGCCACCGGAGCACTTACACGGTGCACGTGCCTGACGAAGAAGATCTTGCCGTCTCTGATCGTGCGAAAGCCGTCGCCTAGCTTGTACACCCAGTCGAGCTCTTGGTTTATATCGATGACTGATGAGAAGCCCCTCACGTTTAGCTTCAACGGCATCCCCTCTGGCTCGACCACCATCGCATTGCTACCTCGGACCATTGAGAAGGGCGCTCTAACCCCCAACTCCATGTTGCAGAAGGCGAAGAGAGGGGCGAAGATAGACGGTCTAGAGGCCGATGCCTTAACGAGACAACGGTCTTTTTTGGTCCTAACTACTATTTCGACTTCATAAGGCCTTTCGCGTTCGTCAACATACAGATAGCGAGCCGCGTCTCTCCCAGCGATCAGGCACACAGGCTTGAGCTCCTGAGAGTCCAATGGCCTGTAATAAATGGCGTCCAAGACCTTGTATATGGCGTTGCCTACAGGGCCTACCAACAGCCCTTGCCACGAGAAGTCCCTATTGCCGCCGTGAAGCACCCCAACAGGAGTTGTTATCGGGGCGTCAAAACTAGACGTAGAGTACTCCACCAAGACGTCCTTTAAGAGGACTTGCTTGTTCCTAGCGTAATCCCAGTCCGGGTCCTCGGATGTCTCGACTTCGCAGAGAGGCTTGAAGCTCTTCGAAAAATAGATCTTAACCATTTTGCTCTCAACTACGAGAGTTCGATGTAGGAAGAAT
>Ga0209183_1000534_pt1 | contig 15257 bp, 16 predicted proteins | sample LHCtaG_2_FD_184120 | JGI IMG/M metagenome (GOLD analysis project Ga0209183, IMG submission 184120) | Hot spring microbial communities from Little Hot Creek, USA to study Microbial Dark Matter (Phase II) - LHC4sed_replicate (SPAdes)... | ecosystem: Environmental > Aquatic > Thermal springs > Hot... | reverse complement strand
GTGAGGGAGATCAGGTTCATGAACGAGAAGGGCCTGGCCCTGAGGTGCTTATTGGCTGGCAAGTGGGGATTTACGTCGACGTCGCTTTTAACGTCAGCAGACGTCGAGAGGGCTTGTACTCGGGCCTACAGGCTGGCCAAGAGCGCTGGCAAAGAGGTCGAAGAGAAGGTAGTCCTTCATTGCAAGGCGGCTGAGTCTTCAACTAGGGTGGTCCCGGTAGAGGACCCTTCGTCAGTCGCCGTGGAAGAAAAGCTCAAGCTGTGTAGCGAAATGGAGAAGACCATGAGGAGCGCTGGCAGTAGCATCAAGAGCACTAGCATCGCTTATCTAGAGCTCAAAGAGAGGGCGTACATAGTCAACAGTTTAGGGTTACGGGCAGACTACGAAGTCCCATCGCTTTTGATATCGGCTGTGGCCTACGCCAGCGAGGCCGGGGTAATACAGCGGGGCTACGAGTCCCACGGCGGGACCGGGGGGCTCGAAGTGCTCAAAGCGCGGGACCCAATGGACATCGCTCAGAAGGCCTCTCAGGAGGCCTTAGAGCTCTTGAAGGCCAAGGGCCCACCTGCTGGGAGGTTCAGGTGCATATTGGACCCGGAGCTCGCCGGACTGCTCATCCACGAGGCTTTCGGGCATGCGTGTGAGGCCGACATCGTCTTGCAGGGCGGCTCAATACTCGAGGGGATGATAGGGAGGAGGGTAGGCTCGGAGGAGGTCGTGGTCAAGGACGACCCAACGCTCAAAGGCCTCTTCGGCTACGTCCCGATCGACTCCGAGGGCGTGAGCGGTAGCGGGACGGTCATAGTCGATAGAGGGGTCTTGAGGTCTTACCTGCACAACCTCGAGACCTCAGCGAGGATGGGCGCGAGCCCGACGGGCAACGCGAGGGCCCAAGGCTATAGCTCGATCCCGATCGTCAGGATGACCAACACCTTCATAGACAGGGGGCGCTGGAAGGTCGAGGAGCTATTTCAAGACGTAAAAAAGGGGGTCTACGCCCAAGGTAGCGCCTACGGCTATGTAGATCCAGCAAAAGGGGAGTTCGTATTCAAGTGCTCCAAGCTCCACATCATCGAGTACGGGGGGCCTAAACAACTCTGCAGGGACGCATCTCTCTCGGGCTTCACGCTCGACGTCCTGATGAACGTGGAGGCGGTGGCCGACGACCTCTCGTTCAAGCCGGGGCTCTGCGGCAAAGAGGGCCAATACGTCAGGGTGACGACTGGTGCTCCACACGTAAGGGTTAAGGACGTTGTGATAGGAGGCCTAGAGTGAAATGGACCTCCTAGACCTCTGCAGGAAGGCGGTTGCCGAGGCTTTAAGGTCGGGTGCGGACGCGGCAGATGCCTACGGGGTCGATGTCGAGCTCCAGAAGGTCGAAATCAAAAGAGGTGAGGTAAAGGTCTCAAAGTCCATTCACGACGTGGGCATCGGGATTAGGGCAGTGGTCAGAGGGTCCATGGGATACTCCTATGTCGCAAGCCTCGACGTGGACTTGAGGGATGTGGCCAGCAGGGCCGTTAAAGCTGCCAAGGCGGGCTATCCAGACCCGGACTTCAAAGAGCTTCCAAGGTCGTCGAGCTACCCCTCTCTCGATGGCACTTACGATGACAGGATCGCCTTGCTCACGCCAGAGGAGCTGATAGACATCGGCGTGTCTCTCGTGAAGAAAGCCCAAGGGGACAAAGTCTACTCAGTCAACCTAGTCCTCGAGAGCTCAAGGTTCACGCGCTTCGTAGCAAACTCCAACGGAGTGGAGGGGACGGACAAGGGAACTCAACTGAGCTTCTTGGTCTACGTAACGGCGAGGGACGGCGTCAACATGTCGTCGAGCTACGACGGAGATGTCGTGAGGATGATGAAAGACATAGACATGGAGTCCATGGTGGTGAGGGTCGCGCAAGAGGCCGTAGAGGGCCTGAGGGCGAGGCCCTACAAGACGGCCAAGGTCCCGGCCATATTCTCGGGCGACGTCCTGTTGGCAGTAATGGTTGAAGGAGTGGCATCGGCACTAAACGCCGACTTGATCCAGAGGAACAGGAGCTTCTTGGCTACGCGCCTAAACCAAAAAGTGGGGGTCGACGAGCTCACAGTCGTGGACGACGGGCTTGTAGAAGGCGGTCCCCTAACAGGCAAGTTCGACGTCGAGGGCTCTCCGAGGCAAAGGACAACTCTAATAGAGAAGGGCATCGTGAGGGAGCTGTTGCACAACTCCTACACGGCTGGCAAGGCCAGAGCGAGCAGTACGGGCAACGCCTCGAGAAGCGGGGGCCTCCTCGACTTTCGAGGCCAGGTCACCATAGCTCCATCAAATGTGAGGGTGGAGACAGGCGATCGGAGCCTAGAAGAAATGCTCGAAGAGGTGAAGGAGGGGTTGCTAATCCTCAACACCTTCGACCTGCCCAACATAGCCACAGGAGACCTATCGGCCCTCATCGCTCAAGGGTATATAATCGAGAAAGGCGAGGTGAAGTGCCCCGTGAAGCAAACGCTCTTTGCCGTAAACATCGTCGACTTCCTCAAGGGCATAAAGGCCTTGGGGAGGGAGAGCAGTAAGCACTTTAACTTGTACTCGCCACCCATACTCGTCTCCGAAGTGCAAGTGTCGAGCAAGGCCTAAGGCCAGAGGAGTGAAAGTCATGGAGCTTGACTGGAGGGGCGTAGAGGAGAAGTGGAAGGAGAGGTGGCTCAGAGAAGGTGTGTTCAATGCGGATCCCGAGCCAGGCAAGCCGAAGATCTTCATCACCTTTCCGTTCCCCTACGTGAACGGTAGGCTCCACGTGGGTCACGGATTCTCGGCGACTAGGCTGGACGTCTACGCCAGGTTCAAGAGAATGCAGGGCTTCAACGTCCTCTTCCCCTTTGCTTGGCACTGGACCGGGGAGCCCATAGTGGGCGCGGCCGAGAGGATAAGCAAAGGCGACGAGAAGATGATAAGGACCCTGATGCTGGTGGACAAGATCCCCCAAGAGGAGATAGAGAAGTTCACTGACCCGGTCTACATGGCCAAGTATTACATGAGGGAAAACAAGAAGACGGCCATTGACCTGGGCCTCTCAGTTGACTGGAGGAGAGAGTTCCACACGTCCAGCCACCACCCGGCCTTCTCCAAGTTCGTCACTTGGCAGTTCAACAGGCTCAAGAAGCTGGGCTACATAGTCAGGGGCACCCACCCTGTAGTGTGGTGCCCTCACTGCCAGAGCCCCACGGGAGACCACGACAGGCTCGAGGGCGAGGGCGTCTCGCCCGAGATCTACATACTAGTGAAGTTCAGGTGCGGCGACGCCTACTTGCCCGCGGCCACCTTCAGGCCAGAGACGATATTTGGAGCCACGAACCTTTGGATCAATCCCGACGCGGTCTACGTGGAGGCCGAAGTCGACGGCGAGAAGTGGATAGTGAGCAAGCCCACAGTCTTAAAGCTCAGGGAGCAGCTCAGGAGGGTCGAGGTTCTCAGAGAGCTCAAGGGCGTGGAGCTACTCGGCTTGTGGTGCAGGGCACCGATGACCAATAGGAGCTTGCCCATCTTGCCGGCGAAGTTCGTAGACCCCGAGAGCGGCACGGGCGTGGTCTTCAGCGTGCCAGCTCACGCGCCCTATGACTGGCTCGCTTTGAGGGATTTGAAGAGAAGCCCGGAGCTCCTCAGGGACTACGGGCTGGACCCTAAGATCGTAGAGACGGTAGACCCCATATCGATAATAAGGGTCGAGGGGTTCGGCGAGTACCCAGCGATAGAGGCGGTGGACAAGTTAGGGGTCAAAGACCAAATGGACCCCAAGGCCGACGAAGCGACGAGGCTGGTCTACAAGAAGGAGTACCACGTGGGGGTCATGAAGGAGACGTGCTTGAGCTACTCTGGGCTCAAGGTCTCAGAGGCCAAGGTGAAGATAGTTGAGGAGATGAAGAGGGCAGGGCTCGCGGACCAGCTCTACGACTTGCCGGAGAAGGTCGTCTGCAGGTGCACGACTAGGTGCATAGTCAAGATATTGACAGACCAGTGGTTCCTCAAGTACTCCGACCCCGACTGGAAGGCCAAGGTGAAGAAGCTACTGTCGCAGGCCAGGATATTCCCCGAGGTCGCCAGAAACTACTTCTTCGAGGTCGTGGACTGGCTCAGGGACTGGGCCTGCGCTAGGAGGACTGGTCTCGGGACCCCCCTGCCGTGGGACCCCTCCTGGATAGTCGAGACCCTCAGCGACTCCACAATCTACATGGCCTTCTATATAATAGCCAAGTACGTCAACATGGGCTTGCTGAGGCCTGAGAACCTGACTGAGGAGTTCTTCGACTACGTCTTCTTGGGGGAAGGGAGCCTTGAAGAGGTGTCTAAGGTCGCTGGTCTGAGGCCCGAGCTAGTGAGTGAGGTCAGGAGGGAATTCCTGTACTGGTATCCGGTCGACCTCCGGGGCTCGGGCAAGGACTTGGTCCCAAACCACTTAACGTTCTTCCTCTTCCACCACACGGCAATATTCCCAGAGGAGCTCTGGCCCAAGGGGGTCGCGGTCAACGGGATAATGATGGTCGAGGGGGAGAAGATGTCGAAGTCCAAGGGCAACTTCGTGACCCTTAAGGACGTCATAGAGAGGTACGGAGCCGATGCCGTCAGATGCACCTTGATGATAGCGGCAGAGGACATGGACGACCCCGACTGGAGGTTCGACGCGTGTGAGGACATGAGGGAGAAGCTTGACTCGGTCTTTAAGCTCATCAGTAGCATAGCTTCCATGCCGAGCTCGGGAACGGTTGACTTGCTTGAGAGGTGGCTGTTAAGCAGGTTGCAGAAGAGGATCAAAGCCGTCACGGAGGCCCTCGAGCAGCTCAAGAACAGGACGGCCCTCGAGATAGCTCTGTTTGAGGTCTGGAACGACATTCGCTGGTACCTCAGAAGGACGCAGATGCCTTGCAAGGAGGTGCTCTTAGAGGTGGCAAGGACTTGGGTCAGGTTGCTATCGCCATTTGCCCCCTTCATGTGCGAGGAGCTTTGGAGTATGCTGGGCGGAGAGGGCTTTGTCTCCAAAGCTCCTTGGCCTTCATACGACGAAGCCAAGGTGGACTACTTCGCGGAGGCCTCGGAATCGCTAGTACAACAGGTCATGGACGATCTTAGGGAAGTCCTGAGGGCTACGGGGCTGACGCCCTCTACAGTGCACATTTACGTGGCCTCCAAATGGAAGTGGGACGTGTACTTGAGGGCCCTCGAAGCTTCGTCACCGCGAGAGGCGATTAAAGTGGCCCATGAGGTAGCGAAGGCCCTATATGTGAAGGACCCTAAAATAGTGCAGAAGATCGCTGCAGAGGCCTCCTCAACGAGTGGAGATCGCAAAGAGGCGAGGTTGAAGGCTGGACGGTTAGATGAGTATGGCGTCTTGAAGTCGGCCAGGGAATTCTTAGAGCGAGAGCTCAGGCTCGAAGTCAAGATATGGAGAGAGGAGGAAGGGGTCTACGACCCCAAGGGGAGGCGCTTTAACGCCATTCCTTACAAGCCAGCTCTGTACTTGGAGTAGCTACTTCTTCGAGGCCTTCCTCTTGGCTATCTTTCTTAGAACGCTAATCCCTTCTCCTATGTCCTTGACCTCTAAGTAGCCCTCTTCGACCGCGCCCTCAAAGAGCTTGGCGCCCGTGCTCGTCCTCACGATCACTGTCGACCATCCAGGCTGAGATCCTATGGACCCCACCGAGACATCAGCGTAGAGGGCCGTGAGGTCTTTGCACACATGGCAGTAGTAGTTAACGCAATCCTTAACGTCCTTTACTGGCACGCTCAAGACTTCTGAGCCCTTGACGTAGACCTTGAACTTGCCCTCCTTTATGTCGAACTTGGACACTTGGGATATGTCAATGTTGTTGGACGATAGGTACTCTAGGAGCTTCGGGTGATAGAAGGACTCCATGCAGAACAGCCCTATGATGTATGCTATCTTGTCTCCAACCTTGGTAGCGGCCTTCGGCTGCACCTTGACGTTCCGAGCTGCTTTGGCTTGACAGGGCACTCCAACGGTGCACACCCTCTCCAACTCATAAGAATAGAGGGCATCCTTCAACGCTGCAAGGTTAGGGCAATTGGAGTACTTCGTCCCCGCGGCATTTAGGACGTCCTCTACAGTCAGGGCAGCACGAGGCACGGGCTTCCAAGGCTCTTTGGGACTCTTAGAAGCCACGACAGCGCCGTCTATCAAATTCTTCTCCATGGCGTAGATCAAGAGCGTCGTGACTACCCCGCCGTCTTGAGCCCTCGTCCTAACGCTATCGAGCTTAGTCCTCGCGCTGACTACTTTGATGTACCTTCCTAAGACCTCGTCCTTGTTCTCGCCGTCCAGCGAGGCCTCGAGCAAATCGGAAGAGACTACGGGGCTCCTTGGGCATCCATAGTAACAAGCCTCGCATTCCCTACATATGCCTACCTTTTCTGGCCCCCAGTCCGTCATTACTAGGGCGTGGACTTGACAAGAGGCCACGCACAGTCCGCATTTGCAACAGATATTGGGCCCTATAACGTCGCTTATTAGGTCATCGAACTTCCTGGCTGGAGCGGCGGTTTGGATGTTAAGGTCCGAGCGAATCGCTTCCATGATCAATCACCTCAAGACCAGCTCATCCTTCCTCCAAGTCGCGAGCTCGTAATCCCTCCCTCGCCTTATAGCCCCTCGAGGGCAAACGCTCTCGCATTGATAGCAAAATATGCACTTGCTGAGATCTATCACTCGAAGAGCTCTGCCTTCTGCAGGTACCATTGTTATGGCAAAGGCGGGACACACCTTAGCGCAGAGCCCGCAACCAGTGCATCTCTCGTTCACCAACACGTGACGCCCACGATAAGTCGTAGGGGGGATCAGCTTCTTAAACGGGTACTGGACCGTCGCGGGCTTCTTGAATAAGTTTGACCACGCCCTCCTCAAGAGCGAGGGTAAGGTCATCTCCTAATACCTCCTAGCCAGCATGCGCAGATCGATGCTAATCTTCTTACCAGTCCTGACGTCGACGAGGGCGACCCTGTCCGTGCAAGAGAAGCAAGGGTCTATGCTCACGAGCGCTGCAGGTATATCGGCTATGTAACCGCCTTTGAGCATCTCGCAGACTGAGGGTATGTTGGCGTAAGTCGGCGTCCTAATTCTATATCTCAGCGGCTTATCCTCGCCTTCCCTCGTATAGACGTGATGTATCAGCTCTCCACGGGGGGCCTCTATTACGGAAAACCCCTCAGAGCTACGAGGAGCGACCTCGGGGACAGGCACTTTGACCGGGCCTGGAGGCATCTTGCTGAGGCACTCCTTCACTATCCTTATGGACTCCAACGTCTCGTCGACTCTGACCATGAACCTAGCCCACGAGTCCTCCTCCTCGTATACGACGACGTTGAGCGGCACCTCGTCGAAGGCGGCGTAGGGCTCCTCGACTCGAACGTCTACTTTAACCCCCGATCCTCGTGCAGTGGGCCCTACAGCCCCTAGAGCTAGGGCCTTGGCCCTGCTGAGGCGACCGACTCCGACGAATCTGGCCCTTATGGTCGGGTCCTCGGCGAACATTTCCCTATACTGCCTTACCTTCTCAGTTATGGTGTCGAGCGCCTTCCTTAACTCTGAGACCTCATGATCGCTAATGTTCCTCCTAACGCCGCCTATGATGTTGTAAGCAGACATCACTCTGTTGCCCGTGATCATCTCTACCATGTCCATCACCGTTTCTCTATCTCTCCATATCAGCATAAACATCGTGTCGAAGCCTATCAGCTCGCACGCGACTCCGAGTATTAGCAAGTGGCTGTGAATTCTGTTGAGCTCGTGGACTATCGTCCTGAGGTACTTGGCCCTCTTGGGCGGCTCTATACCAAATGCGTCTTCGATCGCCTGAACCGCTGTCAGTGTGTGAGCGACGTTACATATCCCACAGACCCTCTCCACTAAGTAAAGGCCTTGGGTGAAGGTCCTTTCACTCATGGCCTTCTCGATGCCCCTGTGCACGTAGCCGATTCTGGGCTCTACGTCGACGACTACTTCACCATCGACTTTAAACACGAACCTCTCGGGCTCGTGTAAGGCTGGGTGTATGGGTCCTACTATCACATTGGTCGTAGTCACGTCACTCCCTCCTTAAGGGGTGGACGTTTTCCGGCCAATCCTCAGGGAGGAACAGCTTCTCGAGCCTTGGATGCCCTTCAAACCTTACTCCAAGCATTTCATACACCTCCCTCTCGTAAAGGATCGTTGCGGGGACTACGTTCACTAAGCTCTGAACCTTCGAGTCTCTCTTCGGCGCGCTCGCTTTGATCATGACCCGCAACTTTTGGGGGATGAGCCATAGAAAGTACGTAAGCTCGACGTCGTCCTCGCCTAAGTCGGCTCCCGTAATCGTCGTGAAGTGGTACTCGCCCCTGCTGATTTCGTTTATGAGCTCGAAGGCCTTCGGCAAAGCATCCCTCTCTACAAGAACCTTAAGGGCCCTCCTCTTAGCGTCGTACTCGTATCTTAAAAATCGCTCTCTGAGCCCTTCTCTTAAGACCTCGATTAACTTAACGTAGTCTTCAGCCACCTCTCGTCACCTTCTCGATCAATTTTGCAACCCCGTAAATTATGGCATCAGGCCTCGGAGGGCAACCGGGAACGTAGACGTCCACGGGTATCACCTTGTCCACACCGCCCAACACGCCATAACAATTCTGAAAGACCCCGCCGCCACATGCGCAGGCGCCAACGGCCATTACGAATTTCGGGTCGGGGGTCTGCTCATAGACCCTCTTAATCCTTTCAGCGGCCTGTCTCGTCACTGCCCCTGTTACGATCAATACATCCGCATGCCTAGGAGATGGCTTGAGAAGTATGCCGAATCGCTCTACGTCAAATCTCGGAGTCAAAGCCGCCAGAACTTCTATGTCGCACGAATTGCACGCACCGGTGTTGACGTGTAATATCCAAGGGGACTTGAGCCTTGCCCACGTTGCAAGCCTTGAGAGCATTGACAATCTTTACACCGTCCTGGCCTTTAGCCTTTTTGAAGGGCGAGGCCTTTTAAGCTTTTTGCCCCCTTTCTCTTTACCGAAATGAGCGCCGTTAATCCTCGCAAGATCCTTATGTGCAACGCTCGGACCTTTAAACCTGCATGGCCCAAAGCCTCGTCGAGCTCTCGCTTCACTCTCAGAGCAAAGCTTAAAAGCTCAGCGAAAAACGACTGTCTCTGTCCTAGGTGCATGGAATTGTCCGTTGAGGAGCTAGTGAAGACGGTCATCACGGTTATAACGCCGATATTCGCCATCGCCATGATCTTGTACACCGTGAGGGCAATCAAGGGGCCCACGGTCGCAGACATGACCTTAGCTATTGACTGTCTAGCTTTTGACGTCTGCTTCTTCATGGCAGTGCTTGCCGTGTACTTCAAAGCGCCTTTCCTCATCGTGTGCTCGATATGTCTAGCCCTTTGGGCCTACATCTTCGACCTGTACATGGCTAAGTACCTCGAGCGCAGGGAGTTGGGTGAGTAAGTCGTGTGGTGGGTAGTAGAGCAGGTCTTGTTGTACATAGGCATGGCCTTGGTGGTGATAGGAGCTCTTTGCGACCTCATAGCCGCCATGGGCCTCGTGAGGTTTCCGAACTTCTTCGTCAGGCTCCACGCCGCTACTGTAGGGACCATCGGAGGAGCCGTTGTCCCCCTCTTTGGCGTGACGCTCATGACCTTCGCCTGTGACTTCCTTGGGTACTGGAAGTGGTTCTTGGCATGTGGCTCCTTTATAACGGCTATCATAATCATGATAGTCGCCCCTGTTGGCTCGCATGCACTGGCTAGAGGCGCGCACCGCCACGGCATTCCCGTAGAGCCCAAGGTGTGCGACTTCTTAGAAGAAGACAGGAGGGGGAAGGTCCGATGATTTTGGCAACTTTGATAATGGCTTTTGCCCTTACGCTGGCCGCTCTCTTCTCTTACCTTGCGATTAAGAGCAAGGATTTGGTCAAGGCAGCTGTGCTCTCAGCTGGCCAGTCGGCCGCCTTCGCCCTCGCTTTCTTCTTGTTAATGGCTCCTGACATAGTCTTAGCCTATGTTGCAGTAGCCGTGGGAATCTACACGGTCGTTTTGCTCTATGTCATAAGCAAGACCGAGAGGTACGAGGAGGGCGAGCAATGAAGGGCAGAGACGTGGCCATAGGGATGGCAGCAGCTCTCCTCCTCCTCGTTGTAGTGGTTGCTGTATTGCTCGGTGGCACCGCGTACACGCCTTCAAGAGAGATAAGGCCTTTGGCCAAGTTCTACTTAGAGTATTGCATCAATCCATTCAATAAGGACTGGTGGGCTGCGAGCCCCGAGGCCGTAACGTCGATGTTGTGGGACTACAGAGGGATAGACACGTATTACGAGACCTCGGTCTTCTTCTTGGCAATAATTAGTGGAGTAGCCCTCTTCAGGATAGTCGAAGTAAAGCTAGGGGCTGAGGGTAAGAGGGAGGAGAAGGGGTTCGGCCTCTCGTTGATAGTCAAGACCTCCACGAGGATAGTCTTCCCATTGATATTGATAGTGTCGGTATCGGTGGCCTTTCACGGGCACTTGACTCCAGGAGGGGGTTTCCAAGCTGGATCTATTTTAGCTGTGAGCCCCCTTCTCCTGATAGCTGCCTTCTCGCGGCACTACTTGGAGAATCGCCTCAGGCTCAGCGAGGATAAGTGCTTGACGCTGAGGAGCATAGGTTTGATACTCATAGTTCTGGTCATAGCGCTACCACTCATCGCAGGAGCAGTAGCGCTAATGCAGAACCAGCCCAAGCCTTGGTCGCCTACGAGCCCCTTCTCAGCGTACGTAGGCCCGCTATGGATTTCTGGGTCCCTCTTCTTCCTCAACGTAGCTGAATTTCTCGCTGTCGGGGCTGGCTTCACGCTTCTATTCCTCTTGCTCTCAATATCTGAAGAGGACTTTAGGAGGATCTTAGGTCTATGAGCATAGAAAGCTTGCTCCAAGTTTACTGTTACGTAGCGCTAATTACGATAATAGCCGTGTCACTGTACGGGATCGTCAGGGGTCACTCCTTGACGAAGAAGTTAATAGCGCTGACCATCTTCGGCGACACTGCCAATGCTCTGATGATATACGTTGGATATCGATTCGGCGAAGAGGTCTTCGTCCCCGTAATACCCACTTTGAATCCAAGCCCCGAGGACATAGCATGGTTCATTTCTGCGGCCGTGGACCCCGTACCTCAATGCCTTGTGATAACAGCAATAGTCATAAACATGGCCATAACCATGTTCCTAGCGTTCCTGATAATCCAAGCATATAGGCTCTATGGTACTGTAGCAGTCAAGAAGATAGCTAGGCTAAGGGGGTAGTGTTATGCAGTCCAAGGCTTTAAGTTTCATAGCCGCTTTTCTCCTACTCTTTGTAGTGTACTTGATAGCCTCCGCCTCCATCTCAGCGATGGACTTGATCTTGGGCTCGATAGCCTCCGCCATCCTAGCCCTCTTAACTTCGACTATTTTGATAGAGAAGAATTCTCAGAAAGCCTTTAACGTCGTCAGATGGGCTTGGGCCGTTTTCTACTTCTTCTACTACTTCTTAGTAGCAGAAGTGAGGGCCCACCTGGACGTGATCAAAAGGATCCTGCACCCCAGAATGCCCATTAACCCGGGGATAGTTAGAGTGCCCTACACGCTGGAGAGCGACTACGGCAAGACCGCGGTCGCGTGCTCCATCACGAACACCCCGGGAACGGTTGTCGTGGATATAAGCGAGGGTGAGGAGAAGAGGTACTACGTCCACTGGATAAACGTCAAGTCTACCGACGAGAGGGCTTGCTATGAGGCGATATCCGAAAGCTTTGAAAAGTACTTGAGGAGGGTGTTTGACTGATGGACTCGAACGTTATAGCTCAAGTAGGGGCAATTCAACCTTTCTTGGCTATAGCCTCCGCATTCGTGTTGCCACTTTTGAGCTTAATAGTGAAGAGGAGGACCGCTTGGGAGAGCTTCGCTCTGACCATAGCCACGATAAACTTTGTCCTCTCGATTCTTCTAACTTATAGCCTGTACACATCCTCTACGCAGCCCTTAGTGTATGCCTTTGGTGCATGGCCACCGCCAGTGGGCATAGTCTACGAGCTCGACCGTGCCAATGCCCTTATGGGCCTACTTATCACTGGGCTAGTGCTGGCGGCCACGGTTTTCAGCCTGCGCTACATGGAGCATGACACTGGCGTGCAGTACTACTACACGTTGTTGTTGGGCTTCGAAGCTGGCATGCTCGGTTGCGTCTATACGGGGGATGCATTCAACCTATTCGTCATGCTCGAGGTCATGTCGGTGGCCGCATATGGCTTAGTGGCCTTTAGGCGACACGTCCCCGAGGCCGTAGAAGCGGCCGTGAAGTACGCGATCGTTGGCTCGGTGGCCACGACCGTTTACTTCATAGCCTTAGTCTTCGCTTACGGAGCCTTCGGTACGCTCAACATGGCAGACCTGGCCTTAAAGCTCAGGGGCTCGACGTTGCCAGTGACGGGCCTCCCGCCCGGCAACGTGTTCTTGGGCTCAGCCATATTCTTAGCCCTGACGTTCTGGGCCTTTAGCTTAAAGGCCGCGATTGCCCCGAACCACTTCTGGCTCCCTGACGCCCATCCTGCGGCTCCATCCCCCATATCGGCTTTGCTGTCGGGGATCATGGTTAAGGTCGCTGTCTTCGCGCTTATGAGGTACTTATTCACAATATTTCGTGGAGCCCCTCCAGCCGTTCCGATAGTCCAAGTGCTGGACTACGCGCTAATAGTCTTGGGGGTGGCGTCAGCAACAATAGGGTCCGCGCTCACGCTTTTGCAACGCGACATAAAGAGGTTGATAGCTTACGGGACGATACTTAACATAGGCTACATAGCCATGGGCATGGGCCTGGGGAACCAAAGCGGATTGACTGCCGCCCTCTTCCACTTGGTGAATCACGCCGTCGGAAAGGCCCTCCTCTTCATGGCGGCTGGAGCCATCATACACGCCGCTGGAACGAGGGACTTCGACGAGCTCGCTGGCGTGGGCAAGAGGATGCCGCTCACGAGCGCGGCCCTCTTAATAGGGGCTCTAGCGCTGGCGGGTGCGCCGCCGCTCAACGGGTTCATGAGCAAGTTGTGGCTATTCATGGCATACTTGGAGACGGGTTGGCTGGCCCCGCTGGTGGTGGTTATAGTCGTGACCAGCGTATTGGGATTGATGGGTTACATGAAGGTGTTCTACCACGTGTATACTAGGCAACCCGTTAAGGACATATCCTCAATCAGGGAGGCGCCTGGATCCATGGTCGCGCCGTTGCTAGTCCTAGCTGGCTTATGCATCTTGTTGGGCCTCATCGCGCCGCTATTCGTGGACCAAGTGATATCGCCCGCCGTCTCGTCCCTCTTCGACTACCAAGGCTACGCGTCCGCTGCCCAAAGCTTTGTGCAGGCGATCTTTAGAGGAGGGTGATGGAATATGGTGCCTCTGCTGGTTTCTGTGTTGGAAGCGGCTTTTGTGATGGCGTTAATCTTAGCGATCTTGCTTGTAGCGTACGGCCTAGCAATAAGGACTACGAGGACCTTAACGAGGGGCTCCGAGGAAAAGCGAAGGCCTTTCGCCTGCGGAGAGGCGTTGCGGCCCACGGAGACCGGGTTGCCTGATGCAAGCATGTACTGGGCTGTTTGGAGGAAGCTCTTCAGATCATTCTACAATACCATTCGAGACAAAGTGCACACTGGGATATTGAGCGACTGGCTATTCTGGATGTTCATATTCCTAGTCATCTTAGCAATAGTCTTCGTAGTGGTGATGGCTTAATGAGCCTGCCAGAACTGGCCTTTCAAGCAATAATCTACCCAGGAGCCCTCTTTCTGAGCATAGCCGTGTGGCTAACGCAGTGGTATTACCGAAAGGTGTGCGCGCGCATGCAGAACAGGATGGGCCCCTCGTATACAGGTCCCTTCGGGATACTGCAACCAATAGCCGATTACGTCAAGTTGTTCTTTAAAGAGGACGTCTCGACTGAGGGCTCCAGCCCAAGGCTCTCAGCGGCCCTCTTGTCAGTGGCCATAGGCTCTGTCGTCGCACTGACCCTCATGTTGCCAATAGCTCCTCGGCCGATAGCAGCAGAGTACGATATAATGCTGGCGATGTATCTCCTCGTTTGGCCGACGATAGCCCTCGCCCTCGTCGGGGTGTTGACCCCGAACCCCTTCAGCGCCATCGGGTCTTCGAGGCTGTTTAGCATGACCCTCGCCTACGAGATAGCGTTCGTGGCCTCGATACTGACGCCTGTGGTCTTGTCGAGCGCGTTCTACGGAGCTGGGTACTCGCTCTACAGGTCGTGCCTCGAGGCGTGGAGGCTCTGGTCCGACCCGCGCACCTTCGTTCCCATGGCGTTGTCCCTCATCTCAGCTCTGCTGGCGTTGCAGTGCAAGTTGCTGGCCAAGCCGTTCGACATACCAGAGGCCGAGACTGAGATCGTCGCCGGCCCGTTCACGGAGTACTCGGGCTTCAAGTTAGCTCTGATACTCGCCCTACACGACGCTGAGGTTGTGGTGGGCTCGCTCTTGATAACCATGCTCTTCTTCGGAGGCTTCGTGCCCTTCACTTGGCTTTCATGGTACATAGCCTTGATAATAACGGCAATAGAGTACCTGATTGTAGTGACGGTCGTAACGTGGATCAGAGCGATAACTGGTAGGTTTAGGGTGGACCAAGCGCTAGTGCTGTTCTGGAAGTATGTGTTGCCGATGGCGGCGATAGCCCTCATAGCCTCAGTAGTAATATCTTGGATCGCCTAACTCCACTCTTACTCGTTTTCCTCAAGCTCAAGCGGATAGCTTGAGCGCATCGCATCTACGAGCGCACCAGCACGACATTAGAGGTTCAGCGTCGGAGGTCGAGATCCTCATCGTCAGAGAGGTCGTAGAGTAAAGATCCCTAGACGCCGCAGCCAGGGCCCTGGAGCGAGAAAAGGAAAAAGAAAAGCGAGAAAAGGAAACGACATTGAAGGTCCTTAACCCACCAGTAACTCCTTGAAGTCGCTCTCGGGCGTCGAGACCAGCTTTATCTCATACCTTTCCTTCAACACCTTGAGGATGTCCTCATTAACCCAAGCCGGGAGCCTGGGAGCTAGGTAAATGCCCTTCACGCCCAAGTACAGTAGGCTCAACAGTATGCTCGCTGCCTTCTGCTCGAACCAGCTCAAGACCATCGTTAACGGTAGCTCCTCGAGCTTCATGTTTAGTAGCTTGGCTAGATCTGGCAACAGGTCTATCGCCACTATGGTGTCGTTGCACTGGCCGAGGTC
>Ga0209183_1000533_pt1 | contig 15281 bp, 16 predicted proteins | sample LHCtaG_2_FD_184120 | JGI IMG/M metagenome (GOLD analysis project Ga0209183, IMG submission 184120) | Hot spring microbial communities from Little Hot Creek, USA to study Microbial Dark Matter (Phase II) - LHC4sed_replicate (SPAdes)... | ecosystem: Environmental > Aquatic > Thermal springs > Hot... | reverse complement strand
CTTTCCACGCAAGATGATGTAGCAGCTGCTCTTGTTAAGCGTGGTATTCACGTATATGCTTGGAAAGGGCAATCTAGAGATGAGTATTACTGGTGTATTAGGCAAGTCGCTGAGAGCGAGCCCCACGTTGTTATTGATGATGGAGGAGATCTCCACACTCTTTTACACGAAGAGTACATCAGCTTAGCTGAGAATATTTATGGAGGTACTGAAGAGACAACTACAGGTGTAAATAGACTAAAAGCTCTTGAAGCGAGGAATTTGCTGAAATACCCTGTAATAGCTGTAAATGACTCTCACACAAAGTATTTATTTGATAACAGATATGGCACTGGTCAGAGCACTATTGATGGTATTCTAAGGGCTACAAACATTTTACTAGCTGGGAAAGTTGTTGTAGTTGCTGGTTATGGATGGGTTGGTAGAGGTATAGCTATGAGGGCTCGGGGTATGGGTGCGAGGCGCGTTATAGTCACCGAGGTAAATCCGATTAGAGCGCTGGAGGCTCTATATGATGGATTTGAAGTAATGCCAATGATTAAAGCAAGTGAAGTAGGAGATGTGTTTATTACAGCTACAGGTAATATTGCGGTTATTAGAAGAGAACACTTTGAGAGAATGAAAGATGGTGTTTTACTAGCGAATGCAGGTCACTTTAACGTAGAGATCTGGATACCAGATCTCGAGGAGCTTGCTGTAGAGAAGAGAGAAATTCTGCCACACGTTACTGAATATAAATTAAGGAATGGAAGACGTCTATATCTCCTAGCTGAAGGTAGACTTGTAAATCTTGTCGCAGCTGAGGGTCATCCAAGCGAGGTCATGGATATGAGCTTCGCTAATCAGTTCTTAGCAGTTAAATACATTATTGAAAATAAGGGTAAACTGCCACTTAAAGTACTAAGATTACCACTAGAACTAGATGAAATGGTTGCAAGACTTAAACTAAAAGCTATGAATATTGAAATAGACATGTTAACGACACAACAACAAGAATACCTCCAATCATGGAAGTATGGGACGTGAGAAGATGGGCCCGCGGGGATTTGAACCCCGGACCACCCGGTTATGAGCCGGGCGCTCTACCTGGCTGAGCTACGGGCCCACTACTACACTATAGTCTTATCCTACAGGGTTTAAATTCTTTCACGCGATTCAGTGACTTCTCCTATCTCTTCTGAGTAGGTGATTTAAGTAGTGCGATATATTTACTAATAGCGTCAGCTGCGATAGCGCCATCAGCGGCTGCTGTTATTATTTGCTCTAATTTATATTTATAAGGTCCTCCAGCAGCATCTCCTACGACATATATTCCTGGGAGAGATGTTGACTTATCAATATTTACCACTGCGCGTCCTTCTTCATCAACCTCAATACCTATTTTCTTAAAAAATTCTGTAGGCGGATTTAAGCCTATTTCCACGAAGATACCACTTACTTTTAAAAAGCCCTCTTTGTTTGTTTTTAAATTTACGATTTTAATGCCTTCAACAACTTCTCTGCCAATAATTTCTTTTACAATAGTGTCTGTTAAAATTTCTATTTTGGAATTACTCATAGCGGCGTCAACGTAGACTTTGAAAGCCTTAAAAGAGCTTCTCCTATGTATTAAATACACTTTATTTGCTAAATTAGCGAGAAAGAGTGCTGAAGTAAATGCAGAGTTTCCGCCGCCAATTACAGCGACATCCTTATCTCTGTATAGTGGTCCATCACAAATAGCACAATAAGATACACCTTTACCTAGGAACTCGTTTTCACCAGGTACACCTAGTTTTCGCTTCTCACTTCCAACGGCGAGTACAATAGCATAAGAGCAGAGAACACTACTAGAATTTCTAAGTTTAACACACCAGTATGGCTCTTTAGGTTCTCGCTTAAATACATCTAATACCTCATCCAATAATATTGGAACATTATATTTCTTCACGTGTTTTACAAATCTCTCAACAAGATCACCACCCTTGATCTCGGGGAGACCTAAGTAATCATCTACCAGTGGAGCTTCAGCAACAAGTCCTCCAATGGTCTTAGTGATAATAATAATGTTAAGCCCGTATCTAGCACAGTAAAGTGCTGTGGTTAATCCAGCAGGACCTCCTCCCACTACGATCACATCATATTTATCCCTAACGATCTCTTTAGTAGTCGAAGTAATAAAAGTGCGTAGTTTAAAACTCACATACATCACCCTTTTATGAATACTCTATAATCTCTTAATTCCTTTAGTCTTCATCGCTTCGTAAACTAGAATTCCAATAATAGCGAGAGAAGGCATTCCTCGAGGTATGTTACTAGGCCACACAATACTAGCATTACCAATTTCTCTTGGAGAAGGTTCGTGCTCGCCCGAGGAGATTACAATAGCTTTTTTCTCATTATTCAAAATAATACTAAACAAGTCAATTAAGGCGCCACTCTCATCAAAATAATATATATGATTACACGCTAACACGTCTACTAGGTCCCTTATTTCGGGTAAGATTACTAGTGGTTTACCCAGCTTATAGGATATCTTATACGCCTCTGGCACTCCTACTTGCGCAGCAGCACCGTAGGGTTTTATAATAACTGGTATTAACTCAGAAACAGTATATACAGTTTTCACAAATTCTAAGAGTTTTTGAACACTACTTGGCGCATAGAGTGCTATGTAGAAACAGCTCATGATTTATCACTCGATTTAAGCACCTCATATGTGTAGAAAGCAATAGCCTTTGCCAGAGGTACAGGCACGGCTTCTCCTACCATATTATACTGTGTGTCTCGACCACCTATAAAGATAAAGGTATCAGGAAAACCCATTAATCTAGCTTGCTCTCGCACAGTTAGAAGTCTGTTTTCAAAAGGGTGAATAAACCTAGAAGACCCCATAATTGTTGGCGCGACATCATTGGGATCTAATTTAATTAAATTTGGTATAGCGCTCTCCGCTCCTTGAAAATAAACAAGAGCTTCGCCCCACTTCTTACGAATAACTCTACGTAGTTTTCTCCATGGAAATTCTGGCGGGGGGTCATGATTAGGTATAAGTGGCGTTGGAGGCGGAAGATCTCTTAGCGCCTCGCTCACGACAATTCTTCTTCTAGCTCTAGGAGGTTTTAATAGTATATTAGATATAAAGACTCTCTTTCTTCTACTTGGAGTTTCGTAGTGCTCAGCACTAAGTACATTAAAATACACTTGCTTATAACCCGCTCTCTTAAACTCATGTATTAAAGCCTCCTTTAAGCCATTATCCATAATTGCAGGGACATTTTCCATGATAAATACTTGTGGTCTATAAAAACTAACAATTCTTATAAAGTGTAGTACCAATTGTCCTTGGGGATCACTGTAGAGCCTGTCAATAGGATTTCGCTGTCTATTGGGATTAGCACCTGTAAACGGCTCACAAGGAGGGCTTCCAATTATTAGATCCACTTCACCGGGTTTCACGAAGCGAGATAGATCGGCTTCACGAAGATCTCGAATATCTTCAACAAGCACGAGAGTACTCGGAAAATTCACTTTATATGTCTCAGCAGCAGGTTTAAAGCTATCAATAGCTAAAATAGGCTCGAATTTGCCTGTTAAGTAAAATCCTAGCGAAAAACCACCTGCCCCGCAAAATAGATCTATGAATTTAAATGTAGACATACTAGTACCACGATTGTTCTACCCTCTTTACGAGATACTCTACTCTCTCAATAGCCTCTTTAAGTGCTTTAATACGTACATCTTTATTAGTCTCCTCAACAAGTAGAGACCCGTCATATTGACAATGAAAGTCGTTTATGAATGCTACTTCAAGTGTATATGTTCTTTTACACTGGGGACACTCATAAATTGTGTTTTCTATCTCGTACTTTATTCTCAACTCTAATTTCTCTTTAGTTTTCTTTAACTTTTTAGCTACAAATGCTAGTAAAGCTGGTTTATTTAATCTCCAAACATGTAAAACGTTTCCGTCAATTCTCACCTTATCAGGAACCACGATAGCCTCATCACTAAGATATTGTAAGATTCTACGACCCTCATTAGACTTTATGCCTGTGTCTTGTGAGAGGGTCTCCTCAGCTATATACTCGTTTTTTATAAGATAGCTTAAAAGGTCATTTGAGCTCCTACCATAAATTCTCGCAATTATGGTTTTCGCTATTTTTAATAATTCGTCTTCGCCGAGATCACTACTTCTAATTGTATAATTTTCTCTCTCAGTACTTCTCGGCAAAACATCATCACCACTACTAAACCACTAATGAGTAAATTGTTAAAAGCACCTAATTTTTCTTTTTCACGCACTTTATTCGAGGACAGAGAATTAATTAAAGCGACTTTTAATGTAGAGCTTGGTCCATAAGAGGTAAACAGTGAGATATCACTCAGTAGTAGAAGCCCGAGTCTTTTAACTATAAATATAATAATAAGTAGTAATTGAGGGTTCAAGAGGATCTTTTATTTAATTGTTGAAATAATATTTATATAGAAGCCTTTTTATCTAGACTACATGGCTGTAAAGTAGGTGATTTATATGGCTACTACAACAGAACCCACAGGTATACCTGTTTTAATACTAAAAGAGGGTACGCAGCGAACAGCTGGTAGAGATGCAGTAAGAATTAACATATTATCAGCTAGAGCTGTAGCTGAGATGGTTAAAACTACTTACGGGCCTAAAGGTATGGATAAGATGCTTGTAGATGCACTTGGAGATGTGACAATTACTAATGATGGTGCTACTATACTAGATAAGGCCGAGATCCAACATCCGGCTGCAAAAATGCTTGTTCACGTGGCTAAGAGTCAAGACAGCGAAGTTGGTGATGGAACTAAAAGAGCAGTGATTCTCGCTGGAGAGCTATTAAAATACGCGGAAGAGCTTCTAAATAAGAACATACATCCCACAGTTATAATTTCAGGTTATAGAAAAGCCATGGAGGAGGCCTTAAGGGTGCTTGAGAATATAGCTATACCAATTGATATAAATAATGAAGAGGTGCTTAAGAAAGTTGCTAGGACAGCATTGACTAGTAAGGCTGTTCACGATGCTCGAGAGTACATGGCGGAATTAGCGGTTAAAGCTATTAGACATATTGCTGAGCAACGTGGTGACAAGATCTATATTGACATAGACAATGTCCAGGTTATTAAGAAATACGGAGGATCACTAATGGACACTCAACTAGTATATGGTATAATTCTCGATAAAGAAGTAGTTCACCCTGGTATGCCTAGAAGAGTTGAAAATGCTAAAATAGCTCTTCTAGACGCTCCACTAGAAATAGAGAAGCCAGAAATTGATGCTGAGATAAGAATAAGTGACCCAACACAGTTAAAGGCGTTTTTACAACAAGAAGAAGAAATACTCGCAAAGTTGGTAGATAAGATCACTGGAGTAGGTGCTAATGTGGTTATTACACAGAAGGGTATTGATGAAGTTGCTCAGCACTTCCTCGCCAAGAAGGGTATTTTAGCTGTGAGGAGAGTTAAGAGGAGTGATCTTGAGAAGCTCGAAAGAGCTACGGGTGGAAGAATTGTGAGTAATATTGATGATTTAAAGCCAGATGACCTAGGATACGCGGCACTAGTTGAGGAGAAAAAAGTCGGCGAGGATAAAATGGTGTTTATTGAAGGCTGCAAGAATCCTAAGTCTGTGAGTATATTACTGAGAGGTGGATTAGAGAGACTCGTAGATGAAGCTGAGCGTAGTTTAAGAGATGCTCTCTCAGCCGTAGCTGATGCGATTAGAGACGGTAAAGTAGTAGGTGGTGGTGGAGCGGTTGAAATAGAACTTGCCAAGTACTTGAGGAGATTTGCTGTTAAAGTTGGTGGTAAGGAGCAATTAGCCGTAGAAGCTTTCGCGAAGGCTCTAGAAGGACTTGTAGTTGCATTACTAGAAAATGCTGGTTTAGACACTGTTGAAATGCTCATGAAGCTTAGAAGCGCTCATGAAGCTGAGGGTAATACGTGGATTAGTGCTGATTTGAGTACAGGGCAGCTCGTTGACATGTACAAGCTAGGTGTTCTTGAACCGCTCTCTGTTGTGGCCACTGCTATTAAGGGCGGAACAGAGGCCGCGACTATAATTTTAAGAATAGATGACATAATAGCTGCGAGTAAATTAGAGAAGAAGGAAGAAGCCGGTAAGAAGCCAGAGGAGAAGAGAGAAGAAGAGTAATTGACTAGATCACTCCACTCTAATTAATATCGGTTTTTTTAAATTAATTGTGCTATATATGGCCTCCCCTACTTCTAGGTAGGGGATTAGTGATAATAGTGAGTGCTCTATGTATACGGCTTTCTCGATAACTTCGAGATCTTGTTTAGATTTAACCGAGTGAATTATTTTGGTATTAGTATTGGCCATAACGTCTTCTACTAGTTGAGATACCGACTGAGTAACTATAACTAATCCAATATTGAACTTCCTAATTTCTCTGAGCATTTCACAAATCGGTTTTATCGGATTCTGTTTTGATAAATAATTTTGAGCCTCCTCTATAATCACTACTAGTTGCCTTAGGCTCTTCATAGTATAGTTAACTAGACGCTTCACTAGTAGTGATGCATATAATTTTTTTACAGATAAATCAATTACTCTACTAACATCTATTAAAAGAGGCTTATCTGAGTCCACAAGTAACTTACCGAAAGTAGTATCTGTAGGCTCGTAGAACTTGAAGAGATCACTATATTCCTCTCTGGAGAGAACACTTAATTTCCTATGTAGTGATAGCTTGGATTCTCTGAACCAGGTAGACTCTTCAGGGAAAATCTCAATGGCTTCTAATAATCCGTCTATTGTCTTTACCTTTATAAAGTCTTTACGTTTAAGCACTTTCTCTAAAATATACTCTTGAGGTGGTGTTAATTCAAATATACTTGCAAGTATACTTAAATCGTCAGGCCCCCCTGTGAATAGTTGTAGTGGGAGCTCGCGGGGACTTAATAGTGTATAACGTGATAATAGCCTCGGATACTCGCCATGCCAATCTACAATTACAACTGGTATTTTTAAATCTTTACTTAAACGATCTGCTATTTTTGAAGCAGTGTAAGACTTACCTGAGCCCGTAGTACCGGTAATTAAAATATGTCTAAAGAAAGCACTTTTATATAGTTTAGCGGGATATTCAGGAATGCTACTTAATACTCTCCCTAAGACTATATGTGGCTCACTAGGATCAAATTCATCAACAGGCACTTGTTGCTCAGGATATTTGACACGTGATTCATAAATAGGAGGAGTAATGTAGCCTAGAGAAGCTCTTCTCAGAAAAAATTCTTAATGCTACTTATGATAGTAGAAATAGGATTTCTAGACATGTAAGTTTCAATATCTATTGATTTGAATGCTGATTTTACAAGGGTAAGTATTAATTGAGACTCTTCTTTCACGTTTTCTTCTCTACCTCTGATTACTATTAAACCTTTTACATCACCCCTACTAATTTTAGAAATAGTAATATACTCAACGTTCTTACTTAATTGAGACCTGGTTTTTATGACTTCACTTAACTCTCTTAATTCATTTTCAACATCATTATCTCTACTATTTAACACTCGATACAATCTTAGTACAATCTCGTAGTCATTCATCTTTTAAAAACACCTGTTTTTTAATGCGTATACTTAAACCGGCTTTTGAGAAAATGCTTAAAACAAATTATTGAGAGAGTTGAGTGAAAGAAATCCTAAACTGGAAACAGTTTACAGGTATGTTGTTTTTGATTTTACACGAGTTTATATGAGTTGAGGTTGATATTATTTAACACTACTGTTTCTATCATAGCTATTTAAATCCCGATATACTACTACACTATGTTTATAGGAAAAATCACTAGCTGTATACCCAAGATACGGTTGTGAAAGCTCTCTAAGTCACTGGTGAAGTCGGGTTCTGCAGGCAAGTAAGAGCTGGACAATAGAGATGAAGACTTGAGTAAATATAAACCAGCATGAAACCCTATGGAAACTCTATTCCTATATACACGTGCTCCATGTTTTTTAAATCTATAGGCTTCATGCTCTTTAGAACAACTAGTAGGCCGTACAATGATATGATAGCTCTGTGGATTTCTCCAATGGTAGTATTTGATAAGACGTAGCCATGTGCACAGAAATAATAGTTCAGACAGGTCTCTCTACTACTAGTGATGTTTACTATCATTTTTGAATTCTTGCTGGGTTTTTTTACTACATCTTCGTGAAGTTCTACTTCTAGTTGTATTTCTCCACAAATACTTCTTACCCTATAGACTCTGGGGATTCTTAGTGGAGTTAGGTCTTCAACGCGACATTCTAATTCCAATGCAAACCCCTATACACTGCACTGTTAAATAAGAAAAATACGTGTTTTAAATACGTATAGGGAATAGTAACCATGGGTGGTTGATGTGTCTGCAGTAGATGCATCTAGGAGATTAATAAATGAGCTAGTGACGCTATTAGATCGGAGGATAAGAGTAGTCTTAGTTAATGGTAAACTCTATGAGGGCGTGCTAGCTGGATTTGATCACCCCTCTCTAAATATTTTACTAAGAAATGTTACTGATGAGAGTGGTAGTAGATATTCTAAAATAATTGTTAAAGGTGAGAGAATTTCGGAGATTATAGCTATGGAAGAGCCTCTTTTTAATCCTGAAGAATTTAAAGAGTTCTTACTAAGAGAGTTAAAACTCCAGGAACACGCTGTAAGAGTGATCTCAGAGGCTAGGGCAGTAGAGGTTTTAGGCAGATATAGAGTTAGTGAGGAGGGTGTGAGTGGATCAGGCGCGATGGCAGAGACTCTTTATGGCATTTATAAAAAGTATATGGAAATTAAGAAAAAAAGCGTATAAGGTTAGTTAATAGTGTTTTTTGAGGTTAAAAAACGTGACTTAGCAGGTAGAATTGGTAGACTCACTACTAGACACGGTATTTTAGAAACTCCCTTTATTTTTCCCGTGATCGATCCTTTAAGGCAGGTCCCAGATTTAAGTAGTATTAGCAGTGTGGGATTTAAAGGCATAATCACTAATGCGTATTTGTTCTATAAGAGAAATAGAGGGATAGTTAAGAGTATTCATAGTGAGTTGAGTTGGAGTAATATAGTAATGACGGATTCAGGTGGTTATCAAATACTATTGTATGGGGATATAGACATCGATAATAGGACTATTGTTAATTACGAGAAAGCCATAGGATCTGATATAGCGACTATCCTAGATATACCAACTGGTAGCACTATGAGCCGTGAAGAGGCGGAAAAAGCTGTCTTAGAGACATATAAGCGAGGAGTTGAGTCTCTTCCATTAATCGAAGACAGCGAACAATTATGGGTATATCCTATTCAAGGAGCTCCATTTAAAGACCTCTTATTGAAATCTTGTGAACTAGCTGCGAGATTACCTTATCACATATACGCTGTAGGATCCCCAACAGTTATGTTAGAGAAGTACAGGTATGGAGAGCTGGTAGAAATAGTTGCTCTTGTGAGGGCGAGTATGCCGCTAGATAGACCTCTACACGTATTTGGCGTTGGGCACCCTATGATAATACCGTTCCTAGTAGCTATGGGTGCTGATATGTTTGACTCTGCAAGCTACGTACTTTATGCTCGTGATGGGCGATATCTAGTTGAAGAAGGCACTAAAAATATACGTGAACTCGAGTATTTTCCATGTTCATGTCCAGTATGTTCAAAGTATACACCACAAGAACTACTACAAATGTCTCTCTCGACGAGAGAGAAGCTCCTAGCTCTACATAATCTATACATGATCTACAAGGAGATTAAAAGCGTGAAACAAGCTATTAGAGAGAATAGATTGTGGGAGCTATTAGAGTGGAGAGCTAATGCCCACCCGAGTCTTAAAGAGGCTTTTGCAGTTCTACTGAGATATGTAAAATTTCTAGAGAAATTATCGCCACTAACAAGTCCAAGTGGTAGGGCCCCATTAATATTAGGTGAGCTCTCGTATTACAATCCTAAAGTTAACCTAAATATTAAGCGCGTTAATGAAATCTTAGCTCAACGAGTAGAGAGCAGAGTTGTCATTATTGTGCCTGCTTATAGAAAACCATATACTTCACAAAAAGAGTACATAGAGCTCTTTGAAAAGTATAAGAATAGCGTACATGTTAAAATACTTTTCCTGCACCCAGTACTCGGCATTATTCTTCCAGAAATCGCTTCAACATACCCATTCTATCAGCACGAATATCGTGTTTCAAAATACACAGTTAGCCTAAAAATACTAAAAAAACACATTAAGGGGCTCTTAGATAGGAAGCCACGTAGAGTAGTCTTAGTCTTATCTGCATGGCTTAACGAGGAGTTAGCTAAGAAAATTGTAAAGAGTCTTGAAATCAGAGGTGTTGAAGTCTCTATATGTAAGTTATACGAGGTTTTCTCTCTGATTCCTCAATAGTCTTCTCAATTCTCTCCCTCTCAGCCTCAATAGCCTCTAATAGAGCAGCTTCTTCTATTAGCTTTTCAGTTCCTATTTTAACTCCAAGTATCTGCGAAATAACCTCTACAGCTGTAGCACTAGCACGGGGATCTGGTTTAAAGGGCTCAGTGAAAGGGAGTACAACTATGCCTCTAAGACCATAGGCCTTCGTAAAAATCATTGTAAGAGCCAGAGGGCCTATAATATACCTATCTTCTAGTACACTAGCATCTAGCTTGGTAATAGGGTCATTTAATGGAATCCACCTATACTTTTCCTCGGGACTTGCCTTATACTCCTGGTCAAGGCCGCCGACCAATATAACCTCCCTAGCAACTAGTTTTCTCGCGAAGCGCGCCAAGAACTCTGCATACTCAGTTCTCTCAGCTTCGCTTGGAGTAGCATTGTTAACTACAATAACTATTCTATTGTTACTCACGGTGCCAGCATATACTTCAAAAGGATAAAGTAAGTCGCGGTCTCTAGTGTACATTGTGAACTCGGGCATGTATTTTGTCTTAATAAAACCCACTTTAATTAAGCCGAGCTCTTTAGCTAAATAGCGTGTTGTAATGTAGCCAACTAGGCCGTAGCCCTGGTAGCCAGTTATGAAGTAGGAGTTTTTCACGTCTTCTACTCTAAGAGGTCTAGTGAGAGGTATGAATTTAATTCTCAACCTCGCTAACACCCTCACGTATTTTTACAGCTTCTCCACGCTTATAATAAACCACTTCGTGACCTGCTATTAAAGCCCTCCCCACGGCGAGGAGACTACCAGCAGAGTCTACAACAAGCACCTCGTCTTCGGGCCTAATTTCAGGATCAGCCATTAAGACGTGTTTACAGAAAAGTGTTTTACCCTTAGCTATAAAAGGCACATATTCTTTTTTAACATAAACTCTCATGTGTGGGTGTGGTACACTATTATTTAGCACAATACCGGCGGGGATGTAGAGGTTAAATCTATAGTCACGAGCCCTTAAACCGAGATACTTAACTCCAGATCTGAGCACTAAACGTATTTTATTTGTATTTGGACTAACAGCTACGTACACGTCTTCGGGTATGAGTATATCTCCTGGTACTTTAAACTGTAGTTCTGCAATGCTTCTGAGTTCTATCAGCTCGTTGCTTGTGGGGCGCCTAATTATCATTAGGTATACACCTACTTGTAGATAAATCTCGCTTCATGCCTAATAGTTTCATACACTATATTCCTTAATGTCTTCTTATTTTTCACTTTCTCAACACCTTTCAGGAGGTCTTGGAACATAACATAAGTTCTATCCTCTCTAATCGCGAAGTATCCAGCCTCTATTACGGCCAATTTTATTTCAGCTCCACTAAAACCCTCTGTTATCTCAGCTAAGAGGTTGTAATCTACAGCGCCCTTGATCTTTACTTTCCTCAAATGTATTTTGAATATTTCAATTCTACCACTTCTACTCGGTAATGGGACTTCTATAATGCGATCTAGTCTACCAGGCCTGAGCAGGGCTGGGTCTAGTATGTCAATTCTATTTGTAGCTGCAATCACCTTGACTTTGTCAAGTGGCTTAAAGCCGTCTATTTCAGCTAGTAGCTGCATAAATGTTCTCTGAACTTCCCTCTCTCCGCTTGTTCCAATTTCGAGTCTACGAGAAGCAATAGCATCTACTTCGTCAATGAATACTATTGCAGGAGCTTTTTTCCTAGCATAGTTAAAAAGTTCTCTCACTAAGCGGGCCCCTTCACCAATGTATTTTTGAACAAGCTCACTTCCAACTAGTGTAATAAATGTAGCATTGCTCTCAGTAGCTACTGCTTTAGCTAATAGCGTCTTGCCGCATCCTGGTGGACCATATAGTAAAACCCCTTTTGGAGGCTCTATACCTAACTCGACAAAGAGCTCTGGTTTTTTCAGTGGTAATTCGATGACTTCTCTGAGTTCTTGTATTTGCTCACTCAGCCCCCCAATATCACTGTAGTGTACACTTGGTTTTTCAATAACCTCCATTAGCTGTACTAGTGGATCCACACGATCAGGCAGTACTTCAACAATAGAAGACCCCCGCTGATTAAGGGCGACTCTACTACCAGGACGTAGTTGTGAAATATCCACACTGTTTACTACTGTGACGATCAAGTTAGGACCACTACTACTCTTAACTACTACTCTACCATCTGGTGTTAAATCCTCGACATAGGCCTCTATGAGGGGGGGTGCGAGCAATTTCTCGATTTCACTCCTATAGTACTCTACTTTACGTAGTAGTCTCTTGCGCTCTTCTTCCAGCTGTTTAATTCTCAGCTCAAGGTACTTTACATAGTCTTCATCGCTATTTATAAGTACGTTGATGTCTTCTTCGTGCTCTACAGCTCCACGCTCTCTAAGACTATTACTCATAATAAAGCCCGTGAATATAATGGTTTAATAGATGTATTTTAAGAAGGGGGTAGTGTGTCTTACTACTGTGAAATGTGTGGTAAAGAAGTAACTGTTAAAATAGCTAAGAGAATTATATTTGAAGGTTCACAGATAATAGTGTGTCCTGAGTGTTATTCTAGATTATCAAAAAAAAGCGTTATACGTGAAAACACTGAAAGGAGTACTAAGACATCTATAACTACTACTAGTATTAAGAAGAAAGTAGTGAGTAGTGAGCGAAGCATAAACCCAAATCAACTTGAAAAATATGAGGTCATAGAAAACTACTACCTGGTAGTTAGGTCTGCGAGAGAGAGGCTGGGTTGGAGTCAAGAAGTCTTAGCTAGTAAAGTAGGTGAGAGTGTGAGTATTATTAAGAGAATTGAGAGTGGTAAGTTAAAGCCTAGTTTAGAGCTAGCTAGGAGATTAGAGAGAGTATTAAAAGTGAAATTACTAGAGCCTGTTGTAGTAGAGTCGCCGAAGTATACACAGCTGAGTAGTAGTGAAGATCTAACAGTGGGCGATTTAATTAGTATGCGAAAACGCGGCGAGAAGGAGGGTAAGGGATCTTAGTGAGAGTCTATGTTGTAATTCCCAAGAAGTATAATAGGTTTCTCGAAGAAGAACTTGCACTTGTTAGAACAATATATAGGGATATTGTAGGCTATGAAGTAGTCGGGGGAAGGAATAATAAGACATACTTGTCTACTAGGAAAATAGAGAAGTTAAGAACACTTCACTTTGATAAGCTAGTTGTTATGGATAGGTTAAGGCCTCCTCAACTCATTAATCTTGTAAGAGAAATTAAGAGAGATGTTATTGACAGAGTTCTCTTAATACTAGAAATTTTTGCTATACATGCTGGCTCGCGAGAAGCACTTTTACAAATAGAGCTCGCTAAACTTAAGTACACTTTACCACTAGTAAAAGAAGCTATAAGATATGCTAAGCTAGGAGAGTTACACGGCTTCTTAGGTGCTGGTAGGTATGGATACGAGAAGTACTATTTATTACTGAAGAAGAGAGAGGCTCGTTTACGCCGGGAAGCCGAGAATTTGCGTGTAATTAGAGAGGTGCAGAGGAGAGCGAGGCGGGATCTAGGCTTGCCACACGTGGTTATTGTTGGATATACTTGTGCTGGTAAGACGAGTTTATTCAATGCTATTACTAAGTTGACGAGGCCTGTTGGTCCTGAACCATTTACTACTTTAACACCTAAAGCTTTTAGAGTTAATTATAAAGACACTAATTTCATATTAGTTGATACTGTGGGATTCATAAGAGATATTCCACCAGAGATCATAGAGTCTTTTTACGCCACATTAGAGGAGGTTGTTGAATCAGATCTTATTGTGAATATTATTGATATTTCTAAGCCTCTTTACAGTATTATAGAAGAAATTGGCACAGGCAAGGAGATCTTAAGGAGAATTGGTGCTCATGGGAAACCAATAATATATGTATTAAACAAGATCGATAAAATTCCCTTCAATAGTGATACTTTACGTGAAGAAATTAGTAAATATATTGGAGATAGCGAAGTAATTATACCAGTATCTTGTACAAAAGGTATAAACATAGACTTGTTATTGGAGAAAATATATATAAAGCTCAATAAGAGGTGAATTGTGTGAGGAGAATTTATGTTTTAAGATATGGACATAGACCAGGAAGAGATAAGAGAGTAACAACACATGTAGCTCTAGTTGCGAGGGCTTTTGGAGCTGGTGGATTTATTCTAGGAGATGTTGTTGACGAGAATGTTTACAAGAGCATAGTGAAAATAATAGAGCTTTGGGGCGGTGATCTCCACATAGAGATGGGTATTAAATCAGAGGAGTATTGTGTCTTGTGGAAGAAGAATAATGGAGTTATTGTGCATTTAACCATGTATGGCTTACACATAGATGACGTCATTGAAGAGATAAGACATGATAGCAGAGATATTCTCATTATAGTAGGAGCAAAAAAAGTTCCCAGATTTTTCTATGAAATAGCAGATTACAACATTGCTATTGGACACCAGCCACACTCAGAAATAGCAGCACTAGCTATATTTCTAGATAGACTATACCAGGGGAGAGAGTTATACTTAAAGTTTAATAATGCAAAACTAGAAATAATACCATCACCAAGAGGTAAACTAGTTAAAATATTAAAAACTCCTGAAAGAAACTACACTAACACATAATCGTGCCATGCTAGGAATAACAATATAAGCTCTAAGTAAGTTACTTAGAAAAGCGAGTAGAAAATTAAGATTATAGATTTTCAGTGCGGCGGCCGGGATTTGAACCCGGGATCTCCGGCGTGGCAGGCCGGCGTCCTAGTCCAGGCTAGACGACCGCCGCTTTCTAGTAGGAATCTATATTGTCACGGTTTTTAAGTATTAGTTTTTATGTGCTGAGAAAAGTGCCGCCGCCGGGATTTGAACCCGGGTCACGGGCTCGAAAGGCCCG
>Ga0209183_1000529_pt1 | contig 15418 bp, 13 predicted proteins | sample LHCtaG_2_FD_184120 | JGI IMG/M metagenome (GOLD analysis project Ga0209183, IMG submission 184120) | Hot spring microbial communities from Little Hot Creek, USA to study Microbial Dark Matter (Phase II) - LHC4sed_replicate (SPAdes)... | ecosystem: Environmental > Aquatic > Thermal springs > Hot... | reverse complement strand
CGAAAACGTTCTCGATCAGGACCGAGCCACCAAATATGAAGCCCAAGCTTATCGTGAGAGAAGTGAAGAGCGGTAGGATAGCGTTCCGCCCGACGTACTGCGACCTGATGCGCCCTTCAGGTAGCCCCTTGGCTCTAGCCACAGTCACGTAGTCTTCGCCGAGGACAGAGAGGGTGCTGGCCTTCATCGATAGCATCCAGCCCCCGAACGTGCTTAGAACGTACGTGGCGAAAGGTGCCGCTAAGTGGAGGAAAACATCTGCGATAAACTCAGGTGTAAAGCCAGGCTTTAAGCCAGCGCTGTAGGCCCCTCTCATGTAGTTTATTAGACCAAACTGCACACCGATGAAGACTACTATAAGTATCCCTATCAGGTAACCTGGTATCGCGCTAGTCACGGCAGCTACAGCGCTCATAACCTTGTCGAAAAAACCTCCCCGCCTGTAAGCTGCGATCATCCCGAGCGTGACACCCAGCGCGAAGCTAGCTAGCAGAGAAACCGAGACGCTGAATAGTGTCCACGGCAGGAAAGTCGACACGACTTCCATCACCGGTGTCCCGGGTGAAATGGCTATGGATCTGCCGATGTTGCCTTGCAGCAGGTTAACCAGGTATTCGATGTACTGCTCGTGTAGCGGCTTATCCAAGTCTATCGTGAAGAGAGCTAGTGCGAGGGCTTTCGCGTCCTGGTAAGACATTCCGTAAGCTGACATCATCTGGTTTATGAATATCTCAATGGGGTTACTAGGCATTAACCTAATTATGAAGAATGTTAAGGTAGATGTAGCGAATATTATGCCAATCCCTCTAATTACTTTCCTTACTACAAAGTTCTTATAAACTTTACTTAGATACCTTTGTATGCTCATCTTTCTCACCATACTAAAAATAAAAAAAGTTTTAAAGCTTATTTCCTCTTTCTCGCCAGCATTACACCGGCGATTACGGCTACAGCTACGATCACTACTACCGCAGCTATCAGCGTAACATCGAATCCTGGAGCTTGCGGGGTAGGCTGCTCAGTAGGCTGCTCAGTAGGCTGCGGAGCGGCCGGCATGTTCTCCGGTGTGGGTCTTATACCATAACCGGTCAGCAGCATGAAGACTAGGAAAGCGTCACCGTAAGGCGGGTTCTTGAATATGGGGTCATTGTCGGGTGGCCATCCTGTAACTCTTACTCCGTCCAAAGCTGGGTTGTTACCGTACCTTTGCCACAGTATCACGCACGGAAGCAGCTCGTTGAAGATGAGCGCAAGCTGGTTGGTGATTCTCTTCGTCTCTTCCATATCGAAACCTTTCGCTGAAGAGATGACTAGATCGTTGATGTTTACGCGCCCGCAGCACTTTGTGTCTTGGACTAGCGGGAAGCTTATGCCGGGTCTACCTTGTCCAACTCCAGCTTCTTTCTCGTTCCAGTACATGAACACAGCGTAGTAGTGGAAGTAGGGGTGCGGGTTCGCGCCACCACCCCAGTGCCTTATCGCCAGCTGGAACCTCCCTTCGTATACGTCGATTGGGTGTTGCGTGAAGGTTACGGCTCTGGGGATGATTTTTATCCCGAACTTTTCGAGCTGCCCTGCAGCGTTTTGGGCGGCAGCAGACCAGTCGGCGTACTCGGCTGGGAAGGATAGCTCAAACTCCACTATCGTGCCATTGGGGTAGCGCCAGTAGCCGTCACTGCCTTTGGTGAAACCGTGCTCTCTCAAAATCTGGGCGGCTTTCTCCGGGTCGTAAGGGTAGGTATCGAGCTTCGCTTTAGTCTCGCCTGTCAACCAGATATCCTCCAGCTCTATGGGAAGCGCCGAGTGGTACTTCACCGGTCTACCGGATTCGGATAGGGAAACCCAACCGTTCTCTGTCTTATTAATAGCATAGGCTATTGCCTTCCTGAACCAAGTCTCGTTGAGCGGCCATATCTTCATGTTGAAGTAGAGCGCAGGCCCCGAATAGATCGGTGGCCTAATGATCCTTATCCCTAGCTCCTTAAACTGCTGCTCTGTCGCCGGCGGGAAGCCGTGGGTTGCGTAATCGACCTCTTTCGCCAGCACATGAGGAGTAACCTGCGGCGTCTCACCGTTTACCAGCTTTAACCAGCGGAACTTCACCCTATCCTTGTTCCAGTAGTTCTCGTAGAACTTGAACCAAACTTCCGCCTCCGTTATTTCACCAGTCCACATGAAAGGCCCGGTTCCAACGTAGCTATCGGGTCTGAAGTTCCTAAACTCGGCGGCCAGCTGCTTAACTGGGTCTGCGGTAGGGGCTAGACCCTGGTTCATGTACTCCATAGCCTTGTCGACAAAGTCCTTGTACGTTGAGTACGGCCTCACGGGTTCGCGCAGTATGTACCTTATGAGGACGGGCGAAGGAGTTTTTATGTGGAAACGGACAGTGTAGTCGTCGACTATTTCCACCTTGTCAACGTAACCTTGAGAGTATATCGGGTGGTTCAGTATGTAGTGAATCAACCACGTTCCAGCTACATCTTTTGCGGTAAAAGGTGTTCCATCGTGGAAGGTTACGCCCTGTCTTAAGTGGACTACGAAGTACTCTCCGCTGATCTCCCATGACGTCGCCAGCCAGGGCACGTACGTGTCGTTATGCCAGAGGTACAGAGCTAAGGGTTCTTGGATAACCTGGTGGTAGATGCCAAATGTCAACCCGCCTGTAACAAACGTGTTGAAGTGACCTTCGGGAGGTAGTTGGTAGGGCCACGCTCCTACGAACAGAGGCTTCCTTTCCTCCTGCTGAGCGTAGACAGTAACAGGGAGCAGAGTTCCCAAAGCCAGGATTATCGCTGCAGCTGCCACTAAGAGGACCTTTAAGCTGGTCCCCATGGGTAGCTTGCAATACTCCTATATTTAAATCTTTCGACGGGGTGAGCTGTCAGAGGTTAAAGGCTTAAATAGCCTATTTAAAATTACTCTCTGGCTCTCTTCTCTTCCAAGCTGTCAGTAGCAAGTTTCGCGATTTTTGCTAAGGTATCCTGCGAAGCTTCGACCTTCTATCCCAGATTATGATCGGCCGCACTGCAATTAGGTACAGGACGGTAGCAACCATCATGATTGTCCTGCACCAGAATATCTGGTTCGTCGAGGCGATGTACGAGGCAGCCGCAACTACCACAGCTAGCCAGAACCCAGTCGCCAGCACCAACATTAATAGAGTATTTATCCTCACGGTCAGCGCACTTATCCCTAGCAGCGGTTTAACGGTATCGCGGGCTCACGCATTCAACTTCTCTTTTACGACGCGAATCTCGAATCAAGCGAAAAATTCGTCAATGGAGATAGCCTTTTCGGTGGTTTTTGCCTCTTCTTCAACTTCACTGATAAGGTATGGCGCTAGCTCCACCGGCTTTGGTGGCTTGCTCCACTCGCCAGCCCAGTCGATGTCCTTGCCGCCTAGCGCGACGCCGTGCTTCGAGCGGAACTCGTAGATCTTCACAATCGCCGGTATCGGCGCGGCTGAGCCGGAGATCAGCGCCTCGCCTGTAGCCAGACCGGAGAGGCCCTCCACCATCTCGCCCATAACGTCCTCGACGCTGCTGAGTATGTACTCCTGATCTTTCGGGTTCGCCGTCCTCAAGGCAATCAGCGTTCCGCACTGGGCTAAGAGCGTCTGGGATAATTCTCTCGGTCTCTGACTCACCACGCCTAGCCCGATGCCGAACTTCCTCCCCTCCTTCGCGATCCTCTCGAGGATGTCGCGGGCCGGGCTCCAGCGGCCTTGCGGAGCGTAGTTGTGAGCTTCTTCGACGATTAGGAGGGTGGGCACCGGGTTACCGGCGAGCACGCTCGCTGTTACGAGCCTCCACACCGACTTCAGTATAGTCGAGGCTGTTGAAGCTTGGGCGTCAGCCGGCAAGCCCCCGAGGGCGACGATCGTCAATCCCGGCTCGAGCAGCTGCCCGTAGATTCTAGTGTAAGCTTCGACGCTCCTTCTCGGTTCGAGGGCTTGGATAGAGGCGTAGAGCTTCGCGCTGTGAACGGGCTTCGTCACGTACTTGAGGTCGGCGTTCTCCAGCATCATCTCGATCTTGAGGATGAGGTCCTCGAGCGACCTGTCCGAGTACCTCGAGCCCCTTCCCTGCGCTTCGAGCTCCTTCACCAGCTCCTCTACTTCGAAGTATACCGGGTCGTCGGCCCCCGCGTGCGGGTACCTCTTCCTCCGGACCTCTTGGAGCGCGCTCCTTAGGTACATGAGCTGCTTCGTGGCCCTCGAGGGGTCGAGCCTCAGCAGCCCCGCCACCTCTTCCAAGCCCAGCGTCCAGAGGGGGACTTCCAGCGGCATTGGTGCAACGCCGTAGCGGGCTTCGAGGAGGCGGGCGGTCCTACCGACCGGCGAGGCGACCCTGACGTTGGAAAACTTGCCAGCGAGAGGTACGTACTCGTTGTGGGTGTCGATGACGATGACTCGCGAGTACGGGTACCTTTCGAGGATCGACGCGAGTATGATGGCCACCGCGTTCGACTTGCCGGCGCCCGTCATCGCGAGCACAGCGAAATGCCGCGAGCAGAGCATGTTGAGCGAAAGCGTGAAGGGGACGCTCGGGTCAGAGCTCAAGTGCCCGATCTCGATGTCGCCTGAGCCGGTGATCCTCGCGAGATCGTCGCTCGAAGCCGCGTACACCTTTTGGCCCGGCTTGGGGAGCTCTGGCACCCCTCTCCTTATCCCCTCGCCTTCCTCGACGCCGACGAGCATCGCGACCATCTCGTTCCTCGCCGGCCTGAGCTCCGGGTAGCCCTCCAGCTCCTCAACGATCCTACCTTTCCTGTACAGCTCGTCGAGCAGGTTGAAGCTGACGACCATCGCGTAGGCCCAGGAGCCGCTGCACTCCACTTTCACGTAGACTCCTGGCTTTAGCAGAAGCTGAGCCTTATCCTCGAAAGCCGCAAAACGCAGGAGGCTCCTCCCGTAAACCGTTACCACACGACCGACTTCGATCACTCTCTCACCTCAAACCTGCCGACGCGCGGCCGGAAGGGGCGAGTACCGACCTCACCAGCTGCCTTACTTCCCTTTTGTAAAGCTCGTCGGCGACAACTCTGGCGAACTCTGGGTTCAACACAGCGATATGGTGGACGTAGCTAAGCGGCCTCGGGTAGCCCCTCCTGTCGGAAAGGGCGAGAAGCGTCGCCAGCGCCCGCTCGACGCTCTCCCGCCCCACAAAAGCCGGGTAAGTCATCTGCGCTACCGCACCAAGCCTGCTTAGCTTGAAGTATGCCACACCGTATGCGCCCCACCTGCTGAAGATCTCAGCCAGCAGGCGCGGCCAGACCGCGCACGGCTTCGGCCTGCCGAACTTGCTGCCCTCCAGCACCGCGTACACCGCTTCGCCGTCGCGCCAAGCGTAGTCGAGTAGCGTTAGGTCGTTTAACCAACCCGCCACACCCTCTCTCTCAACAATGTACCTGCTCTCTGCGTCCTTCGCGACCCAGAAGGGAGCGATACCGCTGCGCGAACACTCGTCGAGGAAGAACTTGAAAGCAGCAAGGTAGGCCGTTGTCTCCGCGTACACGACCGCGAAGTCAAGCGCCTCCTTCCTGCTCCTCAAGTCGGGACTCCTCGAGCCGAGCTCCCGGTACAGCCCGCTAGCGCACGCTGCGAGCCTGTCCAGCAAAGCCGGCATCGAAACCAGCGGGTCGCCTCCCGCAACCTCTTCGACGATACCGGCCGCCTCCTCGCCGTAGCAGTCGAGCGATTCAAGCTCAACGCTAGCGACGGCAACGAAGCTCTCGTACACGTCCCTCACGTAACCGAAGGGGACGAGCATCTCCGAAACGTAGCTGCCGTCCAGGAAGACCGCCTCGACCCCCCTGCGGGCGAGGTCGAGAGCACTCAGAAGCTCGAGCGTGGACATGAGCAGGCTGGCCCTCGACTCACCGTAGCTCTTCGGGATCAGGAGCGTTACAAGGGGCCTGGAGCTGCCCTTTAGAACGCCCTCCATCCGCTCCCCATCGACCACTAGCGAAGCGGCGGAGACGGCTAAGAGGTACGCGCCCCTCCTCTCGTCGAGCACAAAGCTGCCGTCAATGAAACCGGACCTCCTGAAACGCTCCCCGTCGATCGGTTTCATCAGAGATTTGACGCGCTCCTCCACTTCCCTGATCATGCTCTCTACCGCGTTTAGCACCTCCGACCTCAGCGTCGGCACCCAGCGATTCGGGACGCGGGCTCTGATTAAGGCAACGCTGAGTAGACGGTGAAAGTATTCGCTTACCCCTTTGCTCGGAGCTTCTTACTCATAAGCACGTACATGGATCCCGCGTACACGGTCGCAGCCGCGGATCTGTAGCCGCGCTTGGCGTAGAAGAGAAGCGCTGGATTCTCCTTGTGCACTTCGAGCGTAACCCAGAGACCCCCTTCCTCGGTGCACGATTTCTCCACCAGCTCGAGAGCCGCGCTCCCGTAGCCTTTGCCGTCGACAGCAGAGGCGATGAAAATCAGATGGCAGCCTGGGTTGAAAGCTGCTAGTGCACGGGTGTAAGCTCTGGATCTCGCTACCCAAGCCGCAGCAGATAGCAGGAAGCGCGGAGACAGTAGCGGCAAGATCCTAGCTAAACAGGCTATTTGCGCGACGCTCGGCTTTCCTGGCGTTGTGTAAAGTGCGACAGCCATCACCGCTGAACCGCGGCAAACGCAAGCGACGCGAGGGAAACCTCTCGCCGCCGAGCTGACGAGAATCGAGAAGAAAGCATGGATCGCAGCCCTGCCGCGCAGAGTCTTCCTCAACGCGGGCTCGCTCATGAAGCGATAGCTCAAAACCTCTTCAGCACCCTTGCAGCGGCAGACCACACCCTCCAAGCGAGAGAGGAGGGTTAAAGGCTCGCTTGAAGGCGCGACTACGAGTAGGCTCTCGCCGCGTACTCGCTTAAAGCCCTATGGGTGTTGAAGTACGGACCTATCGTAGCGGCTGCTCTAGCGGAAACCAGAAGGTACTTCAAAGGCTCCTTCGCGTAGAGCTCGGCGATCTCCGCCAGCTTCGAGTAGAGCTCACCCGCTTCTGCCTCATCGTCGAGCTGCTCGCTAGGGAGCAGCGCGTTCTTACCGAAGAGCCAGCCGTTATGCCCGTCGACAATCGCTTCGAGCACGCCCCCGTCCCTAGAGGCGAGAGTTGGCGTCATGTTGAGCGCCGCTCGTATCCAGCTCGTGCCGCAAGCCTCGAACGGGGGTCTCGGCGTGTGGAGCCAGAGGTCGGCACCCGCTGCGATCAGCTTCTCGAAGCTAGCGCTCCTGTGGCCGACGAAAGCGACCTTCGTGTGCGAGAGCGTAGATATCGCGTCGAGGATCTTCGCGAGCTCCACCTTCCCGCTTGTGTCAGCCGGGTGAACGGTGCCGCTGAAGACCAACTGCAGACCGTAGCGTTTAGCGAGCTCCTCGAGCTTTTCCGGGTTCCTGAGCACAAGCGTTAAGCGTTTGTAGCCTGTTATCCTCCTCCGAGCGGCGGCCAGCAGCTTACCCGCTTCGAAGGTTCCGTTGCCGAAGCCGCGGCTGTTCACGTACTCGACGAGCTCCTCCTTGCACTTGCGCTTAGCTTCCGCCACTTCGGTGAAAGGTATCGACACAGCCCTCGATAGAGCGCCCGGCTCCACCCTCCAGCCCGGCAATCGCTTGTCGTATAGCTCAGCCACACGCGCGTGCAACCAGCGCGCGTGGTGGACACCATTCGTGATGTAATCCGGCTTTGAGCCGGGAAAGAGCGCTTCATGGACCCTGCTGAACTTGTAGGATACGCAGTTGAAGTAACCGGCTAGCTTTTCGAGTAGCCTCGTCATTCTCAGCTTCTCTGGGCTCAGCTCCTTCACAAGCGGCGGGAGGTCGTAGTGTTTCTCGACGAGCCAGTAATCGAACTCCTCGTGACCGTGAGGTAAAGGCGTGTGCGTCGTGAAGACGACTTTCCGCCTCACCAGCTCGGGGTCGCCGCTCCGCTTGAGCAGCTCTAGCGCGAGAAAGCCTGCGTGGCTCTCGTTCAGGTGGAACTTGCGCGCCTCCAACCCCAGCTTCTCGACGAGCTGCAAAGCCCCTAAGCCGAGAGCCAGCTCCTTCAGCAGCCTCTCCTCCCAGCTACCCTCGATGTAGACCCTCGATGTCAGAGCTCTCAGGGCTTTAGGGTTCTCCGTAACGTTCGCGTCGAAGAAGTACACGGGCACCTCGCCTCTTGCACCCTTAATCGTGTGGCGCCAAACCCTCAAGTAAAGTGGACCCGACAAGAGCTCCACTTTCAGTTTCGCATCGACTAGCTCGTGCCGCTCGAGAGGGTCGTAGGGCTCGTCTCTGTCGACAACCTTACCGCCAACCACCTCGTGCCACACGTAACCTCTCTCGTGCAGCAGCGTTACGCCAACAACAGGGTAGCCTAAATCGGCAGCTGAGAGCAAAAGGTCTCCAGCGAGTAAGCCCAAACCCCCGGCGTAGGTTGGGAGACCGTCCACGTAGATCTCCATTGCCACGAAAACGACCGCGCCACCTTCCCGCACAGCAGGGTTTCTGGCTCTCCCTATATAAGCGCGCGCTGTGGTGTCGAGGATTAAACTGGACAGGATGAGGGGAGAGCGGAGTAGAGGAGATGTACGTCATCCTGTACTCCACCGCAGAGGGTAAGACGCTCTGGTTCGAACCAAACCGAAACCGAAAACCTTAGGCTCGCTGAGAAAGGTGAGCATTACGGGGATCTGAACGCGCGAACGCAGGCTTTTCTGGGCGAGAAGAGAGTATACGTAAAGACGCGCTCGCGATAGGAGTACTAGGAGGTGATGGGGGGAAGAGAGCTTAAGCGCAAAGCTTAATCTTTACTTTAATCGTGCCTACTTCGATTTCTGTCAGATCCAGATCTCTAAGCTTCTCAGGCACTTTCTCCCAGAGTTCAATGCAGCCGGGGATAGCGTAGAAGAGGGGGTTAGGCTCGAAGCAGTTCACGTGGAGTAGACGGTGGAACCACGCGGGATTCCTGTTAGACACCTTCTTGAGCAGGTGCCAAACCTCGTACTTAAGCTGCCCTTCGCTGACTGGGATTCTTAGCGAGGTGTCTACACTATCCCACTTAATCTTGTCCTCTTGGAATGAGAAACCTCTCCTCTCACCTTCAACCCACACGTAATAGAGGTAGGTGTTGATAGCCTTTCTCGGGTCTGAACACTGCTTAAACCTAGCTAACTGTGGGTGGTTTTTGTAACCTTTAGTTAAACCTTCTAAGACCTTCCTAGCTAGTAGCGCTTCCCTCCAAAGGGCTACCAAACCTTTAGGGTCCAAATGCCTAGGGCTGATACTCCACAACCGCAAGCGTCACCCCTCGAGCCCGACCAGCTCACCACTCGCGGCTTAATACATTTCGCTAGGTAGCAGCGCTTTCATTTTAAACCTCAGCTACGGCTTAAATATTCCTTTGGAAAACATCCCCTTTGGTGTAAGCACTCTACCATCTGTCTGGTTGCCACACATACGGGTTCCTCTCGGGGAAGAGAGAGGCCAGCAGCCCAGCTTGACCTTTAGCCGCCCGCGGAAGGAGCTCTGCAGCGCTCCTGAACCCCATGACCAGCTGAGCCGCCTCGCCTGGTCCGAGCTCGATCACGTTGCAGCTGGTTGAGCCTTCTTCGATTTTCACGCTCTCGCGCCGGGCCCTAAGAGTCACCTCCTCGCCCTCCACCCTGAGCGTAACCTCTCCCTCAACGTTGGAGCCTCTCCTCTCGAGTTCCCCGATGACAGCCTCTAGGAGATCCTTCAACCTCAAGACGCGCGCCATCCCTCCGCCGCTCCAAGGGTAGAAGCTCTCCACAGTGCAGCCGTAAGCTTTCGCAACCTTCACGAAGGGGTGGTCGGGCGGCGCGTGAACCTTGATGTAGCTCCTGCGCTCCTGCAGCGCTACGCTGTAAAGGGTTTTGAGTAAGGACCTGTAAAGCTCCGGATCGTGGTCTACGGCGCCGATCTCAGCCGCCAGCAGCTCCTCAGGGCTCGGCCACCGCTCAAGAGCGGCATACGCTACAACCTTCCCAGAACGCTTCAGTGCGAGCGGTTTCGCCGGGTGCTCCCAGGATACCCCTTTCCTGAAACCCTCCCAGCCCGACGGGTCGCGCACTCTAGCCCCCGGCCACAGCGTGTTAACCGACTCGTAGATTCGCGATATCTCGCTGCGCCAAGCGCCTTGGTCGTCGGAGATCTCCCAATCCAGCTCTTCGGCTTCCACCCTCGAAGCGTTCCTCAAGCTCAGCGTGACCGTGTGCTCTCCCATAAAGGTCGCGTAACCGAACCTGTGGTAGTACTCGAGTATCCCAAAGAGCGCGGTTAAAGCGTATCCGCGCTCCCTCATCCACCGGAGAGCGTAGCGTAACGTAGCGGCCGAGTAGCCCTTACCTCTATGCTCGCGCGGCGTGTAAACTCCAGCTACCCCGCCCGCTTTCACGCTCGAAGACCCGTAGTGGAGGTTGAGGTCGACAACGTAGAGCCAGCTCACCCGCGAGGACCCTTCAAAGGCTGAAACTCTAAACCACCCAGGACCCTCAGCTTCAACAGTAAACCGAAGCTCCATAATCTTCACCTACAAGCGTTTGAAGAGCGATACTACCGCAACTGCGAGGAAAGCTACGGCTGTTAAGAGCTTGTCCTTGGTCAAAAGCCAGACGACGAGCGCTACCAGCGCGGCCGGCAGCAGCGCTATGAGGAGCTTGACAACGAAGACTATGAGCAGCAAGCCGATTGCCACAAGGAGGAGCGCGACCAGACCCTCTAGCGCAAAGGGAAGCCCGAATCCAGGCACGGGTGTCAGCAACGCCTTCCCTTTTATCCTTTATCCGACGAGAAAAATGGAGGAGCAACCGGTGTCCCCCGAGCCCCCGCGGGGGTTCCCCGCCCCGACCGCATGGAACCCTGAAGGCGCGGCCGGCGGCGTACAGCGATCGTCATTGAGCGCGATTTTCACTGGAACTTCACACCCATGTACCCCGGGGGTCGTCCGGGGCCGGCTGCCCTCGTGTATTTAGTGAGCCCGGTCTTATTTAAGCTTTTTGCTCAAGAGGTTCCACGATTGTCGCCAGCGATACCAGGACGTTGCGCCAAACATCCGGCGGCGTGCTTGCTTCAACAAGTACCTCGGCAGACAGGGGCGCGCACTCGCCCGGACCCACTCGCAAGTAACCCGTAGATGCACCTTCTAGCGTCTCGCTGTCCACGGTAAGCTCCTGGCCGCGATCGTACCCTCCAAGCCAGAGCCTCAGGTACCTGACGTACTCCCAGTTGCCGTTAATCATGCCAGCGTACACGAGCCTAATGTGAAGTTCGCCGGCACCCAGGTTGCACACTTTGACGACCTCGTCGAAACGCACGATGCTTCCAACGTGACCTTCGATAGCTATGAAGGTCTTGTTCACGCCGCTCGCCTCTACCCTATGCGTGATAGTAACCAGCTCGGAGACCGCATCCCTGCCAGCTAGTACGAGGATCGAGGTAAGACCGGCTGTTTGCTTTAACCGCTCCTCCACCTCAATTACGCTCGCTGCCGCAGCGTAAAAGCTTAGCACCATCAGAGCGAGTAACGCCGCAATCGGTAATCCTCTAGCTCTCGCCAATAATGCCACCAATTCCACTGGCATTTCGAGGTATATAAGCGCTTTGACCGAATGCCTTAACCTGAAGGTTAGAGCCCCCTCAAACTATAGCGGTACTTCGTACAGCAAGAGCCTGTCAACCTCTTTGTCTAAGCCTATGCCGCTGGGGTCTACGGCCTCAACGTAAATCAGGATCCTTTCCTGCAAGGGGTCGGGAACCACGTCGCAGTAGCTGTGGACAGGGTAGTCGGATCGCTCGTAAGGCGAGCGAGGCTCCCACCTGCCGGAGAATAAGCGTACAAGGTTGAGATCGCGCAGATCGATGAGGTATGAGGAGAAGGTGTCTGTGACAGCCGCCCCCTCGACGACGATCCTGTTTTCGAAACCTACGAACACAGGCCCCAGCGCGCCAGCGAGGATCCTGCCCGAGAGCAGCAGGTAGCTCGGCTGGGCACTGCCGTCGAGCTTGAGGATGCCCAACTTCCTCCACTCAACGCCGTCGCCACTCACAGCGAGAGCCGCGTTCACGCGGGAGCCGTCGTTCGCTTTGTATAGCGCCACGTACAAGCCGTCGACGATATCTATCACCGCGTCCCTAGCCTCCCTCGAGTCGTAGGAGTCGCCCCTCCTGAGCGCGAGACCTTCGCACTCCCATGGACCTTTCGGGTCGTCCGAGACAAGTAGGAGGGTGTCCCAACCGTAGCCCTTACTGGGGGTGAACGCGTCGATGGCCAAGTATAGGTGGTAGCGGCCGGTCGTTGGGTCGAGGAGCAGCTGCTGGCCTTCAATGCTCCTAACTTCGAGCTTCGCCAATTCGCTGAGCTCCTCCTTCGTAATCGCTGTCAAAGGCTTGAATTCCTCCCCATTCCTCGACGTGTATATCTCGACCGCGTAACCCCTGACCGGAGGTGCCTTGCGCGGTCTACAAGTCAGTAAATACTCGCAGCGCTCAGTGTCTACCAGTACCTTCCCAGCTCCTCTCCAGGAGCCCGGATTATAGTCGGGAGGTTCCAGTACCACTTTTTTGAACCTTCTAGCTCTGAGAAGGTAAGAGGCCGGAAGAAGCCCCTGCCAGCCAAAACCCACAAACTTTTTGATGTTCAATACTTGTAAAATGGGGCTTTCAGGTTAATTAGGCTTGCCCCACAAGGCACAGAATGGTTTTGTGAAATTACACCTATTACGAAAAATCTGTGGCCGGTAACTGTACGGGATGTATGCAAAACCCAGGAAAATTTATATCTGGGATCTTTAGATATCTGAGAAAATGTGAAGGGTGGTAGTAAAGCAAAAGTGAGAATCTCAAAGAAATACACCCTCTATATTCCTAAAGCTATCGCCGAGGCTGTTGGCATACGTGAGGGAGATCTCGTAGAGCTTAGAGTTGACGGTTCGAGGATAATTGTGGAACCTGCATTGGATGCTTTCGGTTTTGCGCTGAAGGGGCCCAAGTTCGCACGGACAACTTTTGAGGAATTCGAGCGGGAATCGGAGGAGATGCAGTGTGAGATCCTCGGCTAAGTTGAGACTGCTACTAGACACCACCTACATACTACCGGCAGTGGGCGTGGAGGTCGAGGGGGTTGAAAAGACCCTAGAAACTCTTTGGAAACTAAAAAGGCGGAGAGGGGTGGAAGTTTACTACTCCCATTTTAGCATAATGGAGGCTCTTTGGAAGCTAGCTAAGCTTGATTACGATCCAAGCATCGTGGAAACAGGGCTCTCCCTTATAAGAGAAGAATTCACACCCGCTAACCCGACGCCCAAGGGCTATGTGAAAGCCTTAGAGCTCAAGAGGAAGGGGTTCCGGGACCTGATGGACCTACTGCTATACGCTACCGCCCTCTCTCACGGTATCCTCTTCCTTACCAGAGACGTGCGCCTGCTCACTTTCCTAACGGAGATGAAAGAAGACACAAGCGTAGTGCTGTTCGAAGAGGAATTCGTGAAGAGGTACGCTTAACGTTAGGGATTTGAGCTCGAGTTCGCGTTAAGCCCGTGGACCCGAGGATACTCGAGCACTACAGGCGCGACGACGTGGCAAGCGAGGTTGCAGAGTTCGCCAGAAGCAGGTGGCTTGCACTGGAGGGGCAGGGTGAGGGGGGCAGAGTCTTCGTGCGCTGGTGGAAAGGTAAACCGCTGACCGTCTCATCCCCCGCGGAGTTTAAAGCTCTCGTCGAAAGCTTCAGCGGAGCGGGAGTCCGCTCAATATACGCGACCGTAAGCCTTTACGGTAGGGTCTTATCAAAAGCGGATGTCGCGGACCCAGGCAACGTCGTGGCCGCAACGCCTAGCTGGGATATCGACGCGAGCTTAAGCGAGTGGGAGGCGGCGATCGAAGCGGCTAAACTCGTCGTGAAGTTCCTTGAGGAGAAGGGCTTGAAGGAGTCGGTCTACATGAAGTGGTCAGGCGAAGGTGTTCACGTGCACGTGCACGAGAAGGCGATCTCGCGCAAGGTGCTGGAGCTCGCCGATCCGCTCACAACCGCTCGGGCGCTCGTCGAATACACGATCAGGAAGCTGGAGGGCGAGCTGAAGGCTCTCGCCGGGAAGTGGCCGGTCCTGAAGGTCGAGAACTTAATCGACCCCAAGCGCGTATTCACTGTCCCGCTCTCCGTGCACAGGAGGGTGGACAAAGTGGCTGTCTGCTTCAAGCCCGAGAGCATCGATAGCTTCGATCCCTCGTGGGCCGACCTGGGGGGCTTCAAGCACGACCCCCGCTGGCGCGAACACAGGGAGGGAGAAGCGGACGCTCTCGCCCTCGAAGCCTTAAGGGCTCTATCAGCGGTCCGAGAACCGCTCTCCCGCGTTAAGGTTGAAAAGACCGAGCAAAGCGTTAAACCGAAAGTCGGGCGGTTCCAGGTAATGGCCTTGCTGCAGGCCGCCCGCTACTACGCGCTAACCGGCGACCTAGAAAAAGCCAAATCATTCGGGCTCAACAGAGCCATCTTCTACGCTTGGGCGAAGCATTACGGTCCATCCGCCCGCCCTCAGAAAGGTGGTCAAGGACCTAAGCCTCGCCGCCCACCCTCCGGCGAGAAAGCCAGCGAGCTCGTGGAAAGCGAGATTTTCGGAGAAACCGTGTACACGACGAGAGACGGCTGGTTTGCAATGGGTGGTGTCGCGCAGAAGCCTTCAGACTACGATAGGCAGGTGGCGCGCGCCCTTGAAACGGCCACACCTTACGATGAAGCCTGGCGGAGAGCGTTGGAGTACGTTAAAAGCTTTCCCAAAAACGTGCTCGAAGACCCTCAAGAGTTCTACAAGAAAGTGTACGAGCCGGTCCGGGATAGCTTCGTGGAAAAAATAGTTCTTAAAAAGGACGAAAGAAAAACTTTTGCGTCGACACTCGATTCGTTCCTTAGCTGAGTACCTCAACTAAGTGCGCAGCACGCGCTCGGCGAACAATCTCAGGAAGCGATCCGCGTCCACGTCCTTGCACACTCGCGCGTTCGGCCTCCCGCTTACAACCACGGTGTAGCCCCTCGTGTAGCGGCCTGCGAGCTCTACCTCTACTCGAGCAGGCTCTGCTTTCACGAGGTCGGGCGTGAAGACCGTTGCCACGGCTAGGGGGTCGTGCAGTATCGGCAGGTGCCCGCTCCGCTCCATCCAAACTCTCAGGTAGGAGGAGAGCACGCGCGCGTATTCCTCGCTGAGGTTGTAGAGCGCTTCCACCATCTCACGGCTCATCCAGCACTTTAGCGTGACATCCAACCCTACGAGCAGCTTATCGCATGGCGCCGCTAGAATCCTGCTCGCGGCTTCTGGATCGCACTTTATGTTGTACTCGGCTGCGTTGAGAGTGAAGGTGCCGCACATCGAGACCAAGCGCACCTTTCCCGCGAGGTCCGGACGCTTCAGGAAGAGAAGCGCGGCGTTGGTG
>Ga0209183_1000528_pt1 | contig 15419 bp, 15 predicted proteins | sample LHCtaG_2_FD_184120 | JGI IMG/M metagenome (GOLD analysis project Ga0209183, IMG submission 184120) | Hot spring microbial communities from Little Hot Creek, USA to study Microbial Dark Matter (Phase II) - LHC4sed_replicate (SPAdes)... | ecosystem: Environmental > Aquatic > Thermal springs > Hot... | reverse complement strand
GCCTTTAGAAAGCTATGGCTGGAGACGCTGAGAAACCTTCAGACTCTAACCTAAGCGGAATAGGCAAGTACAGGGAACAAATCCTTAACGGTCCTGTTATTAAAACAATTTTTTGGCTGGGATGCCTCCCTCCTAAATCAACTTGCTGTTGTTGTATATAAGGTTATGGACGCCTATTGGTTGGTATGTATGGAGAAAAGGCTGTAGTTGTTCCTAGGCAAATGTTGTCCATTCTCGTACTTTTTCAAGCGGTGGCAAACGCTTTGAATACTGCCGGTTTAAGCATGGTCTCCCAATATGTAGGAAGCAAAGCCTACAAAGAGCGAGTGTTTCAGCCTCGCATTTTTTCACGTTGGCCTGCTTATTCGGCGGCGCCTTGAGCATCATATTATTAACGCTTAGATACTCGATTTTCACAGTTATTTTGTCGACGCCTCCAGAAATCTTCGACTATGTGATGGCTTACTCTGGCGTCATAGCTTTCGATGTATTCTTTAATTACGTAGCCATAACATACACTACAATCCTTCAAGGAATAGGTGATACACGGAGGCCTGCCATAATCAATGTTTTGGCTGTTCTGGTTAATGCTGCCTTAATCCCTTCTTTGTTTTAGGGATAGGGCCTTTCCCGAGGCTTGGTGTTGTGGGCGCATCCCTTACAGACATGATGGGAAAAATAATTTCGATAACAGCCTTGACATATGTTCTCCGAAAGGGCTACGGAACTAAAGGTGAGGTTCACTGGGCACGTTTTCCACCACGGCTCTCGGAATTTTCAGACTTGGGGGCTTAGAGTTGTTTTGGGTTACGTTCTTGCATTTTCGCTGCAAATGGGTTCCCTCGGGGTGTGGCTGGCTACAGCAGTAAGCAATGTCGTAGGAGTAATCGCCGCACTATGGATAAAATATGGGAGCTGGGCTAGGGCAATAATCAAAAATAAATGAAACAGTGAAGTTGATGCAAAACATCTTAGCTTGCGGTTATGAATAAACATTAAGGTGTATGTCGTCGAAAACAAGACTGTTTAGGGCAAAAGTTTAGTCATGCGTGGCGCAAGCGTTAAAGTGTGTTCAGAGGGTTGCAGTGTTTATGGCTTTACAACATTTACACATAGGCTTTGACGACACCGATTCGCCTAAAAGAGGGTGCACAACGTATATTGCCGCCCTGTTAGTGGAGAAACTGGAAAAACTCGGGGTAGTTTTCACGGACTACCCAAACCTTGTCAGGTTAAACCCAAACGTTCCATGGAAAACCAGGGGTAACGGCGCTCTATGTTTGAGGGTAAAATGTGACAGTAAAATGGTCGATGAAATCAAAGAATTGGTTTTAACGGTTGTTGAGGAAAACTCCGACTTAACATTTCGCGGCACAGATCCAGGCGTAGTTTTTCTCTCAAGGGCGAGGGTTCCAAGAGAGGTTCAGAATTTTGCCAAAGACGCCATAACTGGAATAGTGAACTTGAAAACAGCTCTAAAACTCATTAGACGGTTTAAGGCAGAAGCTGTTGGCTTCAAAGGTGGACGGGGGATAATAGGCGGCTTGGCGGCGATAGGCGAAACATTAAGGGGCGACCACACCTACGAGATTATCGCCTACCGCAAACCGGAGAATTATGGCAAGGAGAGAAGGGTTGACAAGAATTCGATTTTGGAGATGGACAAAGCCACAGCCCCATACACATTTAACAATGTTGACTATGAAACCGGAAGAGTTTTAATAACCCCTCGGGGACCAGACCCTATTCTCTTTGGAATAAGGGGTGAAAGCCCGGAAATAGTTAAGAAAGCCTTTGAAATGGTTAAACCTCTTGAACCCGTAGAGCGCTGGGTTATCTTTCGCACAAATCACGGCACAGACGCTCATCTAAAACGTGTCGAAAAGCTAAGCCAACTTAAGCCATTCCACCCTGTTATAGCCAGAGGGATGGTGACAGTAAATCCGAAGATTGTTCCAAGACGGCATGTAATCTTCACCATCAGAGATCAAAGCGCCAGCGTCGACTGCGCAGCCTACGCACCTACAGGCATGCTGAGAAAGGTAGCCAGCAAGCTTATTGTTGGAGACTATGTTGAAGTTTATGGTGGTGTTCGTTCACCTTCGGCTGGTCATCCGCTCACAGTAAACCTTGAAAAACTACGCATATTGAAGCTTGCTTCAAAAGTGGTTTACCAGAATCCCGTCTGCCAGCAGTGTGGTAAACGTTTAAAGTCTATGGGTAAGGGCAAGGGTTTTAGATGTGAAAAGTGTAGTTTGCGTTACCCCAACCTTAGCAAGGTGGCTGTCAAAGTTAAGCGGGACTTGGATGGGGGTTTATACATTGTTCCGCCGCGATCCCAAAGACATCTCACAAAACCTCTTGTACGGTATGGCTTAGAGAAACGTCGAACAACGGAAGTTAAACTAATTGAGGGATGGCACCACCCGTAGGCACTTTGTCTAGTCCTTCACTTTGAATATTTCACAAAGCAGCCGGTAAAGCTCGTCGCCACCTTCAATCTTACAAAATAGGTCCTTTTCAGCCTTCAGTATTCGCCCCACCATTTGATAAGTTTGTCTCCACTCCAGTTCCATCCACATCATTTTGTAGTGTTTAAGCTCTATCCACGCTCTGAACACGAGAACAGCAAACATGCCGAGGGTTAAGGCGAGGTTTAACAAGTATATATCTATCAAATCCAACTTTCCACCTCAATAGTCATGTCGCCTTTAAGATAATCTTTTCCGGAGCAATAAGCTTTAAAGACCGAGCGGCTGCATGATGTTCTGGAGAGAGGGATGGACGACATATTGCCCCCAATATTTTACGAGCTTGGTTTAGGAGGCTTTTTAGGTTTCATAGTAGGGTTTTTCGTTAAAAAATTGGGTAAACTCATACTCGTTCTAGTGGGCCTGTTTGTCACAGTCCTCGTTTACCTAGGTTTGAGAGGCGTTTTAAGTGTGAATTACGAGGCGCTTTTCAAACTTGTAAGTGACTTTCTGGGAAAGGTTGGTGGCGCTTTCTCTTGGCTCATTCACACAATAATACTTTTGCCCTTCGCTGCAAGCTTTATTGTGGGGTTCCTTGTGGGCTTTAAGCTAGGATAGTGAAATGGTTTAAATGTGGGCTGCTCCTTTATCCATTGGAAATCCCTCTGAACCACCGGGAGACTAAAGCCTTTGGATAAGTTTCCAGCAGAAGAATACGCGGTTCCATTCTTCAAAGAATACGGTTACGTTAGGAAACTTTGCCCGAAATGTGGGTCGTACTTTTGGACATTGAACGAGGAACAGGAAACATGTGGCGAGGCAAGGGCTGAGGAATGCGCCTCGTACACCTTTATAGGCGACCCGCCTACGAAGAAAAGCTATACCGTACGGGAAATGCGCGATTTGTTTCTCTCCTTCTTCGAAAAACATGGACACACTCGCATCAAGCCATACCCTGTCGTTGCGAGGTGGCGGGACGACATTTACTTGACGCATGCAAGCATAATAGACTTCCAACCGTACGTGACGGAGGGTATAGCTCCCCCTCCGGCGAATCCCCTGGTAATAGTTCAACCATGCATTCGTTTAGTTGACATATCTAATACTGGTCCAACGTTCGGAAAATACTTAACCATCTTCGAGATGGGCGGGCATCACGCGTTTAACTATCCAGACAAGGAGGTTTACTGGAAAGACCAAACAGTACGCTATCATCATGCCTTCGCTACAGAAGAGCTAGGCATAAAGCCTGAGGAAATAACGTATAAGGAGGATGTGTGGTCTGGGGGTGGAAATGCTGGACCGTGCCTGGAATGTATCATTAGAGGCTTAGAAGTTGCAACCCTTGTTTTCATGCAGTACAAGGTCGTCGGCAGCCAGCTTGTAAAGCTCCCCATAAGAACGGTTGACACGGGATATGGCATAGAACGCTACGCATGGCTTTCCCAAGGTGCTCCAAGCGCATTTCACACTATATACAGCGGAGTGTTGGACAAAATCTTTGAAATGGCTGGAATAACCAATGTGGACTTAGATTTACTCTCCAAAGTCGCCCGGTTCTCTTACATCGTAAGCCTCGAGAAAACAACAGGCTTGGCTGAGGCTAGGCGGAAAATAGCTGGAAAAGTTGGCGTCAACGTGGATGTTTTAGACAGAATTTTAACGCCTATAGAACAAGCTTTCGCCGTTGCGGATCACACAAAGTGTTTGAGTTTTATACTCTCCGAGGGGGTTGTCCCATCAAACATTCAGGAAGGGTATTTGGCGAGGCTTCTGTTCAGGAGAATATACCGGTTGCTGAGGCTTTTGGGGATTCAGGACAAGCTTTACGATATTTTTGACATGCAAATCCGCTACTGGTCAGTCGATTATCCGCACCTCCAAGGAATGCGGGACGAAATAATGGAAATGCTCAAGGTGGAAGAAGAAAAGTTTAAGGAAATAATCGCCAGGGGCAGTGCACTTATAAAGCGCATAACCGAGGAATTGAAGTCTAAGGGTGGCAAAAAAGTTCCCGTCGACACTCTTATAGAGCTTTACGACTCCCATGGGCTCCCACCCGAAATAGTTAAAGAAACAGCGGAGGTTGAGGGTTTAGCTGTTGAGGTTCCGGAGAACTTCTATGGGCTAGTGGCTGAAAGACACATGCATACCTCAAAACCTACAGAGGAGGTTAAACACGAGAAATGGCTTGAAGATGAGGTGGCTGGCCTTCCGGCGACGGAACCCCTGTATTACATGGACCAGTACATGATGGCTTTCGAGGCGAAGGTCATCAAAGTCTTCGGAGGCAAATATGTTGTCCTTGATAGAACATGTTTCTATCCAGAGGGGGGTGGTCAACCCCCGGACAAAGGTTTCCTGGAATTCAATGGAGAGAAAGCCGAGATAGTTAATGTGCAAAAAGTCGGAAAAGTCATTGTTCACGAAGTTGGCGGCGGAGTTCTTCCCAAAGAGGGGAGCATTGTTAGGGGCTTCATAGACTGGGATAGACGTTATGCGCTGATGAAAAGCCACACTGCAACCCATGTTATTAACGCTGCCGCCAGAAGGGTTCTAGGGCAACATGTTTGGCAGTTTGGCGCGCAGAAAAACGTAGAAAGCTCGAGGCTTGACATTTCCCACTACCGCCGCCTTACATTGGAAGAATTGCAGAAGATTGAAGCTTTAGCCAACGAAGCTGTCTTTCGCCAGATTCCAGTGGAGGTGAAGTGGATGCCTCGTACAGAAGCTGAAAGCCTCTACGGTTTTAGGCTTTACCAAGGCGGCGTCGTCCCCGGGAAAGAAATTCGCGTCGTCAAAATTGGAGACTGGGAAGTTGAAGCATGTGGTGGCACTCATGTACGAAACACTGGCGAGATAGGCTTTATCAAAATAATTCATTCAGAGAGAATACAGGACGGTGTAGAGCGTATCGAATACTCCGTAGGTTTACAAGCCCTAAAAGTTGTTCAGAGAAATGATCAACTCCTGTTTAAGCTTTCAGAAATTCTGAACGCCCCCATAGAAAAACTGGACAAAACCGCAGAGAGACTCGTGAGGGACTTAAAGGAGGCAAACGTTGAGAAAAGAAGGCTTATGAGAGAAATAGCAAGGCTGGAAAGCCTAGGCGCTGCACAATTGGACGTTTTTGTCCGCGAGATAAACGGCGTCAAACTTATCATGAGGAACTTTAAGGAGGACGTAAACGTAGACCGCATGGTGCAAACAGCCAGCGAACTTGTGAAAAAAGACGAAGAGGCTGTTGCCATCTTTTACGGTTCGGACAGCAAAACCGCAAGGATACTAGTTATGGCTGGACAGAAAGCCCTAGAGCGAGGTGTGGACGCCAGCGAAATTGCTAGGGAAGCCTCAAAAATGATAGGTGGCGGGGGAGGAGGACGCGTAAACTTCGCTCAGGGCGGTGGACCCAAGACGGAGAAGCTACAAGATGCTGTTAAAAAGGCTGAAGAGGTTCTGGAAGAACAGCTGAAGCGCCGTCAGCCTAAACCATAATGGAAGTTTCATCATCTTGTACATTTCCAAGCCCCTTTCTGGGCGAATCACGTCTTAAAGCCGGCGTTTCCAGCAAAAATTATATGAAAACAGACAGCCATAACAGAATTTTCCAAAACAACGGAGGGAGAAAGTTTGGATATTATTGTTTGTGTTAAACATGTACCAGAAACAGCGGAGGCAGAGTTGAAAATTGACGCCACAGGCAAAGGCATAGAAAAAACAGGCTTGGTCTTCGACATAAACGAATGGGACGACTACGCTTTGGAAGAAGCTGTGCGCATAAAAGAAAAGTTTGGAGGAACTGTGACCGCAATAACCGTAGGCTCGGAGGAATCTGAGAGCACTCTGCGGAAATGCCTCGCCCGCGGGGCGGACAAAGCCATACGCTTGTGGGATCCGAGATTCGCCGGCTCAGATGCCTATGCCACGGCAAAAATTATTTACAGCGCCATAAAAAACATGCACTTTGACCTTGTCTTGACGGGCGCTCAGGCTGGTGATGACGGAAGCGCTATCGTGGGTCCTGTTTTGGCGGAGCTTCTTGGAATCCCCCATGCAACAATGGTTAAGAAGATTGAGTTCAGCGAAGGCAAAGCGATTGTAAACCGTGAACTCGAAGGAGGATTGGAGGAGCGTTTAGAGGTTAAGTTGCCCGCTTTGTTCACCATTCAGACAGGAATAAACGAGCCCCGATACGTTTCAATCATGGGCATTAGGAAGGCTATGCAGAAGGAAATAAAGGTTTTGGGGCTGGCGGACGTGGGCTTAAGCGAGAACGATGTAGGCGAGGCTGGCTCATGGCTGGTGTTAGAAAAACTCTACGCCCCCCCGGTTGAAAAGCAAGCCACATTTCTAACTGGAAGCCCGGACGAGGTAGCCACTAAGATCGTTGAAATTCTCAAGTCAAGGGGGCTGATTTAGATGGCTGAAGTATTTGTGCTGGCTGAACATAGACAGGGACAGTTAAGGGACATAACCTTTGAAATGCTAACCAAAGCCAGAGAATTAGCCGGAAAAATAAACGCCTGTTTGACTGCTCTTTTGCTCGGCAAAAACGTTAAAGAACACGCGAAAACGCTGGCAGAATATGCCAACAAAGTTTTGCTGGTGGAGGATGACAAACTTGAAAACTTCAACTCCGACGCATACCAAAAAGTCCTTTCACGCCTAATAACGGAGCATAAACCAGCCTTAACTCTGATTGGACACACTTCTTATGGTGTGGAACTTGCCCCAAGGCTTGCCGCAGCCCTAAACATCCCCCTAGCCACGGACTGCATAGACTTTGGTTTTGAAGGCGAAAGGTTCACCGTGACTCGGCAGATGTACGGAGGTAAAGTGAACGCCAAAGCCTTTCTCCGCAAATCTGAAAGCTACATGGTAACCGTTCGGCAGGCAGCCTTCCAAACACAAAAGCCCCAACCACCCGCAAACGGGGAAATAGAGGAAATTCCATCGTCTCTAATGGAGGAAATAACTACAAAACGCTTCTTAGAATACGTTCTGCCACCACCCGGAGGTGTAGACATAACAGCAGCAGATGTGCTTGTAGGCATCGGAAGGGGCATCAAAGACCAAAGCAACATACCCATGGTGGAGGAGCTGGCAAAATCCCTAGGAGGAGTCTTAGCATGCTCCCGCCCAATAGTGGACAAAGGCTGGCTTCCAAGCGACCGCCAAGTGGGGACTTCTGGAAAAACTGTTAAACCGAAGCTTTACCTAGCGCTGGGAATAAGCGGAGCCTTCCAACACGTTCTCGGAATGAAAAACTCCGAGCTGATCATAGCTGTAAATAAGGATCCAAAGGCTCCAATATTCAGCTTTTCAGACTACGGGGTTGTAGAAGACCTCTTCAAAATAGTGCCCGCCTTGAAAAACAAAATCGATGAAGCAAAGGCTCAAAAGGCTGCATAGCAACGGGGGAGAGGGCTTTTGTATTTCAAGTTAACTGAAGAGCAAATGGAAATAAAGCGGGCTGCCCGCGAATTCGCTGAAAAAGAGTTCACACCGGAGCTCGCCCTAGAATACGACCGTAAAGAAGAGTTCCCCGTAGAGCTCTACAGGAAAGCCGCGAAACTTGGTTTCACAAGCATGCGTATACCCGAGGAGTATGGCGGGCAGGGCTACGGCGTCTTAGAAGAATGCCTCGTCGTCGAGGAGTTCTGCCGCGTTGACCCAGGGCTAGGAGTAGCTGTCTCCCTTGGAAACTTAATGGTTCCAGACGTTCTGCTAAAACATGGCAGTGAGAGACAGAAGGAAAAGTACATCCCGCCTCTAGCGAAGGGCGAGAAAATCGCTGCCGCGGCTTTCACCGAGCCTGAACATGGAAGCGACATAACCCGTCTAGACACTACAGCCGTAAAGGTTGGAAACGAATGGGTTATAAATGGTTCAAAACAGTTCATAACGAACGCTCCAATAGCTGACACATTCATAATCCTCTGCCAAACAGACCCAAACGCCACACCGTCCTATAGGGGTCAAAGCCTGTTTTTAGCGGAGAAGGGTATGCCAGGCTTAGAGGCTACGAAGCTTCAAGGCAAAATGGGGATAAGACCATGCGTCACAGGCTCCCTTGCACTTTGCGACCTTCACGTGCCCGAAGAGAACCTCATCGGCGAGCTTAACAAAGGCTTTTACTACGCCCTTGAGCTTTTCGACGGGACAAGGATAACCGTTGCAGCCCAAGCTGTGGGGATAGCCCAGGGGGCCTTTGAGAGGGCTCTTGCATACGCCAAAACCCGCAAGCAGTTTGGACAGCCGATAATAAACTTTCAAGGGGTCTCTTTTAAGCTGGCTGAGATGGTGATGAAAATTGAAGCGGCTCGTCTATTAACATATAAGGCAGCGTGGATATATGACCATGAAAAGCCGAACCCCGCCGCCACCTCGATGGCAAAGGCTTACGCAAGCCGCGTGGCAATGGAGGTAACGGACGAGGCGATTCAAATTTTTGGCGGGTACGGGTATCTAGCCGACTACCATGTTGAACGTTTCCATCGCTGCGCAAAAATAACCGAGATCTACGAGGGTACAAGCGAAATCCAAAAACTTACCATTGTGAATTTCCTACAGAAGCAAACATAAAAACCCTAAATTTTCGGCGCCGTTTAGGTATAATGTCATTAAAATTTTTTAACATAAAAAATTTTTAATACATCTCTGGAGTTATTCTCTCTCTTCTAGGAGGGATATTGTTGGCTGAAAAATTGAAAAAAGCAGCGGTTATAGGCTCCGGTGCGATGGGACACGGCATAACACAACTGCTGGCGACAAGTGGCTTGGAAGTAACTATGGTGGACATTAGTGATGAACTTCTCCATAAAGCTCTAGAGCGAATCAAATGGAGTTTGAGCAAGTTCGTGGAGAAAAGACGCATAAGACAGGAGGATGCTGACGCCGCGCTTTCAAGGATAAAGGCAACCACAAGTTACGAGGAGGCAGCGAAGGACATAGATATAGCCATTGAAGCTGTTCCGGAAAACCTTGATTTGAAAAAGAAGGTTTTTGCAAAACTTGACAGCATAGCACCACCCCATGCAATTCTGGCATCTAACACGTCGACTCTAAGCATAACCGAAATGGGAAACGCTACAAACAGGCCTGACAAAGTGGCTGGAATGCACTTCTTTAACCCGCCACAGTTGATGGCTTTGGTGGAGGTAATTAAGGGCGAAAAAACAAGCCAAGAGACAATAAATACTCTTGTAGACTTAGCCAAAAAGCTTGGAAAAACACCAGTGGTCGTTAAAAAGGATGTGCGTGGCTTTATAGTCAACAGAGTGCTTGGCGCAGTTTTTAACGAGGCCTTCTGGACTCTCCACAGAGGAGAAGCGACAAAAGAGGGAATTGACGCTTCAGTAAAGTACAGCGGAGGTTTCCCCATGGGCTGGTTTGAACTGGCCGACTACGTTGGACTTGACATTGCCTATGAGGTTGGAAAAATCCTTTACGAGGCTTACGGTGAACGCTTTAAACCATGCCCAGACGTTATTGAACCACTTATAAAAGAGAGAAAGTTTGGACAAAAAACCGGCGTAGGCTTCTATGATTGGACCAAAGGGAGGCCAAGAATACCCTTCAACCTTATGGAAGAGTATGACGTTGAAAGGTCTTGGGCGGTTGCTGCGAATGAGGCTGCATGGCTAATACATGAAGGCGCTGCAAGTCCAGCAGACATAGACACCGGAATGAAGCTTGGCACAGGGTGGCCTTCAGGCCCATGCGAGTATGCAGATAGAATAGGGTTGGATGTCATCCTTAACAAGTTGAAGGAATTATATGCCAAATATAACATGGAAATGTATAAACCTTGTCCGCTGCTAGAGGAATATGTCAGTAAAGGCTGGTTGGGTAAGAAAGCTGGGAGGGGGTTCTACTAGATGAAGTTTGAATTGACTGAAGAGCAAATTGGAATAAAGAACGCCGTCAGAGAGTTCTGCGAAAAAGAGTTTAAGCCTGAGCTTGCTCAAGAGCTTGACCGCAAAGAAGAATTTCCAATGGAGCTCTACAAAAAAGCTGCAAAGTTGGGCTTTACAAGCATGGCTTTTCCACAAGAATATGGCGGGCAAGGCTATGGTCTTCTAGAAACATGTCTAGTAATAGAGGAAATGTGCAGAGCAGATTCATCGCTTGGAGTAGCCGTCATGAGTGGAACCTTTGGCAGTGAACTCATCCTCGCCCATGGCACCCAGGAACAAAAAGAGAAGTATCTACCGCCCATTTGTAGAGGCGACTACATCTCAGCTGCAGCCTTCACAGAGCCAAACCTTAGTGGAAGCGACATAACTCGCATGGAAACAACAGCAATAAAATATGGAGACGAATGGTGGATAAACGGCACAAAAACTTTCATAACAAACGCCCCTATAGCAGACTTCATAGTGGTTTTGACACAGACGGACACAAAGGTTAGACCAACATATAGAGGTGAAACATTATTCGTGGTTGATAAAGGCACGCCTGGACTGGAAACGACAAAACTTCATAACAAAATGGGCATAAGATGCTCTGTAACTGGCGAAGTGAGGTTTGACAATGTGAAAGTCAAGGATTGGAATATTGTAGGCGAGCTTAACAAGGGCTTTTATCACTCCATGGAATTCTTTGACAAGACAAGAGTCGGTGTTGCGGCTCAAGCAGTTGGTATGGCTCAGGGCGCCTGGGAAATAGCTTTTAAATACGCGAAACAAAGGGAAGCCTTCGGACAGCCTATAATACAACATGAGGCAATAGGATGCACGTTAGCAGAGCTTGCAACAAAAATCGAAGCGGCAAGGCTTTTAACATACAAAGCTGCTTGGCTTGTAGATGTGGGGAAAATGGATCCGATGGCAACAGCCATGGCTAAACAATATGCCAGCCGTGTAGCAATGGAGGTAACAGATTTCGCCATTCAAACACTTGGTGGATACGGCTACCTAGGCGAATACCGTGTTGAAAGATATCATAGGGACGCAAAAATAACGGAGATCTATGAAGGAACAAGTGAAATTCAGAAACTAACCGTCCTAAAGTACCTTTTGAGAAAGTTTTAAATCCAGTGCCTAAAATATTAAGGTCTTCAAAAATGGATGGTGAAACCATGAGTAAAGCGTATGAAACCCTCAAAATAGAAAGAGAAGACCGCATACTTTGGATAATTCTCAATAGGCCCCATAGGCTTAACGCCCTCAACGATATTCTTATGCAAGAACTTGCAGACGCTTTGGATACAGCAGAAAGGGACCCCTCAATAAGGTGCATTATAATAACTGGGGAAGGGGACAGGGCCTTCAGCGCCGGAGCCGATATAACGGCTTTTCCGAAGGCAACACCGGTTACAGCTGAAGAGTTCTCTAGGCTTGGGCAAAGCGTTTTCAGTAAAATAGAACAACTTTCAAAACCCGTTATTGCAGCTATCAACGGCTTTGCATTGGGTGGAGGCTTGGAACTTGCTTTAGCATGCGACTTTAGAATAGCTGCTGAACATGCTGAACTTGGAAGCCCAGAAATAAATTTGGGACTTATACCTGGATGGGGTGGCACTCAGAGATTAGTTAGGGTTGTTGGCCTTGCGAAAGCAAAAGAAATTGTGATGCTGGGAAATAGAATTAAGGCTGACGAAGCATTGAAAATGGGCTTGGTCAGCAAGGTTGTTAATTACGATAAGCTTAGGGATGAGGCGCGCGACCTTGCCAAAAAACTAAGCGAAGGCCCGCCCATAGCACTTAAGTATGCTAAATACGCCGTGAACTTTGGAACCCAAGTGCCGCTGGAAGTTGGGCTGCGTTTAGAAGCTGCATACATGGGATTAACTTTCTCCACGGAAGATCTAATGGAAGGCGTAGAAGCCTTCATGTCAAGGCGGAAGGCTGAATTCAAGGGAAAGTAAAAACCTAATTCCCCATTTTGTTATTTATGTAATCGATTTTGAATGGTTGTGAGGAGATTGTTGTGCGGAAAGTAGCGGTCATAGGAGTTGGCAACAGCAAGTTTGGTAACAGAAACGATGTTAATGTTCAAGAGCTCGCCTTTGAAGCTGTCAAACAATCCATTGAAGATGCGGGCATATCTCCAAAAGACATTGAATTTGCAGCCTTCGGATCTGCTGGGGCTGGAGCTTGGTATGAGGAAGCTCTCCCAGCGGTTACCATATCTGAATATTGCGGCCTAACAGGTGCAGGGTTAGCTCGCTGTGAAGCTGCATGTGCAAGTGGTAGTGCAGCTTTTTTCGCAGCTTACTTAGCAATCGCCAGTGGCTACGCCGAAATTACAGCTGCAATAGGCGTTGAAAAAATGAGGCAGATTGACACCCCGACAGCCATGGAGTTCATTGGAAGGAGTGGATATTACACTTGGGAGTTTCACAACTTTGGGTTAACATTTCCAGCGTATTATGCTTTGCATGCCACAGCTCATATGGCTAAGTATGGAACAACCGAAGAAGATTTAGCGTTAGTCGCCGTTAAAAATCATAAGTATGCTTCGATGAATCCTGTTGCCCACTTCCAAAACAGAATAACAGTAGACGATGTCCTGTCCTCAATGGTTATAGCGTGGCCTCTTAAATTGTACGATTGCTGCCCAATAACGGATGGAGCAGCCTCAGTTATTCTTGCCTCAGAAGAAAAAGTTAAGGAATTGAAAATCGATACCCCAGTATGGGTTGCTGGCATAGGTTACTCCTCCGGAACAGCAAACCTGAGCAAGAGGTTAGATTACGTTGGATTAGAAGCCGCTGTGCACGCAGCAAGGATGGCATACAAAATGGCAAAAATAACTCCGGATCAGGTTGACTTTGCAAATGTTCACGACTGTTTCACCATTGCAGAAATAATGGCTTATGAGGATTTAGGCTTCTGCAAAAAAGGTGAAGGTGCAAAGCTTATTCGCGAAGGGCAAACGGAAATAGGTGGTAAAATCCCCGTGAATGTTGATGGTGGCTTAAAAGCTAAAGGACACCCGATAGGTGCAACTGGCTGCTCAATGATATATGAGCTAACAAAACAGCTAAGGGAAGAGGCTATAGAAAGAAGCAGGCAAGTTCCACTGAAAAATTACATAGGACTAGCCCATAATGTTGGTGGAACAGGACATTACTGTTATGTAACAATTTTGAGGAGATGAACGTATGTCGGCTATGCCAACAATAAGATCAAGGGAAATAAAAATTGCGCACGAGATACCCATAAGTAAGACCTTGCCTTTCTGGGAGGGCTTGAAACAGGGAAAAATAATGGCAACAAAATGCAAAAAATGTGGCAAACTTCATTTCCCACCAGTAGCTGACTGCTCACAGTGTCTATCATCTGACATAGAGTGGGTTGAGCTAAGCAACGAGGCAACTATTGAAACCTTCACGCATGTTGTTGTTAGACCAGCAACGTTCCAGCATGAAAAGCCCTATACGGTAGCTATTGGAAAACTAAACGAAGGTGTGCGGGTGCTGGCATGGCTCACGAACTTTAAGCCGTCAGAAATAAAAGTAGGCATGAAAGCTAAACTTGTAGCTAAACAAACCCCTCAGGGACAACTCACATACGAGTTTACCAAACCATAATAAGGGCTTTTAAACAAAAGTTTTCATCTAAACATTTTTCTCTCTTTTATAAGTTATAAAGCCTAAAACTGACAGCCTTACCTCGTTTAAAACAGAAATACCTCTATTAGTCCGAGTATTTTGGAGGGGTGTCGAGATGCCGATCACAACCGGGAAGGATTATATAGAAAGCCTTTACAAAAGAAGGATAAAAGTTTACCTCTTCGGGGAAGAAGTAAAAAATCCGGTGGAGCACCCAATCATAAGGCGGTCACATGGTCCATCCTTAATAGGTTGAATTTGTCTCTCTCAGGTTCTCTAGGTCTAGACCTTGAGAATGGAGATCTAAGATAGTCCACTATTACAGCCTTCCGCACTTTCATCATTCCTTTCCAGTTGTTTGAAATAAAATTAAAGACATGATGATTTAAGTTTTTCAATAGGAAAAGCTTTAAACTCATCTTTTCGCCTTTGTCCTTTAAACTGGTTCGTTTAATTTCTTACCGTATTTTTGAGTCCATTCGCTTACTGAAATGGCAAACTGTTTTTCCACGTTGTTTCTATGGATGCTGTTGTAGGTACAGAAGGGTCTAACCTTTCCATCTGGTGTTGCATAATGTATAACGCATCTTTGCACTCGGTCTAGGTCAAAGTTCCAAACATCCATAAAATGCATTATTCCAATCATAACTATTTTGCGCATGAACCTCCCGAGCGCCTCGTAGCTTCCCTTCGTTATAACGTCTTTAAGCAAGCCTCTCACAAGTGGCGACTTTATTAGTGGCAGCAGTTCCAACATCTTCATCTTTGCCATCGTCCTCTTGCCCTTAACACCAGAGTAGTAAATGTCCCAGAAGATTTCGGCGAAACGGTCAACATCCACATACTGGGTTATGGGCTTGTATGAGCCATCCTTTTCAACCACTAGGAATGTTGCCGCTCCACACATGGGATGCATAGTAAACTCTGGATAAACCCTATTCTTTACAATGCCCATACCCTTCGAAATTGGTACAGGCCAGTTAACGGGTCGCCAGTCCCATCGTGTGACAATCCCCTCTGTCTGCTCTTCTATCAGTTTGATGGTGTCAGGCACTGTTATGCGCATTTTTCGCATCTCGTCTTTGCGGGCTCTTCCAGCCATGGAAATTGGCTGAATGTTTATGCATCTGACGACATCATGGTTTTCAACCGCATAACGCACTATGTCGCCTAGATCTTTGTCGTTTACACCTCTTGCGAGGGTGACAACTAAAACTATTGAGTCTAAGCCTATTTTTCTGGCGTTTTCCAAAACTTTATTCTTGATTTGGACGAGGTCTGTTCTGCCTCTTGTTTTCTTGTAGATTTCTTCCCTTAAACCGTCAAACTGAAGATAGAGGGTGCTCATGCCAGCGTCTAAAAGCTTCTTGAAATAGTCTATGTCTTCT
>Ga0209183_1000527_pt1 | contig 15439 bp, 15 predicted proteins | sample LHCtaG_2_FD_184120 | JGI IMG/M metagenome (GOLD analysis project Ga0209183, IMG submission 184120) | Hot spring microbial communities from Little Hot Creek, USA to study Microbial Dark Matter (Phase II) - LHC4sed_replicate (SPAdes)... | ecosystem: Environmental > Aquatic > Thermal springs > Hot... | reverse complement strand
ATTCTAAGGTCTTTTCCGAGGGGCGGCAAGAGAGGGAGTATTGAGAGGAGGTATATCGACCCCGAGAGATACGGGATCATGACAGAGGCATAGGCCATGGGGGTTGAAATCCCCTCCAAAGGCCAAGAGGTGCGATGAGAGATGTCGGGCTTCGGATGCCCGCTATGCCGGTATTATTACCATAATAGGAGGCTGATGCGATGCAGAGGATCAAAAAGCTCTATGAGTGGCAATCTGAGTCAAAGCTAAAACAGAGAATGCTGGAGATATTGCTCGGGATGGAGCTGATCGAGATAGATGGATCGATGGGTGAGGGCGGCGGCCAGATTCTTAGGAACGCGGTCTCGCTCTCCGCCGTCTTGATGAAGCCGATAAGGGTCTATAATATCAGGGCTAAGAGGAGTAATCCAGGACTGAGGCCGCAGCATCTCACAGGTGTTAAAGCTGTTGCAGCCCTCTCATCAGCAGAGGTCTCAGGTCTCTATGTCGGCTCTAAGGAGATAATCTTCAGGCCGAGGGCTATCAAGGGCGGTAGAATGAGCTTCGACGCGGGAACCGCCGGCAGTACAACGCTCATACTTCAGAGTCTCATGCCTGTTATGGCCTTTAGCAGGGAGCCTGTCGAGGTGGAGCTTAGAGGTGGGACGAACAACCCCATGGCCCCACCCGTCGAATACTTCCAATACGTCTTGATACCGATCTTGGAGAGGATGGGCTGCAGCTTCGAGGTCGAGCTCCTGAGGAGGGGTTTCTATCCGAGGGGTGGCGGCGTGGTTAGAGCGAGGTCGAAGCCTGTTGAGAGGCTCAAGCCGATAAGATTGATGGAGTCTGGCGGCGTGAGGAGGATACGCGGCCTGAGCTATAGCTGTAGGCTGCCGGCGCATATCGTCGAGCGTATGGCCTCGACCGCTGAGAGAATCCTTAGGGGCGCAGGATATAGAGATGTTCATGTTGAGAGACAGGTTCTCCAGCCCGGAGACAGCGCATGCTCCCTCGACCCGGGCTGCGGGATAATCTTGGTAGCGGAGCTGGAATCAGGCGCGATAATGGCCTCTGATAACCTCGGGAAGATTGGTGTCCCGGCGGAGAGGGTTGCAGAAGAGGCTGCTCAAAGCCTCATAAAACAGCTCGAGACAGGGGCGCCCGTGGACAAGCACTTGGGCGACCAGCTCGTGATATGGGCAGCACTCGCGTTCGGGGTCTCTGAATACCGTGTAGCAGAGCTAACAATGCACACGACAACAAGCATAGACCTATGCAAGATTATGGCCGGCATAAGCGCCGAGATTGATGGAAGGCTTGGAGAACCTGCAACCATAAGAATCACGGGGATAGGCTATGTGAGGCCCGGCTAAGGCAATACTTTAAAGATGCTCAAGCCGCGGGCCATGTGGAGTTGTGATATAAAGGCTGGAGGCTGAGTAGGGGCTTGAGGAGGGGGCTTTTCGTCGGCAGGTTTCAGCCGCCGCATCTGGGCCATGTCCACGCTATCAAGACAGCCCTAGCCGAATGTGATGAGCTCGTGATAGTTGTGGGGAGCGCGCAGTATAGTCATACGCTTGAGAACCCGTTCACGGCTGGTGAACGGGTTGAGATGATCCGCCAAGCTCTAGCAGAGGAGAACATAGACCTAGCACGCGTCTACATAATCCCGGTCCCCGATGTTGGCGAGCACTCGGTCTGGGTTGCGAGGGTCAAGTCCTTCTGCCCAAGCTTCCACGTAGTCTACACGAATAACCCGCTTGTTAGGAGGCTCTTCGAGGAGGTGGGCTATGAGGTGAAGCCCGTAAACCTCTATCAGAGGGATCTAGAGATGGGGACGAGGATAAGGGAGCTTATGCTAAAGGGAGGTGACTGGGAGAGCCTCGTGCCGCGCAGCGTCGCCGAATACATCAAGAGGATAGGAGGCGTTGAGAGGCTCAGGACAATAGCACAGAAAGATTATTGAGCCATCCTCTCGAATGGAAATAATGTTGAGAGAGTTCAGGTATAAGCAGGCAATACTTGTGAGGGCTGATCTGAGGATGAGTAGGGGGAAGATAGCGGCTCAAGCTGCTCATGCAGCTGTCTCGGCGGCTGAGGAGTGTAGGAGGCTTAGACCCGATTGGCTTGAGGCATGGCTATCCGAGGGCCAGAAGAAGGTGGTTTTGAGAGTTGAGAGCGAGGATGAGCTTAGGAGATTCTATGAGGAGGCGAGGAGGATGGGGCTTCCGGCGAGCTTGATAGAGGATGCTGGGCTGACGGAGATCCCGCCGGGAACATTAACCGCGTGCGGGATTGGGCCGGCGCCATCCGAGATCCTCGACAAGCTGACGGGAAGGCTTAAGCTCCTTTAATCTCTCGGGGGCAAGATTTTCTCCCGTGAGTGGATGATGTCGGGAGTTCTCGCAAGCCTGACGCCAGAGTCGGTTGAGAAGTTCATCGGTATAGAGTGTTATTTGACGCGGGGCGGCGGGGTGGGCGGCGTCATAAAATCATCCCCGGAGGATTTCCAGACATGGGAGCAGCTTGTGGACGGGCTTGACGCGAGATTTGTGTACGAGTCTTGGAGGAGTGTGAGGGAAGGGTTTGGAGATCAGCTGCTCGCGGTGATGTGGAAGAGGGGTGTGGATACGATAAGGGCCTGCACGATCCTCGCGAAAAAGCTTGGTATAAGGCCGGCGCAGATCGGCGTATGCGGTATCAAGGATAAGGTGAGCGTGAGCTGGCAGTTCATAACGCTTCCAGGATGGAGTATGAGGCCGGAAGGAGTCGAGGTTGGAGGCGTGATAAGAGTTCTCCCGATAATGCATGTGGGCTGGAGAATAAGCTCCGAGAAGCTTGCGAGAAACATGTTTGAGATCGTGATCCGGGGGCCGAGTAATGGGGCTGAGGCTGCTCAGAGGATCTTGGAGGAGCTTAGGCTCAGGGGTGTCCCCAACTTCTACGGCCATCAGCGATTTGGCATCTCGAGGCCGATAACGCCCATCGTTGGGAGGCTGATGATCGAGGGGAGGATCGAGGAGGCTGTCAAGGCTTTCCTCGCCGAATACTCCCCGCTCGAGAGCAGCGAGAACAGGATGGCGAGGATGAGGTTTCTCGAGGACTTCGACCCGGCGAGGGCGCTTGAATACTTCCCGAAGACCCTGAGATATGAGCGGGCGATCCTAAGACATCTAGCGAGAAGGCCTGGAGACTATCTCGGCGCCCTGAGATCAATTCCACTCAGGCTTAGGAGGCTTCTCGTCGAGTCGGTCTCAGCCCTGATATTCAACAGGGCCCTATCTAGGGTGATCGCGGAGGATCTCCTGGGTGTAGTCGAGGCTGGTGATCTCGTTGTGAGGCTTGATGCTTTTGGGAGGCCGGAGCCGGGCAGGCCGATAATGGTCTCGGATGCGAATATACAGCAGGTCGAGAGGCTCATAGCGCGTGGAAAGCTAGCGGTCGTGTTACCGGTGCCGGGATACCTCTCCCCAATACCGAGAAGCAGGAAGGGTGAGATACTTCTCGGCATCCTAGATGAGATGGGCTTGGAGCCGAATGCATTCCGGCTGAAAATATGCCCGGAGGCCTCGACGAGGGGCTCACTCCGCCCAATAAAGGTCACGAGATGGAGTTGCAGGATATCAGAGCTGGATGACGGCTCAATAAAGCTGAGCATGGAGCTCCCACCAGGATCATATGCGACGATCCTGCTGAGGGAGATAATGAAGCCCGAGAGCCCACTCGCATTCATCGGAGGGGGAAATGTTAATAGCCGTGAGCCTAGGGGCGTTATGTAATGGAGGGTTACGTAATCAGCACGCCGAGCGCTAGGGCCACGTGGATTATAATTGGCGTGAACACGGTCATAGGCTTGGCCACATTCGCGATCCAGCTGACAAACCCCCGCCTCTTCAACGAGATTATCCTTAGCTTCTCCGCGATACCCCTTCTCACGATGTTGGGGAGGGAGCCGTATAGGCTGATAACATCCATGTTTCTCCATGGAGATCTTATTCACCTATTCCTGAACATGTTCGCCCTCCTCATATTCGGCCCGGATGTAGAGAGGGTTCTCGGGAGGTTGAAGTATCTCATCCTCTATTTCGCCAGCGGCATCGCGGCTGACTATGCTCACGCATATTTTATCCTGACATTCTACCCGGCTAAGCAGCTCCTACTCACGCCATCGATCGGGGCCTCGGGCGCGATCTTCGGCGTCATGGCGGCTTACGCCGTCCTCTTCCCGCTGAGGAGGGTCATGTTCTTCATGTGGTTCCCGGTCGTTGCCCCAGCCATAGTCGCAATACTCGTAATGGCCCTGCTCCAGGTCTTTTACGCCTTTTTAATGCCCTTCTCGCAGGTGGCCTATGCAGCCCATCTCGGCGGATTCATCGCGGGGCTGGTCATCACGCTCCTCTACAGGCCCATGCTGAGAAGAGTGCGTATCGGGTTCTAATCAGATCCCATGACCCTGACATAGACCCTCCTGCTCCTTGGCCCATCGAACTCCGCGAGGAATATGCTCTGCCAGGTCCCGAGCATTAGCCTCCCACCCTCGACCGGCACCGCGAGCGATGTCCCCAAGATTATGGATCTTAGGTGGGCATACGCGTTATAGTCCACTTCATCATGCATGTATCCTCCTCTATCCGGGATGAGCCTTTCCAAGACCCTCTCGAGATCCCTCATCAGCCCGCCCTCATCCTCATTCATGAATATGCCTGTCGTCGTGTGCGGCGTGAATATTATCGCGACACCGCTCTTGATCCCGCTCTCCCTAACAGCCTCCTCAACCTCCCGCGTGATATCCCTGAACTCGACCCTGCCACCAGTCCTTATGGAAAGTTCCTTGAGGAACGTCCTCATCTCATGCAGACTAGCGCCGCCAAGATTTAACATTAGCCTTAAGATGACCCGCATAGAAGATATCTTGTGAAGGCGGTATGCTTATCGACGCCCATTGCCATGCCCATGCGCTGGACGAGGAGGTTCTCAGGCGCATCGAGGATAGAATGATCGTGATCGCGGTCTCTGAGGATCTGGAGAGCAGCCTGAAGACCCTGAGCCTCATCGAGAAGTTCGAGAACATTATGCCGTTCATCGGGGTTCATCCATGGAGCTTGGAGGAGATAACGCGGCAGGAGATAGATGACGTAGTTGCGTTAATCGAGAGGAGGGATGATGTGAAGGGGATAGGCGAGGTTGGCTTGGATGGGAGGCGGCGGAACCGGGAGAAGCAAGTGGAGATCTTCAAGATCTTCTGCAAGCTCTCGGCAGAATATGATCTGCCGATGAATATTCATGCGAGGGATGCTTGGAGAGAGGTTCTCGAGGTTCTTAGGAGGATGGATGTCGAGTCCGCGATAATCCACTGGTATAATGGCCCGCTTGAGATGCTTGAGGAGATCCGGGAGAGCGGCTACATGATTACGATAAACCCAGCGGCTAGGATACAGCCGAAGCATAGGGAGGTGATTGAGGAGGCGCCCATAGACATGATATTGACGGAGAGCGATGGCCCCTATGAGTATAGGGGCTTGAGCCTCAGACCGGACATGGTCGCTGACTTGATCAAGCTAATCGCGGAGGTGAAAGGGATGACAGTTGAGGACGTGGAGGAGGCCATCGAGTTCAATTTCAGGAGGCTATTCAGGTAGCGATGGGGGTCGAGGCCTCCACCAAGTATCTATGGACCTTCTCATCCGCATCAGCCGCCTCCCTCTCGATCTCCAAGACCAGCTCCAAGGCCTTCTTGAAGAGCTCATACTCCCTCTCGCTCAACACCTCGACGAGCCTCAGCTCCGGCCCCCTCTTCACGAAGACGCAGTATAGTGTGCATGGGAGCTGGGATGGGATCTTCGAGAGAAGCTCCTCATCCACTGGCACGCTGAACGCCCTCCCACCCATCCTGCCGCTCACTATCGGGTAAATGCCCCTGGAAACATCCTCTATGACTGCTTGAGCAACCTCGATGGCCCCCGGCTCGCCGATAAGCCTCATCTCGGCGACGATCCACCTGGGAATACCCCTCTGCCTGCTGAGAACAATCCTAGCCCAGACTTGGATCGCGGGGCTTAAGAAGCTTGGAGGATTCAGTGTATATGCTGTAAGGAACTCGCCGCCGGAGCTCATGATCTTGAGCTCATACTCGATAAGCCCCATCCTAGTCCTAGGCCTTATTGAGATAAGGTATCCGGTTAGCTCAATCTCCTCGCCACTCATCCCAGCCCACTCAAGACAAATCAGCAGCTATTATCCCCTAGCGCTTCGAGGACGGCCCAAGAAATGCGCCAGTATCAGCCGAGGATACGCTAAGAGAATATCTTAGAAGCCAGCCCCTCTCAGCCCTAGGCTTCGGTGGGCTCCAAGACTCCAGCCTCCGCCTAAGCTCATCCCCCGGGATCTCGAGATTCAGGAGCCTCGCCTCGACATCGATCGAGATCGAGTCTCCATCCTCGACAACCGCTATCGGGCCGCCCTCAGCCGCCTCCGGCGAGACATGGCCCACGCAGAGGCCATGCGTTGCGCCCGAGAACCTCCCATCCGTCACCAGCGCAACCTTCTCCATGAGCCCCATGCCCACGAGAGCAGCGGTTGGAGCAAGCATCTCCCTCATCCCAGGCCCGCCCCTCGGCCCCTCATACCTTATCACAACCACTTCACCCTCTCGTACTCTTCCACTTAGGAGGGCGTCAGCAGCCTCCTCGCCAGACTCGAAGACCCTAGCCCTGCCCCGGAACCTCATCATGCTCGATGGCACTCCAGCCGTCTTGAGGACAGCGCCCCTCGGCGCCAAGCTCCCTCTCAGGATCGCGATCCCGCCAGTGGGCCTAATCGGCCTATCAAGAGGCCTGATAACCTCCTCATCAAGCCTCCTCGCATCGGCGATGTTCTCTCCGACCGTTTTCCCCGTGACGGTGAGGGCGTCAAGGTGAAGTAGCGGCTCAAGGGTCTTCATGACTGCTGGCACGCCCCCAGCCCTATCGAAATCATCCATGCCATGGGGACCACTTGGGATGAGCTCTGCTATCTGCGGTGTCTCCCTGCTAAGCCTATCAAAGTCCTCGAGCTCCAAGTCTACGCCAGCCTCCCTAGCAACCGCCATGAGATGGAGGACCGTGTTCGTAGAGCCCCCAAGCGCAAGATCAACCCTTATCGCGTTCTCGAAAGCCTTTCTAGTCAGGATCTTGAGCGCGGTTAAGTTCTCCCTAACGAGCCCAACTACCCTCCTCCCAGCCTCGCGGGCGAGCGCTATCCTCCTAGAGCTCGTCGCCGGCGGCGTCGCTGAGCCCGGTAGTGAGAGGCCAAGTGCCTCAACTATACAAGCCATGGTATTCGCCGTGTAGAGGCCATTACAGGAGCCCGGGGTTGGGCAGGCGGCCATAGCCAGCATCTCAAGCTCCTCCTCGCTCAACTCTCCAGCCTTAACCCTCCCAATACCCTCATAGACATGGGAGAAGGCGACCCTCCTCCCGCGGAACCAGCCGCAGAGCATCGGCCCACCAGTCATCACTATCGTTGGTAGGTTGAGCCTCGCAGCGGCCATGAGCATGCCCGGCGTAACCTTATCACAATTCGGTATCAGGACCAAGCCGTCAAGAGCATGTGCCCTAGCTATCGTCTCGACAGAGTCGGCTATAAGCTCCCTAGATGGGAGGGAGTATTTCATGCCCTCATGATCCATCGCAATGCCATCGCAGACGACTATCGTATTGAACTCGAATGGCACCCCTCCAGCCTCCCTAACGCCCTGGATGACGGCGTCCGCGATCATCCTCAGGTGAACATGGCCCGGAACCATGCTCGAATAGCTATTAACAACTCCGATGAATGGCTTATCGAAATCATCGCGGCTAAGCCCTAGAGAGTATAGCAGAGCCCTATGAGGAGCTCTCTCAAGACCACGCTTAATCAAGTCGCTTCTCATGTCTGAGCCCATTAGCCTCAAGCTCCGCTTACTTAAGAGTTATACGTGTGGGCGCCACCCCCATTCAATAAGATGTGGGCAGCCGGGGTGGTCAAGATTAATTTAGGAGATCTCATTCTCAAGCCCTAAGAAGATGAGACTGAGCGGCGCTAAGGCTCTAGTCAAGTCGCTGGAGGATGAGAGGGTTGAGGTGATATTTGGGATTCCGGGAGGCGCGATCCTCCCGGTTTATGACGCCCTCTATGGCTCCAGTATAAGGCATATCTTGGTGAGGCATGAGCAGTGCGCGGCACATGCTGCTGATGGCTATGCTAGGGCTAGTGGCAGGGTTGGGGTATGCATGGCCACATCCGGGCCGGGCGCAACAAACCTCGTAACCGGGATAGCGACAGCCTACATGGACTCTTCACCCATAGTCGCGATAACGGGACAGGTCGCGAGGCACATGATCGGGAGGGACGCCTTCCAGGAGGCTGACATAATCGGGATAACAACGCCGATCACGAAATACTCTTACCAGATCCGGAGCGCTGAAGAGGTTCCAAGAGTGGTGAAAGAGGCATTCCACCTGGCCGTGGAGGGAAGGCCGGCGCCCGTGCTGATAGACTTCCCGGTTGACGTGCAGAGGGAGGAGGCCGAGATGGATTTCGATGCAAAGATCTCACCACACTTAAACAAGGTGGTTAAGGAGCCTCACCCCCTCCAGGTTAAGCGGGCCGCCGAGATCCTTTTAAATGCCGAGAGGCCCATGATACTCGCTGGAGGCGGAGTCATAATCTCGAATGCCTCGGAGGAACTCAGGGCGCTGGCAGAGCTCCTCATGATCCCCGTGACGGTCACGTTGATGGGTAAGGGGGCATTTCCGGAGAACCACCCGCTATACATAGGCAGGATAGGCATGCATGGCTCAGCGGCCGCGAACAAGCTGATAATGGAGGCGGATGTAATCCTCGCGGTCGGCACGAGGTTCAGCGACCGGTCAACAGGCAGATTCGACACATTCGCGAGGGATGCCACGTTGATCCACGTGGATATAGATGCCGCTGAGATCGGGAAGAACATTAGGCCCGATATACCGATAGTCGCTGACGCGAAGCATGCGCTCAAGGCCATCTACGAGGCCGCGAAGGAGCTTGTGAGGAAGAGGGATTCCTCGATATGGCTTCAGAGGGTGAAGGAGGTTAAGGAGAGCCTTGAGAAAACTAGACAGGACTCGGCGGACGAGCTATCGCCCAAGAATTTGATAAGGGAGATTAGAAGGCTACTACCTGCTGATGGAATCGTGACGACCGGGGTTGGTAGAAACCAGATGTGGGCATCGCTCTACCTTGAGGTATATCATCCGAGGACTTTCATAACATCCGGCGGCCTAGGGACGATGGGCTTTGGCCTTCCAGCAGCTCTGGGCGCTAAGGTTGCCAAGCCGAACTCAATTGTCGTGGATATTGATGGCGATGGAAGCTTCCTCATGACTGAGAGGGAGCTTGCAACCTCAATCGCTGAGAACATTCCAATAATCGCCGTGATACTTAATGATGGCTGGCTCGGCATGGTGAAGTACTGGCAAGACCTATTCTACGGGAGAAAGTATTGCGCGACCTGCCTGAAGCGCGGCATACCGGACTTTGTCAAGCTGGCGGAGGCATATGGTGCTAACGCGGCTAGGCCCCAGTCCTTAGAGGAGTTCTCGAAGGCGTTCAAGGAGGCGATAAGCAGCGATAGGACGACGGTAATAGATGTCTGGATAAACCCGGATGAGCCCGTCCTACCATTCGCCCCGCCGGGGAAGTCGCTGGCAGAGACAATAATTGATTTAAGGGAGGTGAGGAGGGGTGGAAGCTAGGCGCGTGAAAAGGCCCCTCCACGTCATCTCATTCATAGTTGAGAATAAGCCGGGAGTCCTCTTTAGGGTGGCCTGGCTCATAAGGAGGAGGAACTTCAACATAGAGAGCATCTCCGTGGGCCCGACTGAGAACGCGAACATCTCACGGATGACGATAACCCTCTATGGGGACGAGCCGACGGTCGAGCAGGTGATAAAGCAGCTTAGAAAGCTCGTGGACGTCCTTAAGGTTTCGAGGCTCGACCCGGATAATACCGTGATAAGGGAGATGGCCCTCGTGAAGGTTCATGTCCCGGACCCAGCGGCTAGAGCAGATCTAGACTACTATGTCAGGGCATTCAGGGGAAGGATCGTGGACCTCTCGCCAGATGCCGCGATAGTAGAGGTGACCGGGACCCCGCAGAAGATCGATGCCTTCATAGAGCTGATGAGGAGCTTTGGGATAAAGGAGCTCGCGAGGACTGGGGCGACAGCGCTGCCGAGAAGCCCGAAGGAGTAGACGCGCAAGGTTTTTCTGAGGCCAGATACAAGCTTAACCTCGAGTATGATGAGAGCTGCAGTATCTGATGCGATGATGATCTCAGCTCACACTGATAATATCACGGGCTATGGCATAATCTCAACGGTGTTATTGTATTTGGGATAGAGCAGGTCTTCCATCCTCAGCCCGCTTATCTTTGCGGCCTCCTCTATCCTCACGAGATTCTTCTTAACGAGCTCTATTATGTGGCGCGAGCAGGCGCAGATAGCCTCAACGCCCTCATCCCCCCAAAGCCTCTCCCGATGAGTATAGAGACATCTCACGCCACATATCGGGAGTAGCTCGCATGACCTGCAAGGCTCGCCTATATCATTCCGCCGGCTCTCAAGTTCACACCTAGAAACAGTGCCGAGCAAGCCCACCCACGCCCAATCCTCCTGAACAGCAATCGGGCATGAGATTACCCTACCATCAGTAAGCACCGTGAATGAGTCCTCGCCCGACCCGCATGGAGGAATCGGCCCGCCCTCAAGAATCCTCTTCAGTACCCCTTGGAATGGCGCTATCCCGATTATTCTCCCGCGTCTTAGCTCCGAGACCCAGAGCTCCATAAGCCTCTCAAGACCCGTCTTGTATGGTGACTCGATCCAGCCCCATAAGTCTCCCCAAAGCCCCCTATCGAGCCAGATCATGCTAAGCTGCCAGTGGACGTGGTCGAAGAGCCCGAGCCCGAGAAGATGGGCAACATCGCGGTAGATATCGGACTCGAATGTGACCACCATCCTAGCAATAATGTCTCCCGTGAAGCCCATCTCCCTCAGCCGCTTAACGCCGCCAACAACCGTATCATAGACCCCATGCCCTCTCCAGCGATCCGTTATCCACCGATCACCATCTAGAGAGACAAGTATCGCGTCAAGCCTCTCAAGCAACCATCGTGGAATCCTATCGAGAAGGAGGCCATTCGTCTGGATAACATGACGGCAATCCCCGAACCTCCCCACAACATCCTCGATGAACCTGAGATTCAGGAGGGGCTCACCCCCATAATACGCTATAACATCACCGCCTCTCACAAGATCCTCGAGAAGCCTCAGATCGTACTCGGCGCGCCATGGAACCTTCACAGGATCAAAGCTCCCACCACAATACCTGCATTGAAGATTACATCTCCCAGTCGTATAGAGGATGAATGTTATCCCCATCCCCGGCCCCTCGGCCTAGAGGAAGATCTTATCGGGGTTCAATATGTTATTCGGGTCGAAGATCCTCTTTACCGCCCTCATGAGCTCGAGGACCTTGGGATCAGCATATCTCTGCAGATCCCTCCTCTTAACATATCCTATGCCATGCTCTCCCGTGATCACTCCACCAAGCTCCACGACCTTATCATAAACCTGCTCCTTAATCCTCTCATAATCCTCCGGCCTCCAGCCCTCCCTAACATTAATCCAGATGTGGAGGTTTCCATCGCCTGCATGGCCTATCGCCGGAAGCTCGACGCCATATCTCCCCGCGATCTTATCAAGCTCATCGAGGAATCCAGCCATGGATGCAGGCGGCAGGGTAACATCAAGAGTATCATACATGCTCCTCTTCAAGACGGGATAGAGCTCGCTCCTAATCCTCAGTATGAGATCCTGCTCCCTCCTGCTCTCCGCAAGCATGGGCTCACGCGACCCAGCCTCCTCACATAAATCGAGAAGAATCTCGCATGCTTTAAGGAGGGCCTCCTCCGACTGCTCGGCCAAGATTATCATGAGCTGGTATTCGCCGCCATCACATGGCCACCTCTCCCCGATCTCGGCGGCGGCGAGATCCATGACCGACTTCTCAAAATACTCTATCGCGAGGGGTAGGATACCGGCCTGAAAGATCCTCGGGACGATCTCGAACGCCCTCCTCCTTTCATCGAACGGGATTATTATCGTGGCCGAGGCGGTGGGCCTCGGGGCAAGCCTTATCCAAGCCCTAGTGATTATCCCAAGAGTCCCCTCACTCCCAATAATCAGCTGCATCAAGTCATAGCCCGTATTATTCTTCATGATCTTGCCCCCGAGCGTGATGATCTCCCCAGTCGGCAGAACAACCTCGAGCCCCCTAACATAATTCCTCATGACGCCGGTCTTAACAGCCCTAACACCTCCAGCATTACAGGCGATGAGGCCGCCGATCTGAGCACCCTCATCACCAGGATGGGGCGGGAAGAATAACCCAGCGGACTCCGCGGCCCTTATCAGGTCTCCAAGCGTCGCCCCAGCCTCGGCCTCGGCGAAGAGATTATCCCGATCAACGCTAATCCTATTCATCCGCTCAAGAGAGACTACTATACCGCTCCTAGTCGGGATGCATCCACCAACAAGCCCGGTACCACCACCCCTAGGAAACACTGGAACCCCAAACTCGTTAGCAATCAAAAGTATCTTGGAAACCTCTAAGGCGCTCCCCGGCTTAACCACAACAACATCCCCAGAAGCCATGGGCCTAACGGGAACAGGAGTCTCATCATACAAGTAGCCGGACACACCCTCACCAACGAGAACCCAATCCCCGCCAACAACCTCGACAAGCCTCCTCACCAAAGCCGCATCCAAACACGCCCACCGCCCAAAAACCCGAAAAAACCCAAAATATAAAGCTCCGAAAACAAAAAGTCGTAGAAAATAAGACTGCACGCTATAAGCGTCCAAGATCACCCCTCATATCTTATTCCCCTTTCCGCCGCATGGATCGTATGTGAAAACATTATTTTCTGGGGGTGTCGGGAGTTTCGCAATGAATTGTAGAGAGGAGTTTGTCAGAATACCGAGCGCCGGCCTCGAGCTGGCCGGCGTCCTCCATCTCCCCATAGGGGCTACTAAGCCAAAGCCTGTATTATTCTTGCATGGCTTCACGGGCAATAAGATCGAGGCGGGGAGAATGTACACCGATATGGCCAGAGTTCTCTGCGCCGCAGGCTACGCGGCTTTACGATTCAATTTCCGCTGCCACGGCGACCCCCACTATCTTTCGAGGAATATCGCATATCATATGCCATTGAAGATGCCCAAAACGCAGCCGACTTCCTGAAGAGCCTCACATGTATTGATAACTCGCGTTTCGCGATCATCGGGCTGAGCATGGGGGGCGGTGGCAGTAAACCTGGCCGCGAATCGCGACGATATAGCAGCACTTACACTATTATCCCCCGACCTAGACTGGCCCGAACTCACCTCAATACTGTCTCAATGGAGGATTGAGGGCGACTACATGTACATGGGCCCACCGGGCTCACCATCACCCCGCCTATACAGGATGAAAATTAACTATGCAATGGGAATGATGAAATTCACGGTAATGGGCTTGGCCGAGCTCATAAAAGCCCCACACTCATAATCCACGCAATCTACGACGCGGTCATCCCAATCAGCCAGGCTAAAAGGTTCTTTGAGAGGCCAAAAGCGGAGAAAAAGTTCATAGAGATTGAGCATGGCGGCCACGTCTTTGAAGACTATAACATTAATGGAGATACTAAACTGGATCAAGCAGCATCTCTAACCCCAAACCCAGGCTTAAGCAATCCATCACCTCAAAGATGGCCACCCCCCAAACCTACCCCCAGGAACACCGGGGGGCCGAAATAGAGATAAATAGAAAAGAGCTCTAAAAGATAGGATTGAAGCCGGCGTAGCTCAGCTGGTGGAGCGCCGGGCTGTTAACCCGGGGGTCGGTGGTTCGAATCCACCCGCCGGCGCAATGCGAGGTGGATAAAAGTAACAAATAAATAGGGGGCTGAGGCCCCCAACCCTCTTATATGATATCTACCCCCTACTCATGGCCTCATCGATCAATTCTCTCAAGACATCACTTTCATTTACCTTCTTTTTTCCTAGCCTGAGACTTTAGCCACTGGTATTGGGCTTCAGTGAGCCTAACCGTTATTTGTTTAGGGTATTTTACCACTTTGCTCATTTTGTAGTGCCTTTGCATTACATGGTACGAAAGCCTTATCTCGAGAGATGGGAGAGCTTTAAATGCATTGTATTTGCACTACATTTGAGGTCCGGGAGAATGGTGAGGAGTAAATCCTTCAAGGGTCCAGACGAACTTTTTGTTGTGGATCAAGGATATCTGAGGATGAGGTGTTGCAAGGTTTCCTTCGAGTGATTCTTCCGCAGAATTTGGGTGAAAAGCTAGGGCTGAAGGATGGCGATTAGCTAATATGGAAGGACTATTACACGAACTCGGAGGGGGAATATTATTATCAGGGCTGAGCTAAGCCACCGATCTTAAACTTCTCAACACCTCTCATTTTTTCTGAAGGGATTTGTATCCAAGATTCACATGCATTGTTCGGTTCTATTCCTTTATATGGGGTATCATTGATCCGCTCTCAAGTCTGCATGATGTGGATCGATTTCGAGAGGCTTCATGAATTACGCAAATATCCTTCTGAGACCTTAGACAGCGTAATCTCCCGGCTAATAGCGCATTATCATGGAGAGCCGGAGCCCCCCATAATCGTATGGGGCTCGATACACAAAAAGGAGGTTGATGATTAGATGTGAGAAATTGCATGCAATTATGAGAAAAGGGGGATTTGTTAAGACTTCTCGAGAAAACCCCGATAAATCGCGATTCTACTGAGATCTGAGGCTCGCAGAGCTTGAAAACTTGGATCAGACATATTAGAGGATTCTCGCAATTGCATGCAATCTATCATGGCCATGACCCAATAAAATAGAAAAATTGGAAAGTTAGGATTTCTTCCTCTTTTGTTTGGCTTTCTTTCTCCTCGCTTCCTCATCCCATTCTCTTAGGGATATGGCCTTGCGGGCCACGAATCGGCCCTTTTCATCAATCAGCCATAATCCCCCTGTGGCCTCTAGGATTTGGTCAAATATTTTCTTCCATCCCTCCAAATCCTTTCTCATGGCCTCGAGTTCTTGCTCCAATCTCTCAATCATTTCATCTCTGGCCCTTAGCTCTTTCTTAAGCTTCTCTAGTCTTTGTCTCGCTTGATGATTGACGGCGCTAACCTCTGGTGGAAGCTCGGCTACAAATGTCAAGACTGGAAGAGCCTTCAGATATTGGTCTCTCAGCCAATCGAGATGAGCGATGCAATAGTCATATACGCTTTCTATTCCGAATTGTGTTAGCTATGTCCCATCATGGCCTCGGTCGGAGCCTATCAACTCCCATTAGCGAGCATGCAGTTTTGAAATATTTTCGGAGTGAATGGAAT
>Ga0209183_1000526_pt1 | contig 15452 bp, 20 predicted proteins | sample LHCtaG_2_FD_184120 | JGI IMG/M metagenome (GOLD analysis project Ga0209183, IMG submission 184120) | Hot spring microbial communities from Little Hot Creek, USA to study Microbial Dark Matter (Phase II) - LHC4sed_replicate (SPAdes)... | ecosystem: Environmental > Aquatic > Thermal springs > Hot... | reverse complement strand
CCTGTTTAACACTTGTTGGACCGTAGCCGAACCGATTAACAGCCTATACTTCTCATAGAACTCCTTATACGTCCCTTTGAAATCGACATGTCTTCTCTCAAGGAATATCCTCAGCCTAGCATGATTAACCTCATCCCATAACTTCGACGAGAATTCGCATAATTGCTTCAGCCTCCTCTCAGCTTCTTCACCGACTATTAGCTCCACCCCACTCGTCCTCCTCACCCTCAGCCATCTCCAAAGGGGCTAGCCTCCCCAAGAACCCTCCTGAGGCATCCTAAAAGCTCCTCATACACATAATCCATCACCCTGCCAACACATCCACGATATCTCCTGAACTCATCGAGCCTACCAAGGCTATCATAAATGAATGTCCTAAATCTCCTTATGAGGGCTGGCGGCAGCCTCCTCCCATACCTCTTAACAACAATCAGCGTTTCATGAACAATATTGATGAACTCGTTTAACAATCCCACCTCCTTAAAGGCATCCCAAACCCCTCATACGGTCTCCGGGATCTTAGGCTCACCTATCCTAATGAGCCTCCCCTTACAACCAGATCATTCACACCATCCCCCAAAACGGGCCCACTTCTTATTCGTTGAGGGTCATCCTGAAAATGGGGACGCTTATCGTGGGGGTTGGTTTAAGTATTCAGATTAAGGCTGATGGCAGAGGTTTTTGAGGAATTTTATCGAGAAGGATGTGTTCTCCGGAACATTCCATTATCACTGTTGAGCTGGAGTGATTGGAAAGACTTGCGTCAGGAGGGCTATCAATGAAATTCTAGATTACATCAGGGCTATTGCCCTAGATATTCTACCGAGAAGGCAGTAGGAAGGAGAGGTACAAGGGGTGGGAGCTGGAGGAAAGGTTATTAGGCTTTTATTTAAATACCCCCATGAACCTGATGCCAAAGGGTATTATGTCGGCCATGGTCAACAGGCCATAGGGCATCCGATCGATCCTCTCAGCGAGACTAAGGATCACTGATGCCGTTCCAAGATCCCCGGGCGTCCCACTACTCCTCCAAGCAATCGAGTATTCCTCACCCTCGATAACGATCTCCTCATATTCTTGGGCGTCGGCAACCGCCTCGAATTCAACCTTGATCCTCTCCACGCCATTAACATAGCCAGCTCCATAGCCCTTAACCCCCCTAACCCTCCCCCTCTCTATAATCATGCTCCTAGCTTTCATGTCTTGATCCGCTTCGACGGGCTCCTGGCCCTCCTCAACCCTAGAGAGGTTTATGCCGGCGGCATCAGCTATCAAGCAAACCGACTCTGCATATCCTACGTGGCCGGAGTATTTCCCGGATCTCAGCCCTTCAACTACTTCACTAGGCTCAAGCCCAAGCCCGATCTTTCTCCTGAAGGAATCCCTTCTCCTCGAGGCATCGAGGCATCTCTTGGCCCTGATCTTTTTGATAATGGGAACTGTGGCTGAGGCGACGATGACTAGTGTATCGAGGAGGAATCCCGGGTTTATCCCCGAGCCGAGAATAGTTGAGCCATGAGTCCTCGCAAGCTCATCCAGCCTGCGGGCGAGGATGGGATACCTGTAATATGGATATGCAAGCGTCTCGCATGTTGAGATGACAGGCTTACCAAGTATCACTACAGACGCTATCTGATTATAGACCTTGGGCAGATATGATCCCGTAGCATGTAGAGTTACATCACACTCCTTCACGACTTCCTCAACATCCCTGGTAACCTTTACACCAAGCTCGCCGAGGCCGAGAATCTCGCCAACATCCCTCCCGATGATCTCCGGATTAATATCCACAGCGCCGATAATCTCATGGCCCCTGCTTACGGCTACTCGCGCGATCAGCCTACCAATCTCACCGAAACCATAAATCGCTATCCTCAAATCCATAACCATATTAGCAGTGATGCTCCGACATAATCTTTCCCGAGGACACGATAATCTTAATCAAAATCCTAATCAAAGGAGAAGGCACGATCCGATGGTGTGAGACATGAGCTCCCAAGAGCTTCTGAGGATAATATACAATCGGAGGAGCGTGAGGAGGTATGAGAGGAAGCCTGTGCCGGATGATGTTCTCAGGGCTATTCTTGAGGCTGGGCGGCAGGCTCCAAGCGCCAGAAACCTCCAGCCCTACTGCTTCATAGTAGTTCAAGACCCGGAGCTGAAGAAGAAGCTAGTCTTCTCGGAGTGGAATAGGTTTATCGAGGAGGCGCCAATAGTCATTGTCGGATGCGGCGACTCTAGGGCGAAGTGGGCGGCCGTCGACGTGGCGATAGCCCTCCAGAACATGGTGATAGCTGCAGAGGCTCTCGACCTCGGAACATGCTGGATAGGACACTTCATCGAAGATGAGGTGAAGAAGGCCCTCAAGATACCGGAGCACATGAAGGTCGTGGCCATGATAACCCTTGGATACCCGGCTGAGAGGCCCGAGCCGAGGCCCAAGAAGAGCCTAAAGGAGCTGGTCCGCTACGATACATACAAGTAGGCCCAGGATTCGCGCTCGCTAGCCCTATTGGCTTAAACCTTAAATGCAGGATCCTTCGATTTCTCAGCGGACATGCCGAGCCATGGCTCAATCACGAAGGCAGGTAAAGTCAGGTCCCAGACACCGAAGATAGAGGCTAAGCCGAAGAGGAGTCCAGTTCCTAGACTCAGGAATAGATTCAACTTCGAGAAGAGGGTTATAGCTGTAGGCCAGCAGATTGTCTAAGCTCCCCCGGAATACCTTTAATACTACGGAGAGACAGCGGCATCAAGACCTTGAAGAACAAAGTGCACGTGATGGACCGGGTGATCATTCATGGCTAGGATATCATATCAGCCTAGAAAGCAGCGTAAGCTCCTCTACAACGCTCCAAAGCATAGGCTCCCGAAGCTCCTATCAGTTCATCTCTCACCAGAGCTGAGGGAGAAATATAAGCGGAGATCATTTCCCGTGAGAGTCGGAGATAAGGTGAAGATATTGAGAGGAGAGTTTAAGGGCATCGAGGGAAAGGTTACCGGCGTTGATAGGGAGAGGCAGATGATCTACGTCGAGAACGTGACGATTAAGAAGGCTGATGGCTCAAATGTCCCAAGACCCATACATGTCTCGAATGTGATGATAACCGAGCTCAATCTCGATGACGAGTATCGGAAGAGAGCGTTACTCAGGGGAAAGGAGGTTGAGGCCTAATGGGGCATCTTAAGCGCCTCGCAGCACCACCACATCTCAAGATCTCCGTCAAGGAAGCCGTCTTCACAGTCTGCCCATCACCAGGCCCACATCCAAAATATGAGTGCATACCTCTTCTCCTAATAGTCAGGGATTACCTGAGGTATGCGGAGAGGGCTGAGGAGGCTAGAAGGATTATAGGCGCGGGCAAGATCCTCGTGGATGGTAGGCCTGTGAAGGACTACAAGTTCCCGGTGGGCCTAATGGATGTGGTCTCGATACCTGAGACAGGCGAGAATTATAGGGTGCTACCCATATACAGGCGCGGTCTAGACTTAGTCGAGATACCGAGAGAGGAATCGGGCTTCAAGCTTGGGAAGATCATCAGGAAGATGCATGTTCCTGGAGGCCATCTCCAGATAACCCTCCATGATGGCAGAAACATAAGATTCAGGGATGTAACCGAGGAGGTTAGGCAATATAATACAAGGGATACTGTGAAGATCTCTGTTCCAAGCCAAGTTATCTTGGGATATCTAAGGCTTGAGGAGGGCAAGTATGGTCTATTGGTTAAGGGGCCGAAGCAGGGGGCGCATGGCGAGATTATCGAGATTAAGCGTGATGTAACATATCCCGCGAAGCCCATCGTAAGGCTAAAATCGAGCATAGGCGAGGTAAGCTCGCTACTCGATTACGTGATGGTTGTCGGGGAGGAGGAGCCATGGATCAAGCTACCATGATAGAGGCGCGGCCAGCGAAGAAAGAGGAGAACCCGATGAGGAGGATTAGGGTGGAGAAGGTTGTCGTTAACTCCTGTATAGGGGCGAGCCCCCAGAGGCTTGAGAGGGCCGTAAAGATAATCGAGATGCTGACGGGGCAGAAGCCTGAGCTGCGGAAGGCGAAGAAGACGATCAAGGGGTTCGGGATTTATAAGGGGCAGCCCATAGCCGTCAGAGTAACCCTCAGGAAGGAGAGGGCGATCGAGTTTCTCAGGAAGGCGCTGCAAGCCGTGAACAATACCTTGAAGGCCTCAAGCTTCGATGATCAGGGAAACTTCTCATTCGGCATCAGGGAGCACTTGGATATCCCGGGCACCAAATATGATCCCGAGCTCGGGATAATCGGCATGGATGTCTGCGTCCACCTCTCTAGGCCTGGGCTAAGAGTCTTCCTCAGAAGAAGGGCTAGAAGAAGCATACCGAAAAGCCATAGGATAACGAGGGAAGAGGCGATGGAGTTCATGAGAAGCGAGTTCGGCGTAAGGATAATTGAGGAGTAGCTGTCCTCGAATAATCTTAAAATTATCCCGTGGAGAGGTGGCGTCTGAAGCGGGGCATGGCGAAGCAAAAGCCGCCAAAGGAGCGGAGGTTCGGGAAGGGCGTGGTCAAGTGTAGGAGATGCGGGACTACTGATGGTGTTATCAGGAAGTATAAGCTCTATATCTGCAGGAGATGCATTAACGAGGTCGCCCCCCTCTTGGGCTTCAAGGTGTATGAGTAGCTGAAAAACACTTATTAACGGATTATCATAACCCGCCTCACTAGGAGAGATGAGTAAGGACTTGGTCTCAGGGCTCTTTACAACACTCCAGAATAATGAGATGGTCAGGAATAGAGAGTGCGTATACTGTGCCTCCAAGCTGATAGGCGAGATATTAAAGACTCTTCAGAGGCATGGCTACATAGGCGCGATAGAGTATATCGAGGATGGCAGGGGAGGGAAGTTCAGGATACAGCTTCTCGGCAGGATAAACAGGGCGGCGCCTATCAGGCCTAGATTCAGCGTGAAGAAGGATGAGTATGAGAAGTGGGAGCAGCAGTACCTTCCCAGCAAGGATATCGGGATACTCATAGTCACGACAAGTCAGGGAGTAATGTCCCATAAAGAGGCGAAGGTAAAGGGTCTTGGAGGAAAGCTGCTAGGATACGTTTATTGAAGAGCCCCTCATTATTCCCCAACTATCTCGGGCCATAAGCTTGGACAGTAGCCTCTTCTAGGCACAGCTTCTCGCGGGATTTTTCGGCGCCCGGAATTTTTAAATAGCAATATAGCGGCGGGTGGATCAGATTCGCTGGAAGATCGGGGTTAAAGGATGATGCTCGCGGCAGGTGAATCGGGGGCCATGCCCCTACAGGAGTATGTTGAGGAGATAGAGGTTCCGGAGGGCGTTGTGGTCGAGATAGAGGGCTCTAGCAGGATTAGGGTGAAGGGCAAGCTTGGCCAGGTCATGAAGGATCTTTCTCATGCTAACGTGAAGCTTGAGCTCGCCTCGAACAAGATTCTCGTGAAGCTCGTGGGGAGAGGTAGGCGGGCCAAGGCACTCATAGGGACGATAAGGAGCATAATCGAGAACATGATTGTCGGCGTCACCCAGGGCTTCACATACAAGATGAAGATCGTTGCAGCCCACTTCCCAATAACCGTCAAGGTTCAGGGAGACACGGTCTACATAGAGAACTTCATCGGCGAGAGGGCTCCGAGGATAGCAAAGATTGTTGGCGAGGGAACGAAGGTCGAGGTAAGGGGTGAGGATGTAATAGTGAAAGGTGTGGATAAGGAGGCGGTCGGCCAGACAGCAGCGAACATAGAGCAGGCAACAAAAGTAAAGGGAAAGGATCCAAGAAAGTTCCTCGACGGAATATACATTTACGAGAAGAAGGTGGGGATGGAGTAGATGAGCCCGATAAAGATCCCGAGATGGGTTAAGGAGCTGAAGCTCAAGAGACCGGAGTTCGTAAGGCAGGAGAGCTGGAGATATGTAAGGGTTAAGCCTAACTGGAGGAGGCCAAGGGGGAAGGATAGCAAGATGAGGCTCCAAGTTAAGGGATGGCCCCCACTAGTCAAGATCGGATACAGGACCCCGAAGAATTACAGGGATCTACATCCCAGCGGCTATAAGGAAGTCTTGGTATACAGGCCCGAGGATCTCCAAGGCCTCAATCCTGAAGTCCATGCGATTAGGATAGCCAGCTCCGTCGGGATGAGGAAGAGGCTGCTCATAGTGGAGGAGGCGAGGAAGCTCGGGTTGAAGATACTCAACCCGCCGAGGCTAATGGAGGAGGTTGAGGAAGTAGAGGTGGTTAGGCCCGAGATAGAGGAGTCCTCGCAGGGGGTGGAGGAGATTAAGCCTGAAGAAGAAACAGTATAGGAAAATTAGGAAAAGAAATGGAGAAGGATGGGAGGGGTTGGGTCTTACGCGTTTGGGCTTTCCCTTCCCCCCTCTTTTCATCAAGGGGCTTTCGGGGGAACGCGGGCTCCCCACATTTATCTGGTCGCTGGATGTCAAAAAGAGGTTTGGGAGGTCTTTGCACTAGCATACTCCTCGTAATAGCGTTTCACTAGGTTTTTCACAGCTATTACATCCCTGTCCTCCTCCAATTCACATCTCTGGCACCTCACCAGTCTGCGCCCATTCTGACTTGGATTTAGTTTACCTCCACATACTGGACATATGCTTGAGGTATTCCTGGGGTCAACGTATACCACGTTAAGCCCGTGAAGCCTCGCCTGATATTCAAGGATCCGCTGAAACCTCCTATATGACCAGCGGTGTATCCGCCCATTAAGCTCCTTTGAGCTCCTATCCTCCTTATAGATCTTGAGATCCTCCATCACGATCACAGTACCCCCGATCTCCTTAGCCTTACCGATAATCTCCTTAGCCGCCTTATAGTAGATCTCCCTAACCCTCCGCCACTCCCGCCCCCTATACTTCTCCAGCAGCCTCCTCTGTAGCTCCCTGCCGCGGATCTTCGACCGAATCCTCCTACGCTTAAGGAAATACCTGGTTCTTATGATCCCCTCATTAGTCTCAAGCCTCTCGACGAAGTCATCGTTGCCATAGGCGATAACGTTCTCATTGATATCGACGGCGATGACCCTTGCATTGGCGTCCGGCTCTGGTAAAATGACCGTCTGGGAGAAGCTGACATTTAGGTAGAGGTTGCCATCGTCTCTCAACATCAGCCGCGCCTCGCCATGCTCCATCCCCCTAAACCTCTCATGGCATTCTCCGTGAAGCAGCCTCAACAGAATCCACCTTCCTCCATGAACAGCTATTGAAGCCCTCCAGCCCTCAACATCAAGCCTGAACACGCGTCTATGCAGCCATATTGTCCGCCCCCTGAACGTCGGCTTATCCCTCTCGCACATCCCCAGCCTCCTACTTTTTATGAAGGACTTGTAGATGCTGGCCGCATGCCGGCACGCATTAACAATATACATAGATGGCAGCATCGGGTATTTTTGCCGTAGCTCGCGGTACTTCGCATGATATAATTTCACGAAGCTCGTAATGTGATTCCTTGTAGCGACCTCGAGGAGCTCATCCACAATCTCCCGATACTCCTCGAATAGGCGGTATATCTCGGAGATCACGGCCTCATCAACATCCGTTAGATCAACCTTGAACTTCGCCGCAAGCTTTACCTCCTCAACAGGCATCCCCACTCACCCCATAGTTGAATCTAGGATATCCTGCCCTCCCCACCAGCTCACGGCCTCCTCCAACAGCTCATAGATCTCCGATAACCTTGAGGTAGCGGGCGACGGGAGCCCGGTACCCATAGCTCCTCAGGATTTCATGATCCACGTCGACATCCTCGCTGATCCTCTCGAAGCCCAGCCTAGAGACTATGAAGTCGAATACGGCGTCATCCTCTATGTCGAGCTGCTTCTCGATTCTTACCGCCTCGGCCAGGGCCCACCTCCTCTTAAGCCACTCATTTCCAACAGCCGTAACAAGCATGACGGCGGCAGGGTAGCTCAAGACCTCGAGGTAATGGTTATCCGTAACTTTCTTCACCTCACCCCTCTACAATATGGCCTATAAGGGGATGGAGCATACCTACTGTGCTGCACTCTCGGCGGGCATAGAAGGGTTTTAACCACCTTAGAGGCGTTCTCTCCCGATGGAGGCAAGCGGGAGGCAATCTTGGAGCTTAAGCATAGGGTTGAGGCGCTTGAGCTCGCCGTTGATACGATCCTGAAGAGGGTTCCGGAGGTGAGGATAAGCGTCGAGGGGTCCGCGGGTTCGAATCCCGTCCAGTCCAATTTAAATCAAATAGCTTGCCTTCCATTACTACTTCTTTAAAAACACTATTTCTATAACCGCTTACCATTTTTTTAAAAAACGCTGCCTATCAATACTATACATCTTTTTAAGCTGGTTTTCCTGCACTATAAAATTGCTGCTGCCAAAAAAAGGCTATATTAGAACTGAGCCTGTTTGTTTATCTATCAAGTGTATTTTTTCTTCGTTAAACTTCACCCATATTGTTTCTCCAATAGAATATCTTTCCCCTACTTCTCCTAACGTCCTCAGCATTACACCATCTAGTTCGAAGTAAAGCACAAATCTATCTCCTAGATATTCAATTGATAAGAGCTTAGCCTCAACAGCGTTCTCGATACTCTGTTTACTAACTTTTATGTATTCAGGCCTTATTCCTATTAAGATTGTTTTGCCTTCATAGTTTTCAATAAGCGGCCTTAGCTGAGTAACATCAATCGATAATTTTTCGCATTCCAAGTAAAATCTGTCTTTTTTCTTTACTACGTGCGAGGGAATAAGATTCATCGGAGGATTCCCTACAAATAAAGCAACATGAATATCTTTTGGATGATTGTATATTACTTCAGGCGTATCTATTTGTAATGCTTTACCTTCATGCATGATGCATATTCTATTTCCCAATGCCAATGCCTCGATGGGATCGTGTGTCGCGTATATGAATGTTTTCCCTAATTCTTTCTGCAATTTTTTAAACTCCGTTCTCGTTTGAATCCTCAGCAAAGCATCTATATTACTTAGAGGCTCGTCAAGCAAATATATTTCTGCATCCCTAATCAGAGTGCGAGCTAAAGCGACTCTTTGAGCCTCTCCCCCGCTATAAGTCCTTGGAAACCTATCTAACAAGTATTCTATATTTAGAAGTCTAGCAATCTCCAGCACCCTTTTTTTAATCTCATCTTCCGGATATTTTCTGATTCTAAGTGGGAATGCTATATTTTCAAATCCTGTTTTGTTTGGATAAAGGGCGAGATTCTCGAAAAACATTGAAACCTTTCTCTCGGAAGGATCCACATTATTTACTAATTTTCCATCTATGTATATTTGCCCATTGGTCGGGGTCTCTAAACCTGCGATGATTCTAAGCAGCGTTGTTTTGCCAGCTCCTGGTCTACCTGTAATGCAGAAAAACTCCTTATCAAAGACCGAAAAGCTTACATCATGAAGTACTTCCTTCGTGCCGAAAACCTTTCTTATATTTTCAAGTCTTAACTTCTCCATACTTCCCACCCCTCATAAATATGCCTCCCCACTCTTTTTATCGAAAATATGTATCTTATGCAAGTCGAATTTGAAACATATCTTTTGTAAATCTTTTATGATGAGATCACCAGATACTATCGCCTTTATTACTATCTCTCCAATCTTTATAGCTACAACACTTTCCACTCCCTGAGGTTCTATAGCTAAAACCTCACCAGTTATAGCATCTTTGGTGGCCGCTCCTTTTTGAATTATAACATCTCTCGGTCTTATTCCAAGGATTAATTCGCTTGATTTTACATTTTCAAGCATATTTTTAATCGGGGTAACATCAAGCTGGAAGGGTCCAGCGTCTAAAATTAGATTATCACCCCGCCTCACAAGCGTACAGTCAATAAAGTTCATAGGTGGTGTTCCTACAAAACCTGCTACAAACTTATTCCTCGGTTTATTAAAAATGTTCTCGGGCGTATCATACTGTATTAATTTACCTTGAGACATTACAGCCACCTTATCAGATAATGTTAATGCCTCAACTTGATCGTGAGTTACGTAAATTATAGTTTGTTTTAAATGTTTTTGCAATTTTTTCAATTCTATTCTTGCCCTAACCCTCAAGGTGGCATCTAAATTGCTTAATGGTTCATCTAGTAATAGCACTCTTGGCCGCGTAACTATTGTCCTAGCGAGCGAAACTCTCTGAAGCTCACTTATGTTCATTTCTCTTGGCTTTTTAGATAATACATGCTCGATTTCAAGAAGTGATGCTATCTCATTAACTCTACGTTTTATTTCCTGTTCGTCAACACCTTTAATTTTCAATCCGAAAGCGATATTCTCGAAACCAGTCATATGTGGAAAGATTGCATAATCTTGGAATACAAGACCAACCCCCCTCTTTTGAGGAGGTAAGTAAGTGACGTCTTCATCGTCAAAAAATATCCTTCCCTCAGTTGGTTCTAATAAGCCGGCTATGAGCTTCAAAGTCGTTGTTTTGCCACATCCTGAAGGTCCTAATAGAGATGTAAAGGATCCAGACTCTATCTCAATATTCAAATGATCCAAGGCTTTCGTTCCACCCGGATATACTTTGGTAAGATTTTCAAGTATTACTTTTGCCATTTCCCTACCCCCTTATCGCCCCAAAAGTCAAACCTCTTGCAAGATATCTTCTGATCATTGTTCCAAAGACAATTAGGGGGATTACTGCCAGTATAGCTAATGCTGCCTGAGGACCATAGAGCATTCCAGCGTAAGTTTGATATGCTGTAATTTGAACGGGTAAAGTAATAACTTTTCCGCGAGTTAGCATCAGTGCGAATAAATACTCGCTCCAATTTAAGATCCATATAAATAGCGCTGTTGCTAATACTCCTCCCTTTATTAAAGGTAATGTCACTTTAAAGTGAGCAGCCAAAGGAGACAATCCATCAAGCCGAGCCGAATCTTCAAGTTCTCTAGGTACTTCATCTATAAAACTTTTGATAATCCATACAGCATACGGCATTGTAAAAGTAGCATACGCGAGTATTAATCCGTGATATGTATCTATAAAACCAAGCAATGAGTAAAATACTGTCAATGGAATTATAGCCACCATTGGTGGCGCCATTCTGAGCATGAGAACCAGCCCTAGAAAACTATTACCCCCTATATTGTGGCGTGAGACGGCGAAAGCGGCTAGCATGCCTACGATTATTGCCAGTAGTGTTCCTATCCCGGCAACGATTGCGCTATCAATAAACGCCTTTACCGCCGGCTTAAAGACAACATATGATCCAAGTACGTATTCCACTCCGGCAGGAGTCTCAGTCAATATTACTAGATAATTTAAGAAAGTTGGTAAGCGAGGAAACCATAATGGTGGAGTTACAATCCATTCACTCTTCGGTTTTAAAGATGTTATTATGAGCCAGTATATTGGAAAAATGACTAATACGAGGACAATTGCAAGTAGCAAATAGCCGAAAGGCCCCATTTCCGTTTTCTCTAAACTAAATTTCCTCTTCATAAGCTATCACCTGCTCAGCACCTTAAGAATAACATTGAATGTGAGAACCGCAATTATTACTAATACTATCAGAGCCCCTGCCGAGGCATATCCAATTTGATTGTGTACAGAATTCATGATATATGTCCATATAGATACATTTTCATAGAGGTAATTTAGCCTCCCGCCCGCGAACATTACTAGCTCGTCAAATATCTTTGTTGACTCTAAAGCTCTTATAGTAACGGCAATAAGTAAAACATTTCTTATCATTGGAAGCTTGATTTTTCTGAATATTTGCCATTCTGATGCTCCTAAAGTCTTTGCTGCATCAATAATATTTGGGGGTATTGCCCTTAAACCACATAAGGCTATTAAGAACATGAAGGGGGTCCAATGCCATGTATCCGCGATTATAGCCGCTATAAATAGAGTAAATTCATTTGTAAGCCAATCAATCGTAATGTTTTGCTGCAAAATTATGCTTAATATGTGATTTAATGGCCCGCCGGATTGGAATATCATATAGAAAACTAATCCAACGACCACAGGCATAAACATCATCGGTATTAACAATATCACAAATACTACATTGCTGCCAGGGAAATCCCTATCTATCAAAGTCGCTAATAAGATTCCTAAAAGCAGTTGTACTGTGACTGCAACAGCTGTGAAAAGCGCCGTTCTTCCCAAGGCTAGTAAGTATCTAGTATCTTGCGTTAAGAGCCTAACATAATTCATTCCATAATTAAATGGCGCACTGAAAATATCTCCCATGGTAGGTGACCATGGTGTAAAACTCAAATATATTTCAAGAGCAAATGGGATAATCGCAATGAAAAAAATAAGGAATTGTGCTGGCCCCATAAGCACTAAAGATATTCCACGTTTACTATTAAGCGTTTTATTGAGTTTGTTGATGACGCTACTCATCATTGACCCCCGATTCCTAGACCTTCAAGTATGGTTTAAGTTTCGGGCCTATACTAGTATCAAGGACCTCGTTCCAAAGTGGAATTAATTTATCTCTACCAATTTCCTCAGTTATCTTATTCCATTCCACAGCTATTGTATGTATGGCGCTCTCAAGACTTTTACGCCCTTGTATAGCTGCGTTCATTTCTTTATCAAGTATATCTTGATATCTAGGACATCCCGGAGTTCTTATCTCAGGAGCATAGTAGTCATAATTATCTATTGAAACTCTAAGGGCTTCTGATCCCCATTCCTCTTCAAAGACCTTCGACTTAAAGTGACACATTCTGAATGGTTCAAAGTATCCCGCTGGATCCTCAACTATTCTCGTGCTAGGCCCTGGCGATATGAAGAACTGCGCAAAAAGATACGCCAGCTCTGGATTCTTGCTATACCTATTAACTATCATTACATGACTTGCTGCTTGATAACCGACAGTTCTGACGGACTCTCTTGGTACTCCCACTTGATCCATATCTCCCCAGATCGGATAACCCGGTGTGAAGGCGACTTTCACTCTCCCCCTAACCCTCGACCCAGGAGTGGCACTTGATTTCATGAGTGAAGTCCAAGAAATGTAAAACGCCATCTTGCCTTCTATAAACATTGGATAGGCAACGTCCCAATAGCTTGTCCAACTTTCCTTTGGCTGGAATTTATGAGCTTCCAGCATATCTTTCATAGCTTTTATGACCTCGGGCTTTTCTATTGTTGGATTCATTTCCCTGTCAAAGAAGGGCCATCCCGTTGTCCACCATCTAAGCCCTATATTATACAGCTCCCAGTAGGGGACCTTATATTCCCAAGTTGAATAGAATCCCGGTGTGTCAGAAAGATTTAACTTCGTGTGTGGAGGCTCGTCAGGCCTGTTAAAGAATTCAGCCTGGTCTCTAAATTCTCTCCACGTTACAGGCGGCCTCAGAGGATAACCATACTTATCAAAGAACTCCTTCTGTATTTCTGGATCCTCATAGATGTCAGCCCTATAGTGGGTTAGCCAAACATCATAATCTATGTTAAAGCCGTAAGTTTTTCCTTTGTAAACTCCCGCGCTCTTCTGTACTTGCTCAGGGTATGCGCAGGGTCCTGTATAAAGTTCAGGATCATATTTCGCTATATAATCATCAAGTTCTAATGCTACACCCATCTCTACCACTTCTGATATCAAAGCTATTACACATACAGTTATGATATCGTAAACTCCGGACTTTTCAACAGACTCACTTACCAACTTCGGAAAGATCCCTTCAGGAGGGGCGGTAACAACATTCAACTTAACGTATCCCTGTGCGGCATCCAAGAATTCTCTAAAGTATTTTTCATCAAAGTGTGCCGCTGCTCCTGGCGCTGTGAGTATTGTGATCGCCGTCCCCGGCTTTATTTTACCCTCCTCAATTAACATTTTTAACCCATTTAATACTCTTTCTTCAGGAGTCGCACCTGGGACTTTCGCAACGGTAGGTGTTACTGACACACCTACAGTAACTGTCTGAGTTTTTGTAACTGTTACAGTAGTTGCGGGCGCCGTTCCAACACTTTCAGTAACAGTCTTAGTTATCTCCTTAGTCACCTCTCTTGTTACTTCTCTTTGTGGAGCTGACGCAATACCTCCCACATAACCGCCTATACCTGCTATGACACCCGCAATTACCGCAGTCGCGGCAATCTTTGCTGCGGTGGAAATGGCTTCCCTACGAGTTACCCGCTTTTCGCAATTACATACTCCATTCTTCTGTTTCTCATTATCCCTATTCATGTGTTTTCCAAATACCATGGTAATATATAAACTTTAGACACAAGCTTTATAATAATCATGCTCACGCCTTAACATCATAAAGATCTGAGAAAAAGACTATAAAGATAGCAATGAAAATCCTATGCTTTCATTATTAAGTTTTTCATATATTTTAAAGCCAATCTTACTTGTCTATCGACTTCTTCTAATCCCTGCAGTCTTCCATGTTTTATGACGGGACTACAAACTTCAAATGAAATGTAACCTTGATAGTTGATCTTTTTAAGCTCTCTAACAAAGGCTGGATAATTTATTATCGAGCCACCTGGTGGGGTAAGCCCTGGGAAATCATAAGGCACCTGCACCACCTCTCCTTTAGGAGTCTCTTCAAACTTACCATTGAAGTGTGAGTGAACTATCAGGTCCCTACATTCTTGCACAGCTTTCGCTATATATTCATCTGATTGCTGAGTAAATTGATCGAAACAAGCTAGTCCTATATCTAAGCTCATTTTCAAATATTTCGAATTAACTTGTTTAATCATCTCCAAAGTATCCTCGTATCCAAGTCGAACAACGGGGCCATGTGTTTGTAAAGCTAGCACTAGATTATATTCTTCAGCCCATTTAACCGCCTCCTCCAAGCAGTTCCTGACCCAATTCCATCGATCTTGATGAGTGCATCCGGGATACTTCCAAGTGTGTCTAGAGAAATCATATGTACCATGTCCATCCTTAAGTACTGTTCCCATCCAAGCAGCAAACACTCTCACAATAGGAGCCTCTAACCAGTTTGCAAGTTTAATTTGTTCTCTTAACATCAATAATTCATTTTCTCTCTCTTCCATTATAGGACTTGCAAAGTTTGTATATGTCGCTACGGCTACTATAGGCATCTGATATGAGTTGCACAGTTCTTTAACCTTTTCACATTTTTTCTTATCCCAATCTAGTGGGGATGCGTGCGGCCTTTTAGCCGCAATTTCTATTCCTTCATAACCCATTTCCTTAATCTTAGGAACAATTTCCTCTATTTGCAGAGCTGGACCATCATACCAAATACCGGTGTAAGATATTGTGTATAGGCTTACCTTCATACAACTAGCGGAAAATAAGGCGTTATATAAGTCTTTTGGACATCATCTAAAATGAGAGAAGTACTTGCCATATGAAGATGTATCCATGTGCTTCAATTTCTTCCCATACTCTTTTCAAAAGATTTTCATCTCCCGTAATGCGTGTTAGTTCTTTTCGCTTCTCATCCCAAGGAATGCAAATGCCAGGCTCAACTTTTAGCTTCCGTCGAAATTCCGCTAATGACCTC
>Ga0209183_1000525_pt1 | contig 15466 bp, 15 predicted proteins | sample LHCtaG_2_FD_184120 | JGI IMG/M metagenome (GOLD analysis project Ga0209183, IMG submission 184120) | Hot spring microbial communities from Little Hot Creek, USA to study Microbial Dark Matter (Phase II) - LHC4sed_replicate (SPAdes)... | ecosystem: Environmental > Aquatic > Thermal springs > Hot... | reverse complement strand
GCTATAAGGAATGATAGTAAGACTGTCTTCAATGTAGTAGGCTTCTTCACATTAGTACTGATAGCGTACATTATCCAATTTGTATCTCCAGTTGAGGGGTCTCCGATTGTTCCAACAAGATATACATTCCTGCCATCAGTAGATGGTTCTCCAAAAACCGGAAATGCTGTAGAAACACATGAGGTAGCATATAAACTAGAGTTTAATCTTAGATTAATCTTCCATTGGTCTTGTAATTGAAGGTTTTGGTCAAGCATGAATATAACTGGCATCCAGCTTCCTTCAACTACGTCTATATCAAATGAGTATAAGTTACCGTCAACCCACAATACGCTATGTCTTGCGGGAACATTGCTGCTTAAGAAAGTCTCTCCTACTCTACTAAATTTTAAAACATTAACCCCACTAACGTAAGCATTTCCTTCAAAATCGAAAGCCAAGCTCTGCTTAAAACATCCGGTAAACGGTCGTAAGACTTTGACTAATTCTAAATCAGAATCTAGTATCTCTAAGCGAGCCACACATTTACGGCATCTTAATGCTTCATACCCTATAACCCAAATATCTCCAGTAATAGGGTTAACTTTAACATCAAAAATTATATCACATAGATCTGTGGGATTTGAAGTATACTCATCTATTAAGGATAAATCTTCTAGACTACGTTTTTCAATTCTCCATTTACAATCTCCTCCAAGCATATCTACCCCACCTACATAAAGATAATCTCCATACGCTGATACAGCCATAGCTACATCAGGCTTATCGGAAAGATTAGAGAAAACATGAATAACTGAGTTTAAGCCTAAGTCAACAGCTAAGATTAGCCAAGATCTATCTCCCTCTATATTGCTCGAACCAACAATGTATAAGTAATCTCCAACGATCATGCAATCATAGACTATGTCTGAGATTGAGAGTTTATGAATCCATACTTTAATGAGTTCCCCATCATTCTTGAATCTCTTCTCTACGTGGATCTCATAACCAGCATGGTAGTCTTGACGCTGGTCAACACCAATAACGTATATATATTCATTCTTCTCGCAAACTGCATAAGCAATATCCCAACTATTAGAAGGATTGGAAGTTCTAGACCAGACTACTCTATCCCCATCATCATAACTATCTGTACCAATTACGTTGAAAGAGACTACTATTGGAGTCAAAGATAGAGAAATTATGGGTAAAAGAAGTAATCCAAGAAACTTTATCATTTTCTCCTACTAGTAGTATCAATCTAGAACAAAGATATTAATCCTCGAATTTAAGACGATTATTATTTTATTCTTACGCTTTTTATAGAAGAATCTTAAGATTCTTTAATTCTTAGGGCTCTTCTCCGAGTTTTTATAGAAAGATATTTATACTTCTTTTTAAGATTTTTATCTAGTTAAGTAGAGATGGTGAAAGTTGAGATAATACTTGACGTTATAAGGCTTGAAGAGAAGCTTATCATAAAGAGTCTAATAGAAAATAATGTAGAATTATCACTAACAAACTTAAGAGCGAATCCATTATCATGGTCTGTAGCTGGAGAAGTAGACCTTACACTCATTAGACCTATCTCAATGTATAGAGCTGTTTACTCTGCATGTATTAGAGAGTCAATGGGTATCCAGACGATGAATAATTCTTCCTCTATATTGATCTCTGGAGACAAGGTCTTAACTCTTTCCAAACTTAAGGCTCTTAGCATATCCGTCCCAGAAACATACATAGCATTTAGCAGTGATGCTGTCTTGAAAGCAGGAGAAAAAATAGGTTTCCCTCTAGTAGATAAACCTCCAATTGGAAGCTGGGGAAGATTAGTAACGTTAGTAAAAGACTTGCAAGTCCTGAAGAGTATAGTAGAACATAGAGAGATGCTATTAAGCCAGAGCGTGAAAACCCACATACTACAGAAATACATTAAAGATAGTAGGAAAGATATAAGAGTACTAACTTTACCAAACCATATAATTGGAGCAGTAGTAAGAAGACCAGATAATAGAGAGTGGAGAAGCAATATAGCATTAGGAGGTATGAGCGAGCCTTACAAATTAGACAGTGAGCTTGAAGATTTAACATATAAAGTAGCTGAAATAATCGGAGGTGAATTCATAGCAGTAGATGTATTTCAAGAAGATGGAAGATACCTAGTTAATGAAGTTAATGGGATCCCAGAATTCAAAGGATTCATGACTGCAACAAAGATAAACGTACCAGAAATACTAACACATTATATTAAAGCTAGAATCAAGAAGTAGAAAATTTCGGTGGAAAAAGCAGAGAACTTACTTTAGAACATCTAGTAGGAGAATTAACGTTCACCCATTATATGAGAGTCAACAGGAAGCTATGCCTCAACTACAGCAACAAGAAAACTACACGCAAAATAATAATAAAACTCAGGAGAGCGTATTACCTAGCCGACAGGATCTAGACTGGTAAGCCAATCTATATGTAGAGTGAAAGCTGGTAGAAACTTGAACCCCCCTCATATCAATACATAATTAATTCAGCAGTCTCATTATCATATTGGTCTTAATGGTGGAGTATCTATCCCCGTCTTCTCATTTATCCCGAGCATAATATTCATGCATTGGACAGCTTGACCTGCTGCACCCTTAATCAGGTTATCTATTGCACAGAAAGATATCACCCCGATACCCTGGTATACTATAGCTTTAACATCAGCATAGTTTGAGCCTATCACGTTTACTGGGTCAGGATACTTGAATAATCCTTCACCGACAATTCTTATAAACGGCTCACCACCATACTTCTTAGCATATATTCTTCTAAGAGCAGTATCGTCAATGTCTAGCTTGGTCAACCACGTATGGCATGTAGCGAGAGCTCCTCTTACAGCTCCAACAGCATGGGGAACAAACATCATATTTATTTTCTCTTTTGAGAAGTAGCTTAGCTCTTGTATTATCTCAGCGACATGTCTATGTCCTTCTACACTGTATGGTCTCATAACATTTGCTCTCTCAGGATGATGAGAGCCTAGATTCGGTTTACGTCCAGCCTCGCTACTACCTACCTTGACATCAACTACTATATGCTCAAGGTCAATAATGTTTGATTCAACTAGAGGTGTCAACGCAAGTATAGATGCAGTAGCATTACATCCAGGGCAAGCAACTAAATCTGCACTCTTTATCTCTCCTCTATGTATTTCAGGTAACCCGTAAACAGCTCTAGATAGAAGATCAGTAGCTTCATGCTTCACCCCATACCACACCTCATAATCTTCAGGATTCTTAAGCCTAAAATCTGGACTAAGATCTACGATCTTTAATCCACTTTCTAGAAGCTTAGGTGTAATCTTCTGGGAAAAACCTGGAGGAGTATTTATGAAGACGAGCTCACATCTTGAAGTTAATTCCTCTACTGATACATTTGTAAACTTAAGGCTGGAATAGTATCTCCTCAGGTTTACATGGACGAATGATACAGGTTTTCCTGCAAACTCTCTAGAAGTAGCAATAGTTACTTCAACTTCCGGATGGACCGACAGTATCCTCAGCAGCTCCCCTCCAGTATACCCACTTGCACCTACTACTCCGACCCTAATCATCGGGAAACCTACAATATCGGTTGTATTTCAGGCTTACCTAACCGGGAAAGATTATAGCTGAGAAGCGATAAAACGTACTAATAGATTAAAAAGAGCAAATAAACTGAGGATAGAGTTAATATCATAGTGTTAACTATTCATCTTAAAGCGATGTCGTTGATAGTTGTAAAAGCTGGTGGAAGAGCGCTTGAACAGAATATCAATAACATATTGAAGAGTATTGCTGTTAGAGTGTCTAGAGGATTAAAGATAATCTTTGTTCATGGTGGTGGAGATGTTGTTACGAAGTATGAAAACTTGATGGGTGTAGAGCCGAGGTTCGTTGTCTCACCGCAGGGTATAAGGAGCAGGTATACAGATGAGAGAGAGCTTGAAGTCTACGTAATGGTTATGGCTGGAAAGATAAATAAGGAGATAGTTGCAAAATTAAACACGCTGGGGGTAAAAGCCATAGGATTAACAGGTGTGGATGGAAGATTCATAAAAGCAGAAAGAAAGAAAAAGATAGTAATCCTGGATGAAAATAATAGAAGAAAGATTATACCAGGAGGATATACAGGAATGATAAAAGAAGTTGAGGTAGGGCTCCTCACAGCTTTTATCAATCAAGGATATCTACCAGTAGTCGCACCAATAGCGTATGGGGAAGAAGGAGAATTACTGAATGTTGATGCTGATCAAGCTGCTGCGAAGATAGCTGAGTCCATACGGGCTGAAAAACTGCTCATACTCACAGATGTTGAAGGCGTATTAATTGAAGATAAGCTGGCCAGGAGAATAAGAGTAGACGAAGTAGGTATGTTAGAGTCAAGGATAGGCTTTGGGATGAATAGGAAAGTCTTAATGTGCGCTAGAGTTTTACAATCAGGCGTAAAAGAATCAATAATATCTTCAGGGTTAAGAGAAGACCCACTGAAAGCTCTAGAAGAAGACGTAGGTACCAAGATTACTCTATAGCTCTAACCGAGTTTCAAATAAACCTCTTAAAAATAGCGCTATATTATACTCTACGTATATGTTTCTCCCATTAGGGAACGATAAACCTTTAATCTCTTCTCATAAGCTTCCTTGCTTATCCTCCCCTGATTATAGAGTTTATCCAGTTTATCTATACATTCATTTATGACTGCTCTTACAATATTTCGTTCTAAAACTGGTGCACTTTCTATTTTATCCTCCCATTCTTTCTGCTCCTCCCTATAATACATTTTCTCAGGTGATGGGTAACTACCAATACTTGGTGGTGATTTCAAACGTGTTAAAATCTTTGTAACATACTCACTTACATGTTTTAATATAAGGGATGTGTTTATCTCTGGAGAAGGTGCCTCGGTCTCCTTCTTATATGTTGCGTGGATCCATTTCTTGAAAAAAGACCTTATATCATCGGTTGTTATGTTAGGTCTTTTTCTTAAAAGTTGAAGAAACTCATAAGTTATTTTATATGCTTCTTCTTTGAAGAACCGCTTATCATTTAATTGTATTAATGGAACTTCTGATATTCCTAGGAGGTCCTTGTTTTCTAAAAAGAATGCTCTTGATATTTGACATGACTTAACGATTAGTAGATCAAACTGTTTAGATAAGTCGAGTCTAAATATGCTAAGTTTAACCACGCCTGAAGATAATACGTAAGGAATGAAATCTTCAGATGAATAACTCTGTACCTCTTCAAATAGTGTAATAAGAATCTCCACTATTTGATGAATAAGAATCATGAGCTTCTTAGATAGGTTATCACCGTCAATGTAAAAGTACAGTCTAAGCATCACTCACGTGCTAGCTTATAATATCGTATAACAATAGTAAAAATTTTTCTAATGAGCAATCTAGAACCGCTCTCTTAACACTTACTCCTCTAACTAATTTACAACAATAGAAAAGAAAAATTGTAAAAAAGTTAACGGTTTTTCAGCACCCTCACTTATCTCTATACACAAAATGTCTAGACATAATTCTTAGGGGTGCAATAACAATTATGTCAATGAATTTTGATTATTACTACAACTCTAGCGTATTATGTGATATCAATATTTTTCCTCGTCATCTTCATATCTGTGAGGTGAATGCAGCTTAAGCAGTAAATTCAATCTATGTTTTTCTCTCATAGTTGTACTCCCACCCACTATACATACCTTTCTAGCTTGATGATGCCTTTGAGAACTTCGATTTAAAAATCTGAGACTACTCATTCATCGAAAACTATTTTATGACTGGTGTAACTGGTGCTTGAATTGGTGTTAATCCAAGTTTTCTCTCGACTGTTTTACCTTTCCATTTTACATACTTCAGGAATGTTTTGAGCATGAATCTTAGGGGAGCTGCAACTGGTTTATTTAGGTAGAATTTATTTATTATGTCTTCCGCCCAATATACGGAGTGCCATAAGCATCTCCTCATAACTTCGATATGCTCCTCTGTTATCTTGACATCTGTAAACCAGTCCTTGTTCTTTAACACACCCATCGGTACGAAAAACATCGGAACGATTAGCGACCTGTAGGGTCTGAGTCTATCTATTAGCTCTGCAGTCAGAGTTAAGTCTTCGGATGTCTCTTCCGGTAAACCAAGTATCAATGTTGCCGCGGGTATAATATTATTTTCATGCATTATCATAAAAGCATCTTCAACTACTTGTGGCCAAGACTCAGGAGAGTATGGAAGAGACTTAGCAGGCATGATCTTCTTAGCGAGCTTAGGAGACCCAGTCTCTAATCCGACTTCTACGCCTAGATAATTCTGAACACCATTGCTCTTTACAATCTCCATTATCTTAGAAATTAGCTTGTATTTTTCTTCAGCATTCTTTATAGCCGCTAAGCTAGCATGACTCCAAGCAATCTCTTTAAGATGTTTCCTAGCAACTTGATGAAGCTTTGTTAAAGCATCTAGGTTAAGATCTATCCCACGTCCACCATATAGTAATACATCTTCAGAGTGAAGTATACCATTCTTAACACCGTGCTCAACATTAACTACTATCTCTTTCTCAATCTTCTCTAGAGGTATATGTCTAAGGCTTCTAAGAGTTACCGAACAGAATCTACAACCTCTAGGGCATCCACGCATAATCTCGACAAGCCCATTTATACTAGCATACTTTATCAATGGGATCTCATCAATAGTTGGAACATCTCTAGGTCCCACGAAAACGTATCTTGGAAGAGGCTCACCATTAAAAACTCTTTCAACCAAGTCTAATGTTATTCTTTCTCCTTCTCCATCTACCACAGTATCTACCATCCACTTACTCCAAAGATCTATCTTATAGAGCCACTGCCAAGCAGATGGTCCTCCAACAATAATCTTTAATCCTCTCTTTTTAGCTTCATTTATAGCAGGCTTCTCCATGAATTTCTTAAAGCTTCTAGCATTCACTGGTTCTTTCTTAGTAACAATCCACCATTCACTACTCGGCGGGCAGAGTGCAAAATAGTCATGATGGCTTAACATTAAGATTTTTGCATTGGGCAGATACTTATCTACGTAATCCGGATCTATTACTGCTGCATTGTACCCGTGGTCTAAGAGTAGTGCTTCAAGTTTCCTTAAAGCATACGGTGCTTGCCATGGTCTACCTCTTCCATCAGTCTTCATCTTTGGTGCTGTTATCCACATCCATAGTTCCTCAGGCATACCTATTGGTGGACCAGTAGCCATAAATCCTAGAAACTCTTTACCATGATGGTTAGACATCATCGTTCTATCTGTTGTCAGGATTATGTCAATCTTTTCATCCGACATACATTACACCTCTATTACTTTTATCTTCTGATTGATAGGGACCTCTAAGCTTACCATGTTTTTTATTAATACTATTCTATCTTCATCTTTAGCTGATCTGATATCTCTCTCTAGGTCTTCTACTGATTTCTCTTCCATCACTATACTTAGACTAGTATTCTGTAAAAGTATCCTTCTAACATATGCCATATACGTTAAATCTTCCATGTTCTGTAGATAAAATCTTAATCTAACTCTTCCTGTAGCTTTACAAGAATAATCAAGTAGACATTCAATTATCCTGTCTACACCGTCTTCGCTTATCTCTCCAACATACCAGACATCATAGAATCTTTGACCCAAGATTGTCGTCGGCATACTCTCCACTTATTTGGAAGAGATCTAGAAAGCACTCTATAAAATTTTACCAACTACTTCACCCTTAATAAATTGTGTACTCTTAACTCTTAATAAAAGCGGACGACCCCCAATTTACATTTCTTAAAGACTAATCAGCTCTAGACTTTACTAGAATAATCTAAGTATATATCAAGCTCCTACTCATAGAGATACAGTAATATATCTCTACATGTAGTTCCGTTTAGAGGTTGAGTGAGTTGCGGAAGTTAGAGTGTATGATTAGAGTAATAGAACAATATATAAAATATTAATAAAAAATAGGGTGGAGGAAGCTGGCCGATAAGTTCTAGTAGCCACAAGACCACCAGCAGGGACACTCTAACTAGACTACGTACTTGGAATACGTAGCGGTGTCCAGTAAAGCCTGCTGGCGTTGTAGCTTTTACTGCTTATCGGCCAGCAGGCTTACTGATATTGTGGTTGTTTATAGATATTACTTCAATCCATGCTCTTCGCAGACTCTTTAAAATCTTTAATTGTAACCGTAGTAAGGCTTTCCCTCTTGATGGAGAACTCTTTACAATATTAATAAATTCTTTTGAGATATTTATTTTTCTATGCTTAATATGTATGTTGAGGTAGATCTTGAATGCTAGAGTTTCTAGATGTTGCCTTAGTCGATGATTATAGCCTTTATCGTTACTTGATGCTGTGAGGCCAAGATATGCCTTTAGTTTATCTATTCCTGAATTCAATGGTAGTTCTATTACTAAGATAGCGAGTTCAATGCTATTCTTAATTTGAAGTTTATCGCATGTTTTTTATAGATGTCCTTATAAGGACTGCATTCTTGTATCTTCTTCAAAATCTCTCTACCAATCATTTCTCCATCATGTTCTATGAGTCTTATAGAATTATCGAAGTTATAATTGAAGTTTGTAGCAATCCATTGCTTCAAGACCTTCTTTCTCTGAGCTATCCACTCGTATCTATTTATTAATGGTCTCATCGTAGCCTTCAACTCCATCTCCTGAATTATTAAAGCTCTGAAGCTATCTTTTGAAATCTTTGACAACAGTACTGCATCGCTCTCGTCACTTTTCTTTAAATTATTCTCCAATCTAAGCTTCTTCAATATTCTAGTATCCTTCAGCAGATACACTTTGATACCTCTCTTCAACAGCTCTAGTACTTCTTCATAAATCTCTGGAAACAATGAGTCAATGAATACTTCATCAACATTCTTAAGCTTAGTCAGCTTATTTACCTCGAATACTTTCTCGCCATCATAGACATAGTGAGACTTCCTCTTCTTCCTCTTACCATCAGCCGTCCTAGAAGTATCAACATAGACAGCCCTAGCCATTCTCAACACCCCACTCAACCTCTCCACCACATTCCTCGAAGAATTCTGCTAGGTCTCTAGCCAACCTCTTGGAAACCTCTTCCATACCAATATTCCTTAAGTATCTAGACTTTACAGCATTAACTATATACAATACATCAATTAATAATAAGAATTCTCCAAACACGATATACGCATACTTCTAGACATATAAATTCTTTATACTCTTGACTGAAAGTGGAGCATACAAACTATCAAATAGATTAAGATAGATGTGAGTTCATAGACTTTAATGTAGGTAATTGTGGAGACATACTCACTGTAACCATAAGATGTATGAATTGTGGAGCTTTATTAGAAGTGTTCTAGATGCTTATTTCCAGACATACCTAGAGAATTTTAAGTGTAATGATGGTGCTAGCACTCTAGTCTTAAGGAGATATGGAGAAAAATGGGAGATAGGGGGTTGATGGGATGAGAGGACAGACCCTGCCGGACGAATATGTGGATAAAGAAGTAGAGGAAGAAGTAGAAGGACTTGTGGAAGATTCTAGGGAAGAAGATCCTATAGATGTAGAGTCTGATGAATGTAAATATTGTAGATTGAAAAGTAGTGAGAAGTTTACAGTATCAGCAGACATGGATTATGTATATCAGGGGTGTAGGAGGGGGCTTATACAGAATATAAGATTCCTCTATAGAATGTTTAACGATTTAAAAGCTAGTGGATATGATGTGGCTGTTGTTGAGAAGGGTTTTAGTGATGACCTACAGGTATATGTCGGGGGGAGACTGGAAAGAATATGACTAGATATAGTGGTTTGAGTGTATGGATTGTAGGTGGGTTCTCGGATATTGAAGGATTTGAGAAGAAGAAACACTATATGAAGGATGTAGATGGAGATGTTATCTTGGAAGCCATAAGTATATTTAGGGAAGAGGAGTCGGATATAGTATCAAAGCCCAGCCCATAACATACATAATTTACATAAAACACATAATTTACTATACCATAAGCTTATCAAATTATCATCTATTCTTATAGGATAGGGGTATGTGTGTTGTTGGTTTGGATGTAGGGGTTATGGAAAGATGCCTGATACTAAACCCGTCAGGATATATAGATGTTTATCTTGGTATGGGTTGGTGTATGTTTATAGTTTAGCTTGTTAAGTTTTCCAAGCTTGGAAAGCTTGACTTTTTAACCTCATACACTATATCATACTTGGTGATGAATTATGATTAAATGCTGTTTTGACGGATGTTTAGATGAGTTCAATATTAAGAAGAGAACAGGAAATATATTAATACTGGGGTTTATATCAAACCTTACAGTTAGAGGTGTTGAGAATTGGGTAGATGGCTAGAATGTCCAGTATGCAATGGGTTCCTGGAGATACCAGATGATGCTGTTTCAGGAGAACTCTTTGAACATGATGAATGTGGTGCCCAGCTTGAGCTTGAAATAGATGAAAATGGAAACTATAAACTTAGAGAAGCTGAAGAAATCTCAGAAGATTGGGGAGAATGATTTACAGTGTTCTTGAGTACTCTCTACTTCATAGGAATTAATAAACGTTCAGAAGAATAGCTAGCATGTAATGATGCTGGGGATATCTAGAAAATCCTATCTATTCTAGAATCTCTACTTGTTTCTATAATATGAACTGTACGAAGAAGGTAATAGATATGATGTTTCCGCTATATTCTTTATGAAATAAGTTCGTCCTTTCACGCGAAGCGCATGTAGTCCTCAATATATTTATTAGGATCGTAGTTTATATGCTGTTTGTATAGATGGAGATAGGTGTAGCTTACGATTATGTTAGATGGGAAGAGAGAGCGATTATTGATGCGATAAGAAAACTTGGTCACGAAGTTAAACCTATACAGGTAAGTAAGAAGGTCTTCTGGTTAACTGAGATGAATGGATTTGGCGAGTTAGATTTCGTGATTCAACGTTGTGTAAGTTTTTATCGTGCATTAACATCTACAGCTATCTTTGAAGAACAAGGAGTAACAGTAGTAAATAGTTTTAGGGTTATAAGAGATTGTGAAGATAAACTCTATACAACGTTAAGGCTTTCTAGAAACAGTATCCCAGTACCTAGAACTGCTGTATCTTTTAGTAGAGAAGGATGTTTGAATATCGCAGAAGAATTAGGATACCCGCTTGTTGTTAAGCCAATCTATGGTAGTTGGGGGAGGATGGTGAGTAGAGCATTAGATAGAGATAGCTTACTTGAGATAATAGAATTCAGAGAATACATGCAGAGTCCATACTTTAAGGTCCACTACATACAAGAATATGTAGATAAGCCGAGTAGAGATATTAGAGCTTTCTATTTTTGGGGTGAGGTTCCAGCAGCAATATATAGAGTTAGTAGTAGCTGGAAAACGAATACAGCGCTGGGTGGAGTTGCTGTAGAAGCAAAACTAGACAATGAATCAATCGAGGTCGTTAAGAAATCTGGAGATATTATGGGAGGCGGTGTTCTGGGAATCGACATCTTAGAATCAAGAGATGGACGATACCTAGTAAGTGAAGTAAATGCAATACCAGAATTCAGAAATACGGTTAGAGTAACTGGAAAAGACCTTGCAAAGATTATGATAGAGACAACAATTAAGAATATGAAAAAATAGAGCATCCCCTAAAATATTTCAGTTTAAATTTTTATGTTATCAATATTTTTAGGTTGGCTTTGAGAATGAGTATAGAGATAGAACTTGTAAAGAGTTTGCTTTCTGACTTAGTAAGCGTATATACTCCTCCAGGGTACGAGTTTAAGTTGATACCAGTAGTTAGAGATTGGGCGGACAAGCTTGGATACGATGAATTCTACGTAGATGATGTTGGAAACATCTTTCTTAGACTTGGTTCTCGTGGAAGAATCATTCTTCTCGCAGGTCATCTAGACACAGTCCCAGGACAGGTTGATGTCAAACTATCTCAAGATACAATTTATGGTAGAGGTGTAGTAGATGCTAAAGGTCCTTTAGCAGCATTCATTCTTGGAACAGTGTTAAGTAAACTAGAAAAGAGTAATTCTAAAGTTTATGTTGCAGGGCTTGTTAGAGAAGAGGATGATGGATTAGGTTCTAGACATCTCGTGGAGAACGGTTTTAAGTCAGACTACATTATAGTTGGTGAACCTACAAATCTTGGAGTTGCGATAGCTTACAGAGGAAGTATATCAATTAGAGTTTCAGCAAATACGTTAGGTGGACACAGCTCTGCGCCACATATGGGAGAATCAGCTCTAGATAAGTTAGTACAATTCATAAACATAGTTAAGGGTAAGTTTAATGGCGTGAAATTTGATGATGTATCCTGTGCTTTCACGGTTTTAAGAGCTGGAGACTGGCCAAGCAGCCTACCTAAGAAAGGAGAGGCATATGCAAACATAAGATATCCTCCAAGATGCTGTTCACAAGATATAGTAAGAGAGATTAAAGAAGTAGCTCAAAGTATTGGGGTTGAATTAGAAATCCTCAGTATAGAGAAGCCTGTTGAAGTTAGTCTAAATACAACTGTTGTTAGAGCATTAGTTAGAAGCATTCTAGGATCCAATCTAAAACCTAGGATTGTTAAGAAGACTGGAACAAGTGATATGAATACACTAATAGCTATATCGAATAATATAACAGCCTTTGGTCCAGGAGACTCCAGACTAGCCCATACAGATTATGAAAAAATTAGGGTAGATGAGGTCGTTACCGCAGCAAGGATAATCTCAAATGCTTTAAAAGAATTATCCAGGTTTTAGAGGCTATGAATATATTCTTTTAGACCGAGTTCTTCCAGCTTCTCAGGTAGCGGTTTTCCTTGATCGTTCCATCCTCTTAAACGATAGTATTCATCCAGCATCTTCATGAATTTCTCAAGATCTATATTTTGACCTTGTGAAGCCCCAAACTTTAGTGGTTCAGAGTACATTCTAGGCGGAAGCATATCATCGTCTTTCTTTAAACCTTCTCTTAGATTGTAGACTCTAATCAAGTTACTTATAACCTCACCTTTTTTCCTCAATTCCACGGGGTTAACACTCTTACCAGTAGCGAGATAATAAATCTCCGAGAGTTCTCTCCATAGTAATGGTCCTATAATGGGTAAGCAGTAAAATTTACACAATATCATACTATCAACTAGCACATGGAAATCTTCAAGTTCTGCTACATATACTGCGTGACCATCATAAGATAATCTATCTACTTTAACTTGCGGATTAAATGGATGGGCCCCGACAAGACTGGGTCTATATGCAACATGCCTTAGATGGCATGCTCCTCTCGCAGATACTGCATACGCTAATGCTACACCCTTTAAAGCTCTAGGCTCATATCCAGGAAACTCTAAACCTTTAACGTGTACAGCATACTCTGGCGCAACAAGCTTCTCCGAAGCTCTCTTAACACCTTCTGCTAATATATCTCCTAAACCTCTTCTATAAGCTATCATTTCGACTGCTTTTACTAATGCTTCGCCGTCTCCAAACCTTAACCATTCTTCTTTAATTAGCTTTTTTTCAGCAATATACATTGCAAAAGCTATAATGTTTCCTGTAGTGATCGTGTCTAATCCAAGTCTATTTGCTAGGTCGTTTGCTCTTAATATTGCCTCCAAATCATCTATATAGGTGAGCGGCCCTAATGCAAATAGGGTTTCATATTCAGGTCCCTCCATCTCTAATCCATCAGATGTCTCTGAGTGCCTACCACAAGCTACTGGACAAGCAAAACATGTAATCTTCTTCTTTACGTATAGCTTATTAAAAGTTTCAGGCTCTATCTTTTCATAACTTGGGAAGCTTCCACCTTCATAATATCTAGTAGGTAGAGAACCTGTTGAGTTGGTTAGAGACATCATAGCAGAGGTTCCGTATTTTGTCAAGGTTTGAAGTTTGTCTCTTGCTAATCTTACTACTCTGTCTCTAAACTCGATGAATTTTCCATCGCCTATCGGCTCAATTTTGTAGTTTCCACGTATAGCGATTGCCTTTAGTTTCTTACTACCCATTACTGCTCCTCCACCAGTTCGACCGAAGAATCCACCTCGAAGCTTCTTCTTTTCATGCATATAGAGGCCATGAACTATGCATGCAAATCTTACTAGATTTTCTCCAGCTGGTCCTATAGACGCAGTCATTACTTCTCCAAGCTCACTCCACAATTCTTTCTCTGTTGTATAAGTATCAAGCCCCCATAGATGTGATGCACTCTTAATCTCTACTCTACCATCTTCTACTAGTAAGTAGACTGGATCAATGGAAGCTCCTTTCACTATCAATGCGTCGAGACCTGCTCTAGCAAGCTCTGTCCCAATGTATCCTCCACATAATGATTCACCAAAGAATCCTGTTAAAGGAGATTTAAAAACAGCCGCCATCCTCGCTGCACTTGGTAGAACTAAGCCTTCAACCGGGCCTATACTAAATATGAGTAGATTCTCAGAAGAGAATGGCTCGATCCTTGGAGAAGTATTATCTATCAGGAGCTTCGCACCTAGCCCGACACCTCCAATATACTTCTCATAAAGAGGCTCATTAAATTCAAGATATCTCACTGACCTACTAGATAGATTTACGAGACCGATCTTATTCCAGTAACCGCCCCGCCTCACCCTAACCATGTGAAAAACCTCTTCAATTACTTCTAAAAATACACATACAAGTAATAAGGTTTTCACCCATATTTCTCCCTTACTTCATAACTAAGTATATGCGTGGTTTTCCTGTGGATAAGCGATTCAGTACTAGAGAGTATTAACTATTAAGACAATGTTTAAATAAAATAGTTGAGGGGGGAGCTGGTTTAGTAGCCCTAGCCACTCATAAATAAATCATCTCGGCTCTCAATTCAAGCCTTTTGGGCTCGCCGAGAGCTATAAACATTGTTATATGAGTATTGCTAGAGCTCATACCCCAGCTCCTCTCTCGGCGAACCTCATCCGCTTTCCCGATTCAATTACTCCCTTCAGAATCTTCCTGAGATCTCTATATCTTGGTACATTTATCTCCCCATTCTTCCATAGAATAGTATTTGTAAGCATTATTAGATATCTCTGAGCTCTACGACTATACTTCTTCATCTTCCAAGCATCTCTACCCTTAACCTTATAGAGTCCAAGATATTTAACAGACTTCTGATATGATGTAGATTTAATGTATATTAGTAGTCCAGCTAGCCCTATTAATCCATTAACATCATCCACATCTAGACCTAGACCTCTAGCTATATCTATGAATCCTGGAATTAGTTTAATGGCTCTATCAACGATCTCTCTTCTAACATCCTCAACCATCTTCTCTAATATCTTGACATTGCTTCCAACATCAACGCCAACCATACTAGCATTTCTAATCCTCTGAAGATTCTTGTATAATAGCTCTTCCCTCATCAATAGTGGTCTCAGCTCAACATCAACAATAGTCAGAAGCCTAAAGTATCTATGAGTATTATTCTTGATT
>Ga0209183_1000524_pt1 | contig 15544 bp, 13 predicted proteins | sample LHCtaG_2_FD_184120 | JGI IMG/M metagenome (GOLD analysis project Ga0209183, IMG submission 184120) | Hot spring microbial communities from Little Hot Creek, USA to study Microbial Dark Matter (Phase II) - LHC4sed_replicate (SPAdes)... | ecosystem: Environmental > Aquatic > Thermal springs > Hot... | reverse complement strand
GTAGAAAGGCCGCAGAGATTCCAACACCTTTCAACGCTCTTATAAACATGGAAACTCCCAAAAGGGAGTAGAAAGTTTTGTTGTTGTTGTTGTTGTTTGCTAGGTTTGTTAAGTATGTGTCGAAACTCCCAAAAGGGAGTAGAAAGATGTAGATTACAGTATAGGTGTAGATAAACAATGAAAAAATTTGATATTGGAAACTCCCAAAAGGGAGTAGAAAGGCAAAACAGATACAATTACCTTTAACATAAGATGAAAACTTTGGTTTATCTAAGAAACTCCCAAAAGGGAGTAGAAAGCTATAAATCTATAGAACTCTGTCTGATAATATCTTGCTGTATCTACAGAAACTCCCAAAAGGGAGTAGAAAGGATGAGTTTGAGGAATTTAGCATATTAGTTGAAAGGAAAACTATAGAAACTCCCAAAAGGGAGTAGAAAGCACACAAAAATATATACACATCACATCAACAATATATTTATATATATAAGAAACTCCCAAAAGGGAGTAGAAAGTAGTATTTATCTCCAATTTCTATAAAGTGTGTTGGTTCTCCACGGAAACTCCCAAAAGGGAGTAGAAAGAAAGAAGCTTCTTGTTGCTATACCTCTATAGAGAAAAAGTGCTATGAAACTCCCAAAAGGGAGTAGAAAGGTTTCAGAACCTGTTATAAGGTTCCACACCAAGACGCTTCTAAACCAGAAACTCCCAAAAGGGAGTAGAAAGGTCCTGCACATGCCTAAACCACACATCGGCAAGCATATTCAGTAGAAACTCCCAAAAGGGAGTAGAAAGCTAAAACATATACATTTTAGCTGGTGAAAAAATGCAAACCTCAAGAAACTCCCAAAAGGGAGTAGAAAGGGTCTAAAAACCATGAAAAGCCTACTTTAATTCTATCTACAAAGTCGCGAAACTCCCAAAAGGGAGTAGAAAGTTGTATAGATACAGAGCTGTGCAGACCCCCGGAAACAATAGAAAATAAAGAAACTCCCAAAAGGGAGTAGAAAGCAGCTTGTTGAAGAAAGCGTCCCTATTCCTTATCCTAGTAAGCGAAACTCCCAAAAGGGAGTAGAAAGCCTGGAGCTATCTGCCTCAACTGGGTTTGTTGACGCGCCTGAAACTCCCAAAAGGGAGTAGAAAGCTGGCTAGAGCTGTGTTGTCGTATGTATATGAAAGTGTGAATCTGATGAAACTCCCAAAAGGGAGTAGAAAGTGGCACACAACACATTGCTGCTACTTGGTTTTTTGTAGAGAACAAGAAACTCCCAAAAGGGAGTAGAAAGTGTCGTTGTCACTGTAACAGTCTTGGTCACAGTAGTTGTTACAAAGAAACTCCCAAAAGGGAGTAGAAAGTGTGTATATATATGTGTGTAGGTGAGACACATGTCCCAAAACCGAAACTCCCAAAAGGGAGTAGAAAGGGTTCATATATGTTATATGGTGGCTTGTTAAAATGCCTGACAGAAACTCCCAAAAGGGAGTAGAAAGTGGTTGGGCACATGCTACCAGTGTGTGCTGAGCTCAGGGAGTTCACGGGCGTGTATCGAAACTCCCAAAAGGGAGTAGAAAGACTGTAAGTATCTTGCTAATGAAGGCAAGAATGTTTATAAATCGAGAAACTCCCAAAAGGGAGTAGAAAGGTGTTACACTTGTATGAGCACTCCTTGTTGCTCTGCGTCAAGGCTTTAACACCCGTACATGTTGGCATTGGTCGCGGCGAAGCTATTCACGTGGATCTCCCGGTTCAACGGGATGAGTTTGGCTTCCCTACTATATGGGCAAGTAGCCTTAAGGGTGCTGTTAAGGCCAATCTTAGCGGCAAAGTAAAGAAGTTCCTCGGAGCGGAGCCTCATGAGGAGGTAGCACCCTCACACATATCCCTACTCGACGCCAGACTAATACTCGTACCCGTCCGAACATTGAAGGGGGTGTGGACCTATGGAACCACCCCACACCTTCTAGGCTACCTAAAGCGCTACCTCGAAATTCATATTAGCATAAACAAGGCCGCTTATCCAAACGAGTTACAGCAGCTCTGGGGTATAGTATCCCCGGACTTGAATAGAGCCATCTCGACAAAGAACTTTGAGAAGCCTGTGTTGGTGAACGAGCTGGAGCTAGCGGAGGTAGAGAGTAAACCCGAGATACTAAGCGGTCTCTCAAAGGTCTTACCCAGCGAAGTCGGGAGCGCGGTAAAGGGACAAGGCCTTATAGTTATACCTGATAAGGACGGTAGAGGCTCGGAGGTGATTAACAGAAGCCTAATGGTGCAGTATAGGGTGAGGTTGAATAGGGAGTCCAAAACCGTTGAGGCAGGTCCTTGGAGTGAGGAGTACATACCTATGGAAACAGTTTTCGTAAGCGTAGCTCTGTGTAGAAGCTTCAAGCAGGGCGAGAGTAAGATGGAGGCGAAGGATGTGTGCAATGAGTTCAAGCAGGCAGTTGACGGTAAAGCGATATACGTAGGCGGGAAGGAAACTATTGGGCGAGGACTCGTTAAGCTACTTACCCACGTACTCAGGGTGTAGCCTTTGGAGAGCGTAATCAGGAGCTCTATGGAGTGCGTAAACCTGCTCGTCACCGACTTTAAGCACCTCGAGAAGGTCCTCGATGGCTTTAGGGCTAGAGCCAGATCTATACCGACAGACGTAGCCATACACGGTATTACCTACGCCCTAACTCTCATAGCTGCTAGAAGTAATTACAAGGCCATCGAGGTAGGCCTAAGGGCCGGAGGATGTAGGGAGGCTATCGAGAAAGTCGGAGGAGTCCTAAAAGATGCGGATATCGAGGAGCTTAGCTACGGAGTCTACGGCGCGGTAGTAGCCTACGTTATGAAGTCCTCGGGGGTAGTCAAGTCTACTAGCTTTAGGGAGCTAATCGAGGAGACTCTCAGGGACCCCTCGCTAAGGCTTAAGGCTATGATCGTCTTCGAGTGGGTGAAGAGGTTCTCTGAGGCCTACATCCCGGGTAGTTCAAGATGAGCCTGGAAGCCTTAATAGAGCTGGAGACTAGCACCCCGGCATCTGTGGGGTGGTATGAGCCTTCTAAACAGGATCCGATTGGCATAAGGGCTAGTGAAATAAAGGGTCTATGGAGGTGGTGGAGCAGAACCTGCATTGCGGGGGCTATGTACGACCTAGGACTCCTCAGCGGATATAGCGGGGGTGGTATCCTCCTAAAACCTCGCGATGTTGAGGTTGAGGCCATCAGCTGCTTCGTCGGCAAGATCTTAGGGCTGGGGTATGTCGGGGAAGGTAGGTCGGAGGCCTCGAAATTCATTATTTACGTCGATGCAAGGAATCAACCAAAGCTAACCAAGTTAATACACTTGAAGGATATCCAGAGGCTCCAGAGGCCTAGGTTGCTGATGCGCAAGCGAAATGCTAACGTTGAGGGCATCGATAGTGGATATCGCTTCACGTTAGTCGTTAGGAAGAGGGTGTCCAGACACTCGGATGCCGAGGAGCTAGCGCTGAAGATACTTCACATGGCTATCCAGCTCTCTGGGGTAGGTAAGGGGTCGCGGAGAGGCATGGGTTCTCTCGACATAGTTAGTCAAGATCCCATTATCGCTAGGTTTGGAGACATACGCGAGCTCATTGAGAGCGTTTACTCAGACTCTCTTGAGATCGTCAAGAAGTATAGAAGGGACTGTGTAAAGTACGAGCCTGAGCAGCGGTCCGTCATACCGCCTCTACCGGCTCTCTCAAAGAGCATGTATCAGAACACCATTAACGTAGCTAGGGTCTACATAGCTGAGGGTGATAGATTTGAGGAGGTACATAATTTCTTCCTAAGGTCTGAACGCTGCAGGGTCCTTTATGGAAATCCTAAGTGCATAGATGATTTGAGAAATGAGCTTGCGGCTTGGGTGCTGGGTCTTCCAAGAGAGCAGCGAGTAAAACCTAGTAAAAAGGACAAGAGGTTTCTTAGCGATTACGATAGTAGAGATCTTCCAAGAGAGCAGCTGAGAACGGGATACCTCATCGAATCCCCAAACGTGTCTAGAAGGGCCTCACCGATCATAATCAGCTACCATTCCAAGAACAACGTTTTCGGTCCTGGTGTATTCATCAGCACCTTCCTCTCTGGAGACTGGCCGAATGCTCTAAGATGGCACGGTATAAAACAACAGGAACAGGATAGAGGCTCTAAGAGAGACGTAGATAGGCTTACTCAACCTCCTCATCTTCCTGTAGATATAGACTTCCAGAAGCTAGTAAGGGACTACAGTATTGCCATCAGCGAGCTGTTAAGGTATCTGAATGCAGTTAGAGTTCAGCTGAGAGCCGTCTGGCCTTAGCTCCTGGTGGTGGTTGTGAAGGCCTCAAGTGAGTGTACGTGGGAGAAGTGCATTAGGGGGGAGCTGACGGATATTGTGTCAAAGAACGTTATAAGTGCCCTAGTTAAGGCATTTGTACACTGCTATCCCAAGTTTAATGAGTGCAGAGATAAAAAGAGGGTTAGCTACGTAACAGGCTTCAGCCGCGAAGCCTCGGTAAAGCTCTACGAAGAGTTCAGATGCCCGAAAGTCAAGGGGCTTACGGATGCCGCTGAGCGCTACCTAAGGTCCCTGGCTAACATCATGAGGGACTCCTTCGACGCGGTCTTCCTGATAAGGGCTACCCTCCTGTCGAGACTAACGATCAACACTAGGAACCCTACTGTACCGTTGGAGATATCGATATCGTGGGACCCGGTTATGAATCTACCTTACATCCCATCAAGCAGCATCAAGGGGCTCGTTAGGGCTTACCTAGAGACCTACGGTGGCGCGGAGTTAGACAAAGCCTTAATAGACAAGGTCTTCGGCTCTCAGGAGAGGTCTGGGCTCGTAGTATTTACCGACGCCTACCCGGTCGAGTGCTCAGGTGAGAGCTTAGTGGAGTCAGACGTCTTAACCCCCCACTATAGTGAGGTGAGGAAGGCTATAGACGAGGCTAGCTCATCCCCTACACCCCTGGTCTTCCCCACGATAGCTAGGGATGTTACTCTAGCTATGGTAGTAGCCTTCAGGTACGACCTCGATAGTAGTCCAGCGCTAGATTATGCGAAGGTGTTAAAGCTCTCTGAGAAGATTAGGGAGGCTCTAGAACAGGGGATAGGTGCCAGGACTAGCATAGGCTATGGTAGGGCTAGGGTCTCGCTGGAGATCCTTTCAAAACCAGCAGAGGTCCAACCTCACGAACTCAGGAGTGAGCCTCGGTCAGACTCCGCAGTAGAAGGCTTTACTAAGCCTGTGGGGTGATCCACATGCTCACCTTCAGAGAGCTGGCTCTTCTGAAGGTTAGATCACTAACACACGACCCTCCTAATAAGTCATTCCTGGTGAAGAGCCTTGGTGCTAACTTCGGCGAAGAGCATAAGAGGGTAGCTCACATGTTCCGCAGAATTCTACTTAAGGATACTCCTCTAGGGGATGTAGGCCTAAGGAAAGACTTGGAGAACATAGTTAGGAAGGCGGATAGGTTAGCCTCGTCGTTTGATAGGTGGATTCTAAGGACGTTGGGGTGGCCTAGTAACAGCTATGTGTACTACGGTTATATCCACAACGTGTTCAACCCTAGTCTTAAAGCCCCCTTAAGGGAAGTTGATGAAACCTCCATCCAAAGGGTTGCGGAAAGGGTTAATAGATTTATCGTTAAGCTAGGACTGGGGGATGTAGTAGATAAGGTTAGGGAGAGGGAGATCCTGCTATACAACTCGATATACATTCTCCTAGAAGCTTCGTGGTACGCGGAAGGGCTTTCACCAGCCCTTGCAGACACTCGCGTACCAACGCACACAGTTTTCGACCACCTCTACGCTACAGCTACTGCGGTGAACCTAGCCATTCCCACCTCAGATAGCAACAGGCCTGAAGGATTCCTAGTAGTAGTGGATTACCCCGGAGTGCAAAGCTTCGTAAACTCCGGAAGGAAAACCGGGGACCTCTGGGCAGCTAGCTGGCTACTCTCCAACCTAATGTGGGGTGTGGCTAGCTACTTCGGGCTTAGCTACGGCTACGATGTTATCATTAGCCCAACGCCTCGCCTAAACCCCTATGCCCTGAGAAGCTTCATAGCTAACTTACTAAGCTCCCTCGTAGGCGCGGAGCGGTTACAGCTAGAGTATAGCATAGTCCTTAACCTAGACGGAACTCTCTCAAGTTACGGTCTTAACAACCTAGGTAGAGCTCTTACTAGAGACAGAGGATTACTAGCAACCTACACAAGCATTTACGGACTCGGGAATTACGAGGAGCTACTTGAGCTGTGGTTACAGCCGATAATACCTGCAACGATCCTAATGGTCCTACCTGCTGAGGTCCCGGAAAGAGGAACAATGAGGTTAGAAGACCTAGTAGAGGAGGTTACACAAGCTTACAGTAGCTCCTGGAGTGCCATTAAGGACTTTGTAACCGAGAGGCTTAAAACCTCCGTAGAGAGAGTCACAGGCGTCCCAACTAATATTATCAAGAGCGTTCTCGATAGGTACTCAGACATACTTGAGGTTCCGCCTCAGACCCCTAGTATAGCCGTTGTGGACATAGCTAGGGTTTACGAAGCTCTGGTAAAATGCTTGGAGGGAGATGAGAACCTATGCAATGAGCTAGGTATAGACCGCAGGCTTGTCGAGGGGGCTAGGGCTCTGTCTAAAGAATTGGTCGGAGGGGTAGCTGAGCTAGCGAGCTTCTTACTATGGCACGTAGCCCTTAGCAGATGGAGAGCTCTCTCCCTAGGTCCTTTTGGGGTATTTCGCAGTAGCTTACCGAGGCCATTCTGGTACGTTAGCGGTTCAGGAAGCTTAAGACCTGTCCATGAGGATCTGGAGTCCCAGCCGAGTGGGTGGGTACCCTGCTCCCTTTGCGGTGAGGAGCCCGCAGTGTTGATGGCCAGGAAGGAGGTAGACGAAGAGCTTAGAGAAGTAACGTTCGCGAGGGAGTCCCTAAAGATGTTCGAGGAGCTTACCGGAACAAGGATCGTGTCAGAGGCGGGGAAGGTAGCTAGGGATGTGGTAAGAGAGATCGAGAAAGTGATTAAGCCCGGTGAGGCTCTAGGCCCATACTGTGCCTTCAAGAGAGCTATATACCTCGCATTTAGAGAGAGGCTAGCCTTCGTCTCGACAGATGACGTAGCTCTCTCAGGGATCTCCCGATTCTTGAGTAACATAGGTAGGGAGCTAGCAGATAGGTTGATCGACTCTGCTTGTGGGAAGGTTAGATGGTCAGCATGTAGAGAGCTAGTAGAGGGGTACCTACTGCTACTCGAGAAACCGACTCCCCGCACTTCATTTAGGGATCTAAGGTCGATAGCTTGGGTTCTCAGGCTTAGGTATGAGGAGTTACGCGACAGTCTAACCAGGGCATTAAGGGAGGTGTGCTACGATGAGGTCGATGGTGAGGATCTCGTGCGGTACTTCGATGAGGTAGCTAGGTCCCTAAGTCTAGACCGGAGCTCTTTGGAGGAGCCTTTAAGAAGCCTGGTTGACATCATCAGAAATGAGGTTGAGCGGGGACATAGATGGCTTATCCGGAGGGTCTGCAACTTCCTCTCGTTACGCGACGTCTACGCGATTATTCGCGGCGATGCCGACGACATAGGTGAGGTACTAAGCGGTAAGCGCTTGGCTAGTCCAAGGGTGCTTCTAGATACGGTCGTAAAGCTCATTGATGAGGGAGGAGAGATAATTGGGGATAGAGAGGGGGTACTTAGAGCGTTGAGAGAAGGTTACGAAAGAGCCTCTAGGCTAGTTGGAGGATTAGAAGGTTCCCTACTCTCGCCATCGATAACGCACTCGATATCCCTTAGCCTAATGCTTACCGCTATCGAGGACTGGAAGACGCTTAGGGGGCGGGGCGTACTTGTGTACAGTGGTGGAGACGATGTATACTCCTTAACAGCCCTAGAGGACTCCCTCGCTATAACACTAGAGCTGAGGAGAAACTATTTCAGAGAGGGCTTTAAGAGGTTGAGTGAGCAGCCGGTAGTTCCCGAGATACCTACTGGGAGAAGCTTTAGCGTTAGACTCGCTCGACTCACGGATCCTCTCTTTGATGAGATGGTGGAAGCCGTTAGGATACTGGAGGAGGACTCCAAGGAGAGTGTATCGAGGTATATGAGGGAGGGGAGGAGCAAGATTATTAAGCATAAGGACGCTCTAACGGTATCCAGCAGCATATCCGAGGCCCGTGCCACGATACCCCTAGACCCAAGTTTGAGGATTGCAACGGACGCTGCAAGAGCTGTACCACTGCTGCTACTTACGGTACTCTCCAGCAATCTACCGGAGGACTTCAAAGTGTTTGCAGCTGATCCGGTGCTCAGGGATCCCGGAACCCTTGAAAAGGTGTTTCTTTACGTACTCAGTAGGAACATCGATTCCAACCTCCTAAGCAAGGAGACTGGGGACAGCATAAGGAGGGTCCTCAAGGAGCTTGTGAGGGCTAGCATAGAGCTGTACGTGGATAAGCGCGGAAGGTTAAGTAGCTTTGTCGAGGAGCTCGCGAACCTAATCCTTGTGTGGAGGGTGGTGGTATGAGCCTACTCGAGTTCGAGACCATGAATCCGCCATCCTTCCATGGTACACCTATCGGGGGTATGGAGATCTTCAGTAGGGTTAAGGCGCTACCAATCCCTCTCCCCACAACCATAGCCGGAGCTCTAGGTAGCTACTTAGGGATAAGACTTAAGCTTACTAGTAGAGACCCCTGTGAAAATTTAGTGAAGCTTTACGAGACATTGAACTCCAGGCTGAGCTGCCATAACGGGGTCTGCATCAAGGGTCCCCTTATATACTTCGAGGTTGGAGGTGCAAGGTTATCATATCCCTACGTATGTATCGAGGATTACTTTGTACCCATCACGAAGGCTTTCAGAGTATGTGGCAACTTATCAGTATGTGTGGATGTTGATGAAGAATCGATAGTGTGGAGGTACTCGTTTAGGGTTGGAGTAGCCCTTGAACGCCGCAATGTCCTAGGGGAGAAGAAAGCCATGCCGGGGTACTTCTATAAGTATGCAGTATCCCTGTACAGGTATGGAAGCAAGGTGGCCAAACCCATCTTTGCTTACCTAGTACCGCCAGCTACTAAGGTTGATGGAATTGTTAGGTTTGGCGGCAAGGGCTCGATAGTTAGGGTTTTGAGCAGGGACCTAACGTATCCAAGTGAGGTAGCTTCAAGAGTTATAAGCCCCATCGAAGGACTTGACGAGGGGTACTACGTAACACTAAGCCCTGTACCCCTAATACCCAGTAGCCCCTATCCCACTAAGTTAGAGGAGCACTTCGAGGCCCCCCTAGACCTGCGCAGTAGCGAAGTGCTGGGAGTTCCAAGGAGGTGTAGGGAGACGGGAGTGCTACCTCCAAAGCTGAGGGTGGTAAGGTTAGGCTTAGGGTTCTCCGAGGCCGCTGGGATGAGGAGGCCACAGATCCTGGCCCTGCCACCAGGGACTGTTATAAGGGTGAGACGTAGGCATGAACGAAGCCCAAGCCCTCTAATGAGAGCCTTACTAGGTTTAGGGTTCTCAGCTCTCTACAAGCTATTGTAGATAGCTAACCTCCAAATATATCGTTTTAGGTAGTCGATAAACTAGCTAGAAGGGTTTAGCTTCTCCAGTCATCGTATGCTTTTAGACCTAAATCCTGGTAAGGAATCGACGCACTGAGCACGGACCTTATGAAGCTTTCAATCCAGTCTTTTAGATCCGGTGCTAGGAATATTCCGTGGACATAAAGGCTCTAAGGAGAAGAGATCTTTCAATTCTATCGATTAAATTCCAAGTCTTGGGGCTTTCACCTCTATTGTCTGGATTTGGGCTCAATAAGATCTTAGCTTAGGGTTTATAAGCTTTGCATTAGGGAGCTATCCTAGTTCTTTAGGAGCTTTTTAAGGGTTCATGTAGCTGTTCTTGATAGCTCTCTACATAGAAATCCTAAGTCAACCTTAGAAAAGCTGAAGATGCCTCTATGTACGCAAATGGGCTTTCAAGATCTTTAAGTGAGGTACGGAAAAGCTTATAAGCAGGGTTACCTTTTCCCAAGGTCTTCTTGGGGAAATTTCGGGGTATTCTAATTGTTGAGAATGTGGGGATATATAGGTCTTTCGGTTCGAGCTTTCCATGAGTATTCCCATGGCATTCTTGGGAGTGTCCTATGTCGTTCTTGGGCTGATTAGGTTGTTATATGTTGCCGATCTTCTTTGTTTTTCCTAGGCCCAACACCATCAAGCCAATGATACTGCAAAGCAAAGTTTCCTCCAGGCCACCTAACCATCGAAGGTCTAATCCCCTTAATAGCATTCAAAACATCAAGTCTATAGCCCTTTATATTAACTATCTTAGAGCCTTCACCAACCCAAATACTCCCATAGATACATCTATCCAAATGCTCTATAAATTGTTCATAAGCCCTCTTATCCAAGGAATACAGAACAGACTCTATATCTACATAAACAAAACCCTTCAAATATAATACACCATATACAAAATTAGAGCTCTTGCAACAATAAAAATTTGCCACATATCAATTCTCTTCATAAAGCACTGTTATACATATCCCCATATACTGTTTATTGATAATAGAAATCAGCGTTATGGCTCTAGATATGGATTACAATAAGAATTAAGTGTCTACAACCACAACATACCCTCAGCTTTGTCTCTAGTGATTTGAAGCATTTACAATGTTAATTAATGAGGTTGTTGACACTGCTTCACGATTATAGGTTTTTGTTGAAGAGGATTAAAATTAGTGAAAAAGACTTGAAGAGGTCTCAGAACTATCCATAGCATCTATATACCTCTCTTCAACAACACCATCTTCTATAAGCATTCTACCTATGAGCTTTATTGCATCGATCCAGTTTTTAACAGATTTTGTAATTGGGATTCTATTGCCAATAGCTTTAATTAGATCGAGATGCTCTGAACTCATCTAAGATTCCTTCTAATAACTAATTAATAGAAGAGAAGTTAAAGAGGATTTACAACGTCTATGTATTTTGTCACAAATTCTTTATTTCTCTCAATACCACTTGGAATATCTATGCTAATCCATATCTCTATTAAACCTCTTCCTCAATAAACTTTTTCATAGCTCTAATACCGAAAAGCAGTATAGATGTATTAGATATGTTGATATAGGATCTGCCTTACTAGAAAAATATATAAGATATTTAAATGATATTTATAGAGGTGGTTTTGTTGTCTCAGGAGAGTCTTTTAGAGGAGTTTAAGAGAGCTTATATAGAGTTTAAGAAGATTGAAGCTAAAAGAGGATTTATAGCACATTTAATAATATATACATTGATTAACACAATGTTGATTATAATTAATATGCTTTACACCCCTAAGGTTATATGGTTCTTCTACCCACTTATAGGATGGGGAATAGGTCTCACTATGAATTATCTACATGCTTTTCACTGGATAGAGCATGATTTAATAAGCGAATTAGCAAAAGTTGAACAGTATATGAAGATTAAAAAGAGATAGTTTATCTTATAGTAAGAATTTTTAACAAAATGCTTCTCTATATCCATGTAGCATATATCTGGTGGTTTTATGGATGTTTTAGATTATGAAGTTCTTCACAGAGATTGTATAGAGCTTTTGAGGTTAAAGGCAGATCCAGTTGGCTTTAAACTTTTTAAAGAGGCTAGAGAGGATGCTCTCTACATAGATAAAAACTTGGCTCTTTGCCAAGTTATTAAGCTAGCTGCTATATATAGCAATGTTGTTTGGGTTAGAGCTGAGAATATAGATGGCTGTGTTATTGGTAGCTATGTCCTTGGATTTAGAGAGCTTCCCCAGAACTTCTATAGAAAATTTATAGAACTTAGAAAAATATCTGAAGATATAGCTAAGAAGCTTGTTGAAAGCATATATAGAATTCAACCCAATAGATATAGATCCGCTGTAATAGCACCTTTAGCTAAATTCAAAGAGCTGAATTTAGATCCAGATGGAGCACTACTCTTCTGCAACTCAACACAAGCCTATCTAATACTAGTCAGCTACTTCGATGCAACTGGGGATAAACCATATTCAAGCTTCAACGGCCATGCTGCATGTGAATTCATAGCAGCTATAGCCGATGGAAAATCACCATGGCTAACAATACCATGTGGAGGAGCTAGAGGACTTGCAGAAGCACAAGATGATGAAATATGGATTGGTATGAAGATAAACCATCTAGATGTAGCTATTAAGAGGATGAAGAGCATAGGGCTTAGATACCCTCCAAAAGTCTATGAAATGCTTATAACTCCACCAAACCCTGAACACCCAACAACATATTTAATTAGCCGAGTATATAGAGCAGATAAATAAAGAACTTTGTTAAAGATCTAAAACAGGTAAAGAATAGCCTTATAAATAGCTTTATAAAATCTCTATCTTTTTTATATTTTGAGAAGCTGTTTGCCTTGGTGTAGATTTGTGAGTGTTTTTGATAAATTTGCTATGAAGTATTTCTATGAAGCTCTAAAAGATCTAGAAAGAGCTAGAAGAGCTATGGATGCCAATGACTATCCCCAAGCCATTTTCTATGCCCAGCAATGCGTTGAGAAATGTGTTAAATCTATGCTTGAGATAAAGAGACGTGTTGTTTATAACCATGGCCCAGAGCTTATATCTATATTCTATGAAGCTTTTGAGAAGGAATGGGAGGAAGGATTCAACATAGTTGTAGAAGCTTTAGAGTATCTAATAGAATACTACACCAGATCTAGATATCCATTTCTTTTTAGAGGAGATGTCTACAGTCCTGAAGAGATAATTACAAGGGATATAGCTGAGAAAGGGTTTAGATTAGCTAAAGAGGTTGCTGAGGTGGTGAGGAGCTATCTTAAACGAAGAAATGTTATCTAAAGTTATAGAGCTTTTAAATAGCATAGGCAAGAAAATAAAGCTTATAGCAATATTTGGCAGCTCTATATATAGCCCTAGAAAAGCTAGAGATATAGATATACTAATAGCTGTAGATAGAATAGGTAGCGTTTCAGAGAAGATAGAGCTTGAAGCCACTATAAAAAAGGCTTTAAGAAAAATTGGCATGGAAAAGACCTGCGACGTTATAGTATTTGACGTAGATTCTCTTAAAGAGAATATAAAGCCTGGTGGAGTAGTATCTGGAGCTATAGCAGGTTATAAAGTGCTATACGACGAAATAGGCTTTGAAGAAATGGTGAAGAAAGCTGCAGAAGAGCTTCTAAAACAAGGCGTTGTAGTCTATAAGAAGGGTAGAAAGCTAGATCTATCAATCTATACAAAGCTTCTACTCAGCAAATCAAGTCAATCAAAGAAAAGACTGTATAGCACATCTATAGAGTGATGCCAAACCCTAGATTTCTCAACATTACCTTCTAGAAGCTATTCCACTAATTAATCTATAGAGCTTCGTAGAAGATATATCGAATCTCGAAAAAATATAGTTTAAAAAGATATTTAGAGATTAAAAAATCTGTTTAGCTCTCTACATTGGCTTGTATCGCTATTGCCTCTCCTGTTGATGTTGTTAAAACTATGTTTATTGTTTTAACCCTTATGATTGCCGGCCCTGTAAACTCTTTTTGAATTGATATCTCTTCACCTGGATTTATAGAGATGTTTATAGATAGCTGTATCTGTGGTGTTGTTGCTATTATTACCCTGTTTATGGCTATAGACTCTTCCCCAGTGTTTCTAACCCTTATCGATAATCTATATACAAAGCCTTTTACACGTGTTATCCTAGCCTCTTTAACCTCTAGACCACGCCTCTCAATTTCTCTACCTCTCTCTATATGGGCTTTCACCATATTGTATATAGGCTCTAGCCTTGCTTTAGCTATTTGAAGCATCGCAACAGCTCTATTTGCCGATGCAAGAGCTTCGAGCTTGTTTCCTTTTTCATAGAGCTTCTTTGCATTGTTTATCAACTCCTCTGATTTGGCTACCAAAAGCTCTATCCCCTCCATAAACCCTCTATCGAGAAATGCACATGCCGGTGGAGGTGGATAGACCATTATACATACAATTTCTTTGCTTTTGTTCTTTACATACTCTAACATGTTTTTAACTTCTTCTAAAAGCTTCTCAGCCTTTCTAATAGTCGCATTATATATAGCGTCAACGTCTTTAACCGGTATTACTTCTGGAATATATCTAACTCTATTTCTAATCATTTTCATCCAAGCCTTAATCTCTACAAGATCAGGCATCCATCTAGCTATATCATCTATAGATAGATTCCCTACTCTCTGTTTAAGCTCCTCAAGTCTCTGGATAAACTGATCTATCAGGTTTACAACATCTGTTAAGTTTCTAGCTAATGCAACCTCCCTTAGATTGCTAAGCTCTTCTAAAAGCTCATCTATCTCCTCAACAACTTCAGCACTCTTATTCTCAGCAACACCTCTAACAATCTTTGCAACATCTCTAGGCTCAACAGCTATCTGCCTTAAAACGCTTAAAGTAACATTTCTAGCCTCGCTAATCTTTGTAATTGCATGTCCCAGCGCTTCAATAGCTTGCTGAGATGCATTTACAGATCTAAGTCTTTCGATAACCATATTCAAAACATTTAAAGTTTTATCGAGACTCTCATCTATTTTCTCAATAGCTTTTGAAACACCTCTTGAAACTTCCTTAGCAGATATATTTAGAGCTGTATCTGCAAACTTGATAGCCTTTCTAGCAATCAAGCCTTTTTCAAACTCCTTTAAATATTCCCTAACCTCCTTAACATCTCTAGCCCTTGTAACATTCCATATAACACCTGTTGCATTCAAACCATATCTCCTCTCCATCAACCTAAGCCTATTCTCAATAGCTTTCTTAAAGCCATTGAGATATCTTTCCCTAACTATTCCAACAGCATATGCCCTTCCACCAACCCTAACCTCCTCATTAACCTCTAAAAGCAGCTTAGAGCCTTCTTCAACCCAGTTCTTAAGCTCGTCAAAAGATAGACTCGATATATTTATAGATAACAGATCTGATATTTTGCTCCTCAAACCCTCTGAAATATTTAAAGCTAGACAGTTGCTAAGTATATGCCTTAAGACATTTGCCTTAGCCAACAAAACCTGATATACATTATCACTAGTTTTATTTGCTACTTGCTGCTCTCCTTGAGCTATAGCCACAGCTGTACTTGGCACTAAAGCCAGCTGGCTAAAACCAGCAGCTATATACATCACAGCTAAAACCAAAGCCAATGTTTTAATAGCTTGGATCCTCATTTCACACACCCAACATCACTATAACACTGAGTCAACTAGCTTAATAAGGACTTACATGAAACTTCTATTTCATTACATATAAAAAACAAACCAAATACAAAAAACCTAAACAGATAATCAAAAAACAAAACACAAACATTTCACAACCAAAACCATTTAACCAAAAACACTGCTCATAAACCTTCACAACTGAAAACCACCTCAAAAAGAAAAAGATCTAAACAAAAATAATAAAATAATTTATTTTATTTTTATTTTCTTTTTATGAGCCATGCTATTGCAAATCCTATTACTAGTAGTACTATTGATATTATTGTTGTTGTTGTCAATTCT
>Ga0209183_1000523_pt1 | contig 15562 bp, 19 predicted proteins | sample LHCtaG_2_FD_184120 | JGI IMG/M metagenome (GOLD analysis project Ga0209183, IMG submission 184120) | Hot spring microbial communities from Little Hot Creek, USA to study Microbial Dark Matter (Phase II) - LHC4sed_replicate (SPAdes)... | ecosystem: Environmental > Aquatic > Thermal springs > Hot... | reverse complement strand
TTCCAGCAGTATTCGTTGATTTCAAGGAGTGGATAGATTTCTACTGTATAAGAGGTCATCAGCTACATCCACTAGACGCTATAGCTTTAAGATATCTGAAGAAGGGTACTAATATGGAGAAGGCTTTCAGACAACTGGCTATAGACCTAACAGAATTCTTCATGGAATGGGGTGGAGAAGTAGAATGGGGTGTTGAAGATGGCTAAAACTGTTTATATCGATACTTCGAGGACAGCTATTAATGGTAAGAAGAAGAGAAAGCCCCGCATACTCTTTGATGGTGAGAAAGTCTTCAAGATAAACAAACTGACTAAACTAGAGAATGTTGATGAAGTATTCATTGATACACTGTTTCCAGAGATTTATGAAGAAGTACTAGAACTACTTAAGAGAGGTGTCAAGATATATCTATTGAAAGACACGAGAATCATTAAGAGGCTTCGACTTCAAAATAACTTAAAGAAGACGCATAAGAATGATTCACTAATTTTATCATGGATTTCGAAGGATTTGTTTAGAAGGTTGAATATTGAAGACATGGAATTTAAGATCAAAATTAAACCACTAATTAACAAATATAAGCAAATGGTTAGGTGGAAAAAGAGACTAAAAGGACTAATAAGCCGAGGGTTCGATTATAATTTCAAAGAACCCATCAAACTAATGGAAAAAGACTTGAGGAGGACTGTTAATGAAATTATTTTCGCGGTCTACAACAGTCATTATGCCCAAGTGTATAGAAAGGCATGTGATGCTCTCGGACTTAAAGACAGTGCCGAGCTCGCAGTACTAACACTAGAACTACCATTACACTTACCCCTCAAGAGGCTAAAAGGACTGTTGGGATGCATACCAGGTAGGAATAACGGGAAATACAACCGCCAACTTAGAGTACATGTTACAAGGTTGGCAGCAAACCTATGGATGAACGCTAAAAGACATGTAAATTTTTCAGATTATGTTTCCAATATAGTTGATGGTCTACCGAGGAGGAAGGCTATATATAGACTGGAGCTGATAATTCTGAAAGCTTTGAGGAGAGCCTATTTAACGACAAAGAAACTAACAGCTGACAACCCCGCTGGCCAATAAGCAGTAAAAACTGTGAGGCTGGCAGAGCAGATTTGATATCCTCCTATAAACCACTAAGAGAGCCTAGGAAAGCATCCTCGCCGCCTCACAGCTACGAAGGCTTATTGGCCAGCCAACCTCCCCTATCTTTTTGTTATTCTGGCTCCTCCAGCAACTTATTAACGTTATGCTTTCCTAGATTCATTAATGTTTTGCATCCTTAGTTATGATGTATCCTCCAAATACTAAAGCCCATAGAAGTACTGGGTAAACTATCATCCTCTCCATCCCTCCCTGTCCTAGTCCAAGGTGGTTTTCAGATGTGAACAATACTAATGCAACCAAGGATACTATGCCCATTACTATGGATATCCATGAGATAGGCTTAGGTGTAAATCTATATGCTGTTATGGCGGTTACTCCTGCGAAGATGAATGTTACTGCGGACATTACTGTGTGTAAATTGTATGGGCTTCCCTCCGGGAAAACTCCTACACCTGTAGATCCGAATCCAGTTAAGAATAAGACTATAGATAATAGTCTACTCTTGAATACTTGGTAGAGGAGCCATGAAGAAGTGATGACAAGTATGCCTAGAAGTATTATTGAACTGTTGAAGATTGGAGCTGTTAAGCCGACTCCAAGGTCGCTAATATAGTTATAGGCTACGCTATAGTTGGGATACAGAGCCTCACACACCACCATCAATATTGCAAACTGTATTACACCCAATGTAATCAATAAGCCTGATATCAGACTATAACGAGTCATATTCTATCTTGGTTTTAACTCTTTTTTAATCTTTTCCCAAAAATCAGGACAATAGAAGTTATCGATGGTACAGACAATACATATACTGTAGTGTTCATCTATTTGGGAGGCGGCCACACTCTATCAAAGTATTTATTCTTAGACGATACATTTAAGGGAATAGCGAAAGCATAGTCTGCATCTACTAATTTAAGCTCTTGTGCAGCTACACCAGCGCTAAACATAACTCTATTATCTATATTATGTATTGATGCAGTCTTCACAGCTGAGCCTATAGCTATTCCTAGGTTAATTATACTATGTAGAGTATCTGCATCTATCTTCCAGAATGGCGGAGTCTTGAGATTTATCGCAGCAATCTTGCATCCTACCAATACTACTGCTTTGCTATTCCTTATGTTATGAGCATCTCTCTTAAAGAAATCCCCATAATACTCTGACAGCTCCTCCATCTTCTTTGCGAGTAGCTCTAATTCATCATCTCTATCAAGTATTTTCACTATGATATTGTCTATTCCTCTAGCTTTTGGAGCTGTCAAAGCGGAGACAGCCATAAGCTTAGCAGCTTCTATTACAGTCTCCTTGATGAGGTCTTTATCTTCAATCATATTTACAACACCCTATTCAATACTATCTATACTGGGATTAATATCATTTGAACTTATCTCTGGCAGAAGGTATAAGCTCCTTATACATTTCCTTAAATGCTGGTTCTGAGAATCTTTGAGCTGTGGATTCTAGAAGCATGTTAACTATTAAAGAGATGGTTGGTTTAGCTTCCTTCTCTGTTGTCTCTGGTGTAATCTTTGCTGTCTTAAGCCATCTAATAGCTCCAGTAATAACGTTGATCGCTGGACATATTGGTATAGGAATGATATATGGGATATGGTTTATTGGTGGAACGCTTCCAGCATACATAATCAGGAAGAAGGGTATAGCATTCCTAGGTGAAACAATAGGCTCAATAGTAGAACTACTCCTAGTAAGCCCATACTCTACACTACTGTACTACTATGGACCAGCACAAGGCTTAATGAGCGAAGTAGCTTTCTGGATTGGAAGATATAAATCATGGGGCTGGAGAACAGTGATGCTCGCTGGAATGCTACCAGTAATAGCTGCATACCCATTCGATTGTCTAGTTAGCCCATTCTACCCAGCTTGCAGAGACCCAGGCTACCCTCTACATTTACACTTAACCATAATTCTAACAATGCTTGTAAGTGGTGCAGTCTTTGCTGGGATAGTAGTTAAATTAATCGTAGATAGACTTGTGGCTGCAGGAGCTTTCAGGGGATGGCCTGTTGCTCAAGATAGAATCAATGAAAGCTAGGAGAGGTGTATGGAAAAGTCCTGAGATAAATCTAACATTAAGGGAGGGTGAGGTAGCAGCAATTATTGGACCAAGCGGCTCTGGCAAAACTAGCATCTTGCTATCCATGATCGGCTTACTACCCTATGAGGGAGCAATGAAGTATAATGGTGTTGAAGTGTCTCTAATAGATAAAACATATCTTAGGTCTAAGATTGCGTATGTTCCAGATGAGCCTGAATCCTACATGCTCAATAATAAAGTATTTGATGAAGCTGCATTTGGACCAGAAAACCTAGGATGGAACCCTAAGAAAGTAATCGAATCAACTATTAGAGCGCTAGAGATAACTGGCTTGCTAGACCTTTACGATAGAGAGGTTTCAACGCTTAGTGGAGGCCAGAAGCAGAGGCTAGCTATCGCAGATGCATTGAGCATCTCACCTAAGATACTTCTACTTGATAATCCATTCTCGAATATTGATTGGGAGGCTAGGAAGTCAATATCGAAAACATTAAAAGAACTCTGCGATAATGGTCTCTCAATAATCTTAACTGGTTACTCACTGGAAGAACTATACCTTAAACCGGACAAGACAATGTTCATAGGAGATGTTGGAAAACCTTATGTTAGGAAAGCATCCTATGATAGTCTTCTAGTATCTGAGAAATTTGTAGATATTAATGATGTATGGTTCAGCTACGATAGAAGAAACAATATTTTGAAGGGTGTCTCCTTCACTATACATAGGAAGGAGATCATCTCGATAATTGGGAAGAATGGTGTAGGTAAAACTACTCTTCTAAAGATCCTAGCAGGAATATATAAGCCGAGTAAAGGAGTAGTCTTGATCAATGGTAGAAAACCTACTCCGCATCTTTCAGTATATGTTAGCCAGAACCCTTCAGCCTTCTTAACGGGGGCAACACCTAGAGATGAACTGCCTAAATCTAAAAATACAGATGCAATAAGTCTTTTAGAGAAGCTTGATTTATCTTACTTACTAGATAGACCAATACACACATTAAGTTTAGGTGAGAAACGCATAATCTCGATCGTATCTGGATTATATAGAGGAGCACCGTTGCTATGTCTAGATGAACCTACATCGGGGCTAGATTATAAGCTGGGGCAGAAACTTGGTGAGATCTTGAGAACAGCTGCATTCATCAATAAGTCATTTATTATCGCTACACATGATATATCTTTTGCTGAAGCATACTCTGATAGAATACTATTGCTGGATGGAGGCATAGTTTATGAAGATTGGAGAAGAATCTTTCGATAACTATGGCCACGACATCTATACGGAACCTACTTCACGAATTAACCCATTAATTGCAAATATATTCTTACTAATACTGGCTAGTGCTGCAACAACAGAATCTAAAGTGTACAATCTCTCCATAGTACTCTCCTTATCGGTTTTTATTTCATTTATCGTTTCTAGAAAGCCTATCCAAATCCTGAAGATTATGCTTATCGTTGCACCATTTGGTTTAGGTCTAGGTCTTTTTTACACCATCATTGGAAACAAAGAAATACTAACGGCTTTACTTACAATACTACTTAGAATTGAAATATTAACTACTAGCTCAACAATACTTTACTACGGTATCGATCCATGGGAGCTGCCGCAAATCTTATTAAATAAACTTAAAACTCCATCTCACATTTCTTATACGATTGCTCTTGCATTCATAATGTATCAACGACTCATCAAAGATTTAAAAGAAATAATAGACTCTTTAAGGTCTAAAAATATCATACGTAATGAATTAGATTATATAATCAAAGTTCACATAATACTATATGTACTGGTCTACCATGCTATACGTAGAGCCGAAGAAATGGAAGTAGCTCTAGAAGCAAGGAATTTTAACCCATTAACAAGGAAGACAAGAAAAAATCTAAGAATAAAATTCTGGGAGATCTTACTAATTGCTCTAACCCTCATAATAGTCCTAGTAGTAAAGATATTTGTAAGATGATAAAATTGATATATCTAAAGTATCAAAGTTACGAATAGGATGGGCTCCTACATACTTATTGGATTATTGTCTACAGTGCTAGTAGTAATTATTACCACTATATGGATTGTAGGTGAAATCAGATCTAAGATGAATCCAAAGGTTGAGTTCAGGATCGAGAGGTATGTAGTCTCTCCTAAATATGTTTTTCCATTTTCTTCTCCTGTCATTTTAGTAGGTTACTACAATAGACTTGAGAATAATATAATGTTGTCAATTTCAAGTATAGTGTCAATGGTTTGGAGAAAAATCCTGAAAGAAGAAGTTACGAGCTTGGCAATCCTTGAGCAGAGATTCATTGATGGATTTGTTAAGGAGTTGGATACCGTGTTGATTCATGAACTTACGGAATGGGCTGTACACCAACTGGAATTAAAGAGAATTCTAACACATAATTTATGGAACCAGTATATAAGAAGAGTTCAATAATAATGGATGGATGTTATTTTGAAACTACTTTATTTATTAAGGATTGTGAAACTTAATAGATTAAGTTCTTCTTTACGTTAATTCTTTCTCTTGATGAGATGACTTCTTCATCTCTATCTTTGCTAGTGTTGTTAAGTATCCTGCGACTTTATTTCTAATCTTCTTTGAGACTCTGCCTGTTAGCAATTGCCCAACCAGGATTTTATTAGTTTCAAAATCTGTAGTTATCTGGTCTCCTAGTACCTTCAATATCTCTTTAGCTAGAACCTTAACCTTCCTTATTCTAACTTTACCCATCTCCCAGGCACTTGAAATTGATCTTCAAGAAGGATAATAAAAACATTCTTTGAAACTTAAGTGCTATTATTCAGATTAATGTTTCGATTCTCTCAAAGACATCTCTATAGCTTAGCACACCTACTACACGTCCTGTATAATCTATTACTGGGAGATGTCTTATCTTATGAGTTATCATTATATTCCTAGCTTCATTAACGCTTGTATCTTCTCTAACAGTAATCGGGTTTCTAGACATATATTTTTTAACTTGTTGAGAGGGGTCAACTTTCTCCTTAAACAATCTTAGGAAATCCCTCTCAGTAATTATTCCTATGCATCTCCCACTCTTATCTACTATAATAGCACTACCTACGTCTTTCTCCAACATTTCAGAGACGGTATCAGCTAGTGTAGAATCTTCTGCTGATACTAAGACTTTCCTACTCATTATATCTGAAACACGTATCGATGTTAAGCCGCACATAGCTAATCTTGCACCTCAATATAACTATCTTGTTTCTATGTAAAAACTTTTCTCATAGACAAATTTTATTAGAAAATTATACTTATACTATTTATAGAATGATTGTAGGCTCTAAAGACCTTTATGATGTCATAATCATAGGAGCTGGTCCAATTGGGCTTTTTGCAGCATTTTACGCTGCAGGGATGCGGGGTTTGAAAACAAAAATAATCGAGGCGTTAGATAGAGTTGGCGGTCAATTAATTACATTGTATCCTGATAAATACATATATGATGTTGCTGGTTTTCCTAAAATACTTGCAAAAGACTTGGTTAGGAATTTAGAGAGTCAAGCCATGGCTTATAAGCCTACACTAGTATTAGGTGAAAATGTAGAAGAACTATCCTATATTACTAATGGGATTATACAATTAAAGACTAACAAAGGAGTTCATTATACAAAGACTGTTATAGTGTGTGCAGGAAGAGGAGTAATAAAACCAAGGAAACTTGATAACCCATCTGTTAATAGATTTGAGGGTAGAGGGGTATTCTATCAGGTTACTGATAAATGGCAGTTTCGTGGAAAACGTGTAGCGATCGTTGGAGGCGGGGACTCAGCGGTCGACTGGGCTTTAGAATTGAAAGATATAGCTTCTGAAGTCATCCTTATTCATAGGAGAACAGAGTTTAGAGCACATGAAGGAAGCGTGGTAGAAGTCTTCCATTCACCTATAAAGGTTATGATCCCCTATGAGGTAAAGGAAGCTTCAGGATCAAGTAAACTCGAGAGTGTTACCGTCTTTAATAATAAGACTGGTGAAGAAGTTACATTTGATGTTGACGCACTCATATTACAGTTAGGCTACGAAGTAGACATTTCAATCTTTAAGAAATGGGGACTAGAGATAGTTGATAATCATATCAAGGTTAACGGTAAGATGGAGACAAATCTTCCAGGAGTATATGCTGCAGGAGATATTGCCTACCAGCCTGATTCTGTAAAACTGAATTTAATAGTAGTAGGATTTGCACAAGCTGCGATAGCTGTTAACATGGCTAAGAAGTATATTGATCCATCCTCAAGCATCTTTCCAGGGCATAGTTCAGAGAAGCGACTAATGTAGTCTCCAGTGAATGTTTGTTCTAGCATAGGCTAACAGCTAAAACAGTAACGTTTTTAATCTATGATGTATAAAAAGTAATTAATGGGAATAAATTTATATATAAAAATAGGGTCAATTTTTATATATCAATGCCCATTCTATCATGCAGGGTCTCCATGCTCCAAGCGAAAAGCTACATTAGAAAAAAGATCCACGTAAGTGGTAATGAATATTATTATATTCACATACCATCAAAGCTTGCACATGATAGTCAGTTCCCATTCAAGGATGGAGACGAGCTAAGAATAGCTGTTGATGTTTCCAAGAATAGGATGATAATAGAGAAGATAAACGGTAAAAAGAAGCAGAAAAATAAGAAGTAAAGTTTTACTCTCTATTATACAGGAGATTCAGCTGCATGAGGTCTTAAAGTTAACTGGACTTCTTTCTTCCTCATACGTTTAAAGATACCTACCGAGGTTACCATCTTCTTTAAGAGTTGGATAGATTTTGCAGGGTCTATCCCCTTAGGACAGACACTACTACAAGCTGCTGCAAAGTGGCATCTCCAACACCCATGCTCAGAATCTATTATAGGGAGTCTGTATTGAAGTCCCTTATCTCTTGAATCTGCTGAGAATCTATATGCTTTATTCAATATCATTGGTGTGAGGAATAGGTAGTCAGTTGAATACGTTGGACAAGCTGAAGAACATAAACCACATTCTATACAATCTGCAAACTGTAAGTATTCCAATAATTCTTCAGGCTTCTGCAAATACATGCCAGTAGGATTCCTCATCTCCTCAACGTCATCCCTAATTAAGTATGTTTTAACCATCTTCTCTTTCTTAAACAAGTCAGAGAAATCTGTAACAAGGTCTCGAATTATCAGGTAATTGTTGAGAGGTTCGACAACGACTACTTTAGAATTCAGTTCTAGGACTCTTGTAAAACATGCAAGTCTCTGTTTACCATTAATCATCATACCGCATGAACCACATATAGCTTGCCTACAAGAATATCTAACTGCTAGAGATGGATCTTTTTCTTCTTTTATCTTTAAGAGAGCATCTAATACTGTTAAGCCTCTGTCTACTTCTACTTCATAAATTTTCCATGTTGGTGAAGCATCTACAGCTGGATTAAACCGAAATACTTTAAATTTTATCTTTTCAATCTCGCTCTTCTCCATCGATTTCACCACCCTCCGAATAATACTAGTAAAAAGTATAATCCAAAGATAAAGAATATTGTCCCAACGACAATTAGGATTATTGAGATGACTTTCCCGCTACTTGACACTGGGAGCAACTCTACTAATATTACTCTTAGACCATTCATAGCATGATATAGTACGGCAGTTAGGAATATCCCTTGACTTACAGGGTACCATAGAGTGTCTTTAATCCAATTAAACCCGACTAGGTTGTTAGCTATTAAATGAACCGCTCCTGTTATAAGTATGAGAAAGCCTGTAATGTAATGTAGTAGCATCTTAGTTGACTCCTTCATATCACCACCTCAGTAAATTGAACGCGACCATTATCCAGAAGTAGAGTATAATGATGAAAGCTACTAGAGCTAGATATAGTGCTAACCTCTGCCATCCACTTAACGAGGTCATCTTGTATGGATATACGGCTCTTATAGGTTTGCCTACTGTGAATCCATATTCCGTTAATACAAGTCTTACACCATTAAACGTATGGAAGACAACAATTATTCCAAGTATAACCAAGACTGCTTTACCAATTATTCCAGGAGGCTCCCATAATTTTCCCGTGACAGCGTAGACCAACCCGACGTTCAGTATATGTGAAAGGAGGAATACTATTATTCCAACACCTGATATTCTCTGCGCAACATACATTAACTTCTCAATTGTGTAGCCTCTAAGCTTTAACCATCCAAGAATCCCCAGTTTATTTTCTCTCCTACTCATTTCTTCCCCCCTCCAGCTAGTATTTTCTTTCTTTTGGCTCCCACTTAGTAATCTTTACAGGTATGTACTCTAGTCTAGGTCCTTCAGGAGTCCTATATGCAAGAGTATGTTTCAGCCAGTTGACATCATCTCTCTTTGGGTAATCAAAACGATAATGAGCCCCCCTACTCTCAGTCCTTGCAAGAGCTGAGACTAAGACTACTTCTGCTACTTCAAGCATAGCATCGAGCTCCAACACATTAATAAGGTTCTGATTAAACTCCCTGCTTTTATCACTTACCCTACCTGTTCCAAATCTTTTTCTGAGTTCTCTAATCTTTCTCAGTCCCTCTTCTAAGCTTTTACCGTCCCTGAAAACATATGCATGCCGAGTCATATTATTCTGCATTTCTCTCCTCACCAAATATGGATCATCACCAAACCCACCTTTCAATATTTCATCAAATATTCTTTTCTCCTCTCTCTCTACTTGGATAAGAGGTACACCACTTCTAACGGTTTTCTTTAAAACGTATTCTGCTGCATTTTTACCTGTTATGTATCCATACACTAAGCAGTCTGTTGTTGAATTACATCCAAGTCTATTCGCTCCATGTATGCTTACACAGTTTACTTCTCCAGCAGCCCATAAACCTTTAACAGGTGTTTGACCATTTATATCTACGTGCACGCCGCCCATAGTATAGTGGGCTACGGGTCTCACGGGGACTGGTTCGTTTACAGGGTTTATACCAGCAAATTTCATAGCTATCATTTTTATTTCTGTAAGTTTCTCGTCTATAACTTCCTCACCTAGATGAGTCAAGTCTAGGTGGACATAGTCTAAACCGTTTGGCCCCTTAAAACCTCTACCCTCAATTATTTCTCTCATCATTGCTCTTGAAACTATGTCTCTCGGCGCTAGCTCCATTTTCTCTGGTGCATACCTAGACATGAACCTCTCTCCCTGCCTATTTCTTAAGTATCCACCTTCACCTCTAGCAGCTTCCGAGATTAGTATCCCTGAGGGGACTAAACCTGTTGGATGGAACTGGATAAACTCCATATCTTTTAATGGTATACTTGCTCTATACGCCATAGCCATACCCTCAGCTGTAGCTGAGTGTCCGTAGGTTGTGAAAGAATACAATCTACCAGCTCCACCTGTCGCTAGTATTCCGGCTTTTGCTTCAAAGATGTAGAGTTCCCCACTTTTTATTTCTAATGCTGTGAATCCTCTGAATTCATTATCTTCAACAAGGATTGAGGATGCAAACCATTCGTGATAGAATGTTATATTATCGTACTTCAAGCATGTATTGTATAACGTCTGCATTGCATGAAGACCAGTCTTATCAGATGCGTAGCATGCCCTATCAAAACTATGGCCCCCAAAGGGTCTTTGGTCAATTCTACCGTCTGGCCTCCTACTCCAAGGCATCCCCCAATGCTCAAGCCTAAGAATCTCTCTAGGAGCAAGCCTGACGAACAGCTCTACAGCATCTTGGTCTGCTAGGTAGTCTGAACCCTTAACAGTGTCAAATGCATGTAGGTCGAAGCTATCGCCCTCATCCGGGTATAAGACTGCTCCAGTACCCCCAGCATAAGCAACTGAATGACTTCTCATAGCATGTACCTTGCTTATAACAGAAACCTGAAGGTTGGAGTCGATACTTGCAGCCTCTATCGCAGCTCTGAGACCAGCAAGCCCAGAGCCAACGATAACAATATCAGTACTGATCTTATCCACCAAACATGCTCACAGGACTACTTATTCTATTCTTTCATATAACTATTTTCCTTCAGGTTTATTTCGAATTACTTTACTATCAAATCTTAATATACTTCATAGGCTTCTTCAAATTCAAGGTCCTCCGGATTTTCGCGATCAATCTACTTGGACTCTTAATATTGTAGAGATGTGATCTGCACCTACAATCTGATGCTCCAAAGTTGTTAATGCTCATCAAATCATTTTCTTGTATAATCTTAGCTATTCTACATTCATAGTTCCTAGATAGAGGCAATACAACTGCATAAATAGGTTCTACATTCTTTGAAGATGTTAAGTAATCAATATGCCATCTTAAAGTCTTCTTTTTGTTAAGATGCCTCTTGATCCTGGCTTCTACACTATTTTGAGCAGAGCCCACGTATACGTATACTCCAGCTGGAAAACTAATCAAGCCCAGTGATCCAACTCTAATCTTAATATCCTTAGAAATATTCAAGAATAGAAGATATACTCCCTTCAACACCGTGTAATTGAAGTGGAAACCTTATAATCTTTCACCGCCATCAACTTCATGTAAAGTATATATTTGATTAAGCTACGATAATTTAGAAATAGAATGCTTGGCACGAAGAATGTAGAAGAATATTTGAGAAGGAATAAGATAAAAGGTGAGATTATTTATCTTAAGACTGGTGAGGCGAAGACATCTATAGGTGCTGCGAGAGCTATGAAATGTAGTCTTGGACAGATTGCTAAGAATATACTTTTAATTGGAGAGAAGAGTAAAGTCCTAGTTATAACTTCAGGTGATAAGAGAGTTGATTTAATGAAGATTTCAAGAATCCTTGGACAAAAGTTTAGGCTTGCAACCCCATCTGAAGTCGTAGAAGAGACTGGGTATAGTGTTGGAGGAGTCCCTCCATTCGGTCATAAGAAAGAAGTAAGAATAATCATTGATAATTCAATTAAGAGGTTTAGTTTTGTTTACACTTCTGGAGGATCTGAAGATACGTTAATGAAGATAGATGTAGATGAGTTGATAAGAGCATGTAATGGAGAACTGCTAGACGTATCTGAGTAGAGTATGAATAATTCGATAGTAGTGATATCCTCAACATAAAGTAACAGTTTACATAATCATAGCACAATGCTTAGAAGAAAACCTACACACCGAGAATATCCACCCTACCTACGACCTTTTTTAGAAGATTGCTTACTACAACGAGAAGCAAATGATTAGTCAGATTGCATCATACTCTTTTTCCATTATTATATCGATAGAGAGAATAGAGGCTACATTTTAAGATATTGACCCGACTAACATGGGTATCCCTCCTCACTATCGAAGATTGAGCTTGCTTAAAGCATCCAATATAAGATCTTAAAACTTTAACCAGCTTATAATGAGAATATATTTAACTTAAGGGAAGCTAGATATACTTACGAGGATAATGGGAGAAGTATCGGGGAAGCCAGCTCGTTTATTCCGTATTCTTGAAAATGGAAGATTAATGTGTACTGCATGTGCACGTTACTGTAGGCTTAAGAATGGTCAGATAGGGTTCTGCGGTATAAGGAAGAATGTAGATGGAACTTTATACTTGCTTGTTTACGGTAAGATAATCTCTGCGCATGTGGATCCCATAGAGAAGAAGCCTGTAACCCATTATGCCCCAGGGACGAAGATATTCTCGATAGCTACAACTGGATGTTCATGGATGTGCCAATACTGTCTAAACTTCGATATCAGCCAGAGGAGGAAAGTTGAAGGCGTAGACGTAACACCTGAGAAAATCGTTAAAATGGCTAAGAAATATGGTAGCCATGGTATAGCATACACGTATAATGAGCCATCAATTTACATGGAGTTTGCACATGATATTGGTGTTATAGCTAGAAGAGAAGGGCTAATAAATATCTTCGTCACGAACGGATATTGGCCTGATGGTGTTGATGAAGCAAAAGATTTTCTTGATGCAGCAACAGTAGATTTCAAAGGCAACGGTGAAGTAGAGTTTTTAAGAAAATACGTAGGAGTACCAGACCCTGAGCCTATCTTCCAGACTCTACTCGAACTCAAGAATAAAACAAAAGTCCACATAGAGATTACAGACTTAGTTGTACCGAAGATTGGAGATAGCCTTAAAGCGGCAAATAAATTAGTAAAATGGGTTTATGACAACCTAGGACCAGATACACCTATACATTTTCTTAGATTTCACCCCGATTACAGACTACTACATCTACCATTAACTCCTGTTGAGACTTTGGAGAAACATTATGAATTAGCTAGAAAAGCTGGATTAAACTATGTCTACATAGGTAATGTTCCAGGTCATCCATATGAGAATACATATTGCCCAGAATGTGGAAAGATAGTCGTGGAGAGGAGAGGATTCGATATACTGGGATGGTATCTAGACAGGGAAAACAAGTGCAGATTCTGTGGATACAAGATAGCAGTATATGGGAGCCCACCTCCAGATTATAGAACATCTAGATTCATACCTGTTTTCTTTAAATAATGTCGCCGACAAAGAAAGACCTCATAGACTTTTAAAATCAACTACGTATTCTCTAGATACTTCAATCAATCTTTAGACCCCAAGTTAAACTACTAGATGGATAACCTAGCAGGTTGAGGTTAGCTGCATTAACGTTTTTTAAGTGTCTTCTAGCTGCATCTAGACATTTATGAAGTTGTTTCTCAGGTGTTACTGGGAGGTCTCTCATCATAAAGTCTGGATGGAAGATTAATAGAGAATATGGAATCTCAGGGTCAAGGCTTGAGATAAATTCTGCTATCATTTCAACTTCTCTCTCATCAACATAGTATGGTACTAAAAGAGTCGTAGCTGTAAGCATAGGTACGTCTCTCCTCTCATTATAGAATTCTCTATAGATCAGCTCGAAATTTTTTAAAGTCTGTATATTATCTCTACCAGTTAAAGCTTGATGGATTGAAGATGTATATGCTTTCAAATCAAACTTTATGTTTCCACCTGTCTCAAGAGCTATCTCCCCAACTCTCTTAACTAGTGATGGATTCCCACTACCATTCCACTCAAAACATATCCTTAGAATTCTGTTTGATGGTTTTTCTTCAGTTATCTTCCTAGAAGATTCAATTGCAAATGGAAGCTGGGGTTCAGGAGAGCCGCCAAACCAGCACCAACAAGTAATCCTATTATTTCTCAATGTTACGTTCACAAGCTCATCCACAGTTGTCTTCTCTGCATTCTCTATAAACTTATGATTCCAATTCTGACAGAATAAACAATTAAAACTACAGCCATAGAAGAATAATGCAAGATTGTAATAACCTATCTCAGAGTTGATTCTTACCGCATATCTAGGATAACCGTGTCCAGTTCCAGCAGGGCAAAACCAAGATGAGCAGCAGTTTGTCACATGTGGATCAAGGTAATAGTGGAGTAGAGCTATCTTATTGTTAACAATTTGTAAGAGTTTGTCAGATTTATTCATTCTTAGACCGCAGTATCCTTTTTCTCCTTCACCTATTATACAGTTGTTTGCACACAACTTACACGGGATACCTCTAGCCGTCTTAGGAGGGTTAGGAGGTAAACCATACTTTAACCTTATTTCACTATGCTTCAAATTAACATATTCAAGAGCTTCAGCAGGTCTATTCCTTAGGCAATCTACACATACGCCTATGGATTCGGAAATAAACCTAGACCTTGCTCTGCACACTATGCATTCTTTCTCTGCTAACAATTTAGAGCTCCAACTCATGAACATCTCTACACTATATAGATAATACGAAAAGCTGTATATGTGTGTTTAAAGAGATTCGCATTTTCTAACTGAAGACGAAGGAGGAAATCCAAAAAGAAGAAATAAGCCATAAAGCATCAAAATTAAAAATAGTTGAGGGAGGAGCTGGCTTGGTAGCCCTAGCAACCCAATAAACAGCTTTTCGGTCCTCGCTTCAAGCGTTTTGGGCTCGCCGAGGCTAAATATATTTTCATGTGGGTCTTGCTAGGCTTATGCCCCAGCCCCGTTCCCAGCAAGCCCCACCTGCTTTCTTGCTTCAATTACCATCCATAGAACCCTCCTCATATCTTTGTATATTGGTAGATGTAGCTCACTATTCTTCCGTAGAATAGTACTCGTAAGCATTATTAAATATCTCTGAGCTCTACGATTATACTTCTTCATCTTTCTAGCATCTTTTCCCTTGGCCTTGAATAGTCCGTGAAATCTTACAGAACTACTATATGATGAGGTAGGCCTATTGTATATTAGTTCTCCAGCCAAGCCTGTTAATCCATCAATATCATCCCTATCCAGTCCTAGACTCTTAGCTATATCCATGAATCCTGGAATCAGTCTAGTAGCTTTATCAATGATCTCTCTCCTAACATCCTTGACCCTCTTCTCTGATATCTTGACATCGCTTCCAACATCAACGCCAA
>Ga0209183_1000521_pt1 | contig 15570 bp, 14 predicted proteins | sample LHCtaG_2_FD_184120 | JGI IMG/M metagenome (GOLD analysis project Ga0209183, IMG submission 184120) | Hot spring microbial communities from Little Hot Creek, USA to study Microbial Dark Matter (Phase II) - LHC4sed_replicate (SPAdes)... | ecosystem: Environmental > Aquatic > Thermal springs > Hot... | reverse complement strand
GCTTTAGCTAAAGCTGTAGGCTGAGGGAGTTAGTAGGGTTGAAGAAGCTAGAGCTAGACTCCTACGTGTAGATTATGCTACGGTCGATGATCTAATTTCATGCGATGCTGTAGCCTTCGGCTCCCCGAACTATTTCGGCTATATGGCTGGAATCTTAAAGCATTTCTTCGATTTAGCTTAGAGTGTTAGGGGTAAGATTTCAGGTAAACTTGCTGCAGCTTTCACATCTGGTGGCGGATCTAGCAATTCCGCGCTTCTAAGTATAGAGAGGATTATGGAGGCTTTCAGGATGGAGAAGGTATGCGATGGAGTTGTTTCGAGCGGTACACCTAGCGAGAGGGATCTAGAAGCATGTAGGAGGCTTGGAGAAGCTTTAGCTAGAGCTGCTATTAGGAGAGCTGAAACTCCTAGGGAATGAACTGTTCGAATCTCCTCTTTTATCCCTTTCCTATAACCTTCTTATATCTGGTATTCTAGCTGATCGGCTATCTCATGTATATCTCTCAATGTCGATGGGCGTAGCGTAAACCCTATCTTCTCAGCTTCCTCTGATAGAGCTTGGATTAATCCTTCTAATCTCATCCGGCCTTCAACCCCCTTACCGTAGTCTATGGTGTTGTGAGTCATAACGACTACCGTCTTTAAAGGCTTATCGATCGATGATAGATGATGAATCCACCATGATAGTATACCTTTAAGGTAGTCTAGGTTTCCGAGTTCTATCCTTAGATGCGGTGGATCACCGAGCTTAGGTTTAATTCTTAAATCAGCCGTTACGGGTATATCTAGGAAATCCATACCCTCTATATGATGTGGGTATGGAGATGCATCAGACCATAGGGCATACCATTCTGGTCTAACCCTACCGGGTATATAGCAGCTACCCTCCCTGAAGCCTAAGCTGTGAACCGCTCTATATGTATCCTTATTAGCGGAGAAATTCCCAGGTCTGAAGCATCTAGGATTAAACCCTAGATACTCTACCCAGTCCTTCAATGCTTCTCTAAGCTGGTGTAATTGATCATCATAGCTATAGCTCGCTAGATACCCCTTCCACCTTCCATCCCTAAAACTCTGCGGATGATAGTGTAGGCCGAGCTCGAACCCCTTCCTCCTAGCTTCTAGGAATAGATCTCTATGCTCACGAGCGGTTTCAGGTACTATGAAGAATGTAGCTTTAAACCCGTAGCTTCCAAGGGTATCGATGAAATTTTCTATAGAGGATCTACTCTCAAACCAATTCTTAGGTCCTCCGGGGGGAGAATACTCCGCTATCCTCTCGCAATCCATACTGAAGACTACATACAGATCATCCATAGCCATAGATTCAACATGCTAATCGATACCGGGATATATATCTTTAAGTAGGATCTATCTAGGCGATCCCACATCGAGTATGGTTATCAGCCGATCGCTTCTACGCTTCGAGCTATCTAGGTAGTGGACGGTAATCCATCACCGCTGGATTAACAATTATATCGATCTCTAAAGGTATGGGTAACATAGAGTTGAAAATAGTGTGAAGGTATTCATAGGAATATATGCGATATACGCGATGGATTCGATGGATCTATCGTGAGGATGAACGGCTTCCCACCGTAGACGCTGGTAGAGCTTAGGGTAATCACCCTCCCGCCATGCTCGTAGTATGGTCCTATAGAAGCTTTCATAGGTTCATGGCTTCTAACTATCATCTTAACCCCTAGCTTCATACAAACCTTCTCCGTTATATCTACGCCGAATTCCACACCGACCCCCCTCCTATTAGGGTATTCCCCGTATCCGCTCCAAGGATCGGACCAGAGTAAATCCTTCTCGATCGATAAGTTCGGATACCTTAAATCATCTAGGCTTTCGATCCTACTCGATACACCTCCATGAACCATAAGGATCTCTCCAGGTATCACCGCCGCTAGGTAAAGCTTCTCTATAAACGGTTTAAGCCTCTCTATAAAGTACTGCATCCAACCGCCTCTCTTCCTAGTAGCTTCGTATATCAAGTCGCATGGATAGAATGTGGGCTCACCATCCTCAGTATAATCTTCATGGTTACCTTTCAAAGCTAGAACACGTCCCCTATACCTTTCTACTAGATCTGATATCGTATCTATAACCTCTACACCGTATAATCCTCTATCGGCGTAATCGCCTAGGAAAACTAGGAAATCTCTATCCATATTCACCGATCTTAGGATCTTCCTTAGCGAATCGTAATCTCCGTGTATATCTCCAGCCACTAGTATTCTCTCGATATCCTTAAGCGTATCAGGATTGAATTCGAATAGACGAGAATCTATCGAGGTCAGCGATATACACCTCTTCACAGATCTAGCGGTAATACTATACGGTTTACCCTTCGAGCTGTTGGGATGCTAGGGATCATACCTCCTCTCCTCCTCGATCGTAAATCTTCCTATAAGCCTTATATCTCTAGATGAAGATCCAACCCTAACTTCGTATTCACCCTTCTCTAAAAGCCATTTCTCTCCGTCGAAGCTCGCTAAGGATCTGAAATCCAACTCTACCTCCACCCTCTCGACTTCACCCGGCTTTAAGAGTCTAGTTTTATGGAATCCCTTCAATTCTTGGAATGGCTTATCTATCCTCCCCTTAGGAGCTTTAACGTATACTTGTGCTACCTCCTTTCCAGGAATCCCTCCGGTATTCTCTATTTCGAACCTCACCCTAACCGATTCACCGATCCTCTCCAACTCTAAGCTTCTATACTCGAATGTAGTATAGGATAAGCCGAAGCCGAATTCGTATGCTGGATCGACACCGAATGTATCATAATATCTATAGCCTACGTATATATCCTCCTCGTATACGACTCTTAGAGGATTATCCCTCGGTTCACCTGGAAAGCTCCATGAAGGAACATCATCGTAGCTTCTCGGGAATGTTACCGGCAGCTTTCCAGAGGGGTTCACCACACCTATAAGCGTATCGGCAACTATTCTTCCAGTCTCCTGTCCAGCTTGCCATACTAGGAGTATCCCATCGACTAGATCCCTCCAGCTAGCGACCTCTATCGGAGAACCTATATTCAATACAGCTACGACTTTCCCACCATAACTATGGAAGATCCTAGATACCTTCTCTAGAAGGCTTCTCTCATCATCGCTTAGGTAGAAATCACCCTTCTCAGGCTTCCTATCATAGCCTTCACCCGAAATCCTACTAATAACGAGTACGGCTACATCATTCTTCTTAGCGAATCTATCCAGCTCATCCTCGCTTAGGAAGTCTTGGGGTAGACTAGGCGCTCTAGGCTCACCGAATAACCCTGTTCTAACCCTGTATTCATCCATACCCCTCATAGCATCTACATATCTACGATAGGTATCGGCTAACTCTTCATCGATCCTAAGCCCTCTCTCACGCATACCATCGATAATCGAGATGACGTATCTAGGATGAGTATCCCCGCTTCCAGTTCCACCCTTAATAGTCTCTATCTGCCCTGTCCCGAAGACTGCTATCCTACGATCCAAGCTTAAAGGTAGGATACCATCATTCTTAAGGAGTATAACCCCTTCAGCACCCGCATCGTAAGCTATCCTCGCATGCTCATCGAGATTAGGCATATTAGAATATTTATACCCTCTAAACGAAGGTGAATTAACGAGTACCCTCAGAATATTCCTAACATTCCTATCCAAGATCTCGACGCTAAGCCTACCACTCCTAACCGCTTCTACTATCTCCTCGACTTCATCTCTTCTTTTAGAGCTTATCTGGTAAGCTTTCCCAGGCATAATCAGATCGTTACCAGCCTTCACCTGTTCTACCGGATCATCCCCGGCATACCAATCTGATACTACGAATCCATCGAAACCCCACTCCCTCCTTAAAACCTGTGTTAGAAGCCATTCATTTTGAGAGCAGTATACGCCTCTCAGCCTATTATACGCGCTCATCACAACCCAAGGCTTAGATTTCCTAACAGCTATCTCAAACCCTTTAAGATATATCTCTCGTAGAGCTCTCTCTGAGACTATCGTATCTATAAGCATACGGTTCGTCTCTTGATTATTGGCGGCGAAGTGTTTAAGGCATGCTCCAACCCCTTGGGATTGCACTCCTCTAACGAACGAAGCAGCCATCTCACCGGTTAGGAGCGGATCTTCAGAATAGTACTCGAAATTCCTACCGCATAACGGATTCCTATGGATATTCATAGCAGGTGCTAGAAGTATATCTACACCATACTCTCTAGCCTCTTCACCCATAGCTCTACCTACAGCTTCCAGTATATCCCTATTCCAAGTGGAGGCAAGCATAACAGCGACCGGGAAGGCTGTAGCATGGTATCTCCTCTCATCACCCTCCCTGATAGGGTTTATCCTAAGACCAGCAGGTCCATCTGCAAGTACAACGGATGGTATACCGAGTCTCTCTATGGGGTGGGTTTCACCTGCAGCACCCTCAACCCTTGAATGAGGATTACCAAACCACCCTGGCAACCCGACGCCTACGATAAACCTAGCTTTCTCCTCTAAATCCATCATAGATATTATCTCATCGATCATAGCTTCCTCAAGCAAAACGCAACCCTCAGATAGATCTAGACGAAGAAGCATTTAAAGAGTAACTTTCGCTGATGCTAACGATCAGCGGTTTAGAGTAACCATTATGTGTAGATATCGATATACCGTACGATTTATATCCCTAGGTTAGATCTTAATTTTAAGATAAGAGTTGAAAAGATCTAGCGAAGATTTATCCTACCCTAAGGATAGAGGTGTATCAAGCTATAATCTTCTTACGCCCACGGGTATAGAAGCTTTCGATAGGATCATAGGGGGTATACCTAGAGGCGGGTTAACTATAGTAGCCGGTAATCCAGGTACGGGTAAGACAATGTTCTCGGCTAAATTCCTGTATAAGGGTGCTGTGGATTACGGTGAGCCTGGAGTTTATGCAAGCTTCGCTGAGAAGAAGCCTAGCTTCTATACGACTATGTCGAGGATGGGATTAGATTTCGAGAAACTTGAAGCAGAGGATAAATTCAGATTTCTAGATCTGCTAGCTATCAAAGAGCCGGGTATACCTTTAACTATAGAATCCGTTATAGAAACTGTAGAGGAGATCGAAGCTAAACGTTTAACGATAGATTCGTTCTCAGCTCTAGCTCAAGCTTTAGGGAGCCCTAATGAGCTAAGGATAGTTTTGCATAATCTTCTAGGTAGGATCGTATGGAGTATGGGTTGTACAACCCTATTGATAAGCGAGGTACCGATAGGTGAAAGTAGGATAGGATTCGGGGTTGAAGAATTCGTAGCCGATGCTGTGATAATACTCAGGGAAGGAATATTCGATGGAAGATTCCTAAGGGATCTAAGGATAGTTAAAGCGAGGGGTGTGAAGCTACCTGAGAAGCAGATGATATTTACGTTGGATGGAGGATTCAACGTTATACCACCGTTCGAGCCGCCGGATCTAGTTGTATGGAGGAGTTATAAGCCTCCTATGGATCCATCGGAGGATGTTTATTCGACCGGTATACCGGATCTAGATAGAGTGGTAGGCGGATATCCTAGAGGATCCATGATTCTTCTAGAGGTGGATTATAGGATTAGGAGCTACGATTATCAATCTACGCTAACCATACCGCTAGGATCAAGCTTTCTACTTAAAGGTAGGGGGTTGATAATCATACCATCCCTCGGGGTTGATAGGAATAAGGTTCTAGAGCAGTCTTCGATATCTCTTAAGGATAGAAGCGATCTAGATAAGCGTCTGAGGATATTAACTGTTAGAAGGGGAGGGGGGTATGATCGATGCATGGTGAATCTTAGAGGGGAATCTATAGATGAAGATTATGAGGAGATATGTAGGGTTGAGGATGAGTTGATATCCAAACTGAAACAACCTGTACTTAAGGTTGTAGGTATCGATAGCCTAACGCTCCACCATGGTCTTAGAGAAACGCTAAGATTGTTATCGATGGATACCGATAGGATAGCCTACACTAGATCGTTAACATTCCTGATATCTAAACCCATATATCCGAAGCTCGCCGAGAGGATCTCACCTATAGCTGATATACATCTAAAGCTTACGAGGGAACATGGAGCGTTAATCCTATACGGAGTGAAACCTAGAACAGGCTTATACGCCGTAGAAGTAGAAGCTATAGGAGGCTTTACATCGACGAAGCTTACACCCATCCTATGAAAACAATCCAGCCACCCCAAGACATAAGGCAGTCGAAAAGATGAAAGCATAACTAACAAAGCTCGATATCAGGAAGCTACCATAGCAGTAACAGAAGCATAAGCTGTGAGTATCTTTATGGATGTTTGTATAGCCCGGGGGAGATTCGAACTCCCGTCGGAGGCTCCAAAGGCCTCCATGCTTACCAGGCTGCACCACCGGGCTATCCTATCATAGTTATATTAGCTACCGGATTCTAAGCTAAAACTTTTACTTCCTCAGAGGGTATGGTCTACCTTCCTCAAGTATCTCTCTAGGTATTTTATCCTTCCATTTCTCTAGGAATGATGTATCCTCCCTTCTATCTCTAAGCTGATCTGGAAGCATTTCTGGTATTCCATCTTTAACCGGATAGTATCTTTTGCATTTCCAGCATATTATGATGGCTTCTATTATCTCCTCTCCCCTCTCCTCGAAAACTATTAGGTCTAACGGATGGTGTTTATCTATAGGGCATGCTAGGTATTCCATAAGCCTCTTCTTCACCATCGATCACCTCTTCAGTCTTACAGGCGTATGCATCCTGCTAGATTCTAGTATTGCTTCGCAAACCTTTAAAGCTTCCACCCCATCATAGCCTGTTATCTCAGGTTTACACCTGCCTAGGGATGCCTCCACGAAGTGTTTAAGCTCTAGCTTCAATGGCTCATCCCATCTAGCTATAGGTGTCATTATAGAATCTTTATTCTCGTATACTATTTCCTGCGTTAGATAGTCTAGGGATACTATAGCATTACTCCCAGTTACGGTTAGATTCCTAACCTTCCTAGGCGTCATCCAGTTAGCTTCTATGAATCCTATAGTCGATCCCTTATACCTCAAGATCACACCTACATAATCTTCGAATCTATGCATAAGCCTACCTGCTACCGCATATACCTCAACCGGATCCTCGGATAGTAGATACCTGAATACGTATATATCATGTATCACCGTATCCATAACTATACCTACATCTCCGATCCTTTCAGGCCAGTAGGAAACCCTCTTAGCGGTAAGCATGAGTATATCGCCTAACCTACCCTCTTCTATCATAGATTTAACTCTTCTAACCCCTGGGTTGAAGCATTCTATGTGTCCAGGTATCAACACTACATCCATCCTCTCGGCTTCGGATACAAGCTTTAAAGCATCATCGGTAGAGGTGCACATAGGCTTCTCAACTAGGACATCTACGCCGCTTCTAACTATCTCGTACGCTATCTCGAAATGAGTAGATGAAGGAGTACATACGCTTACAGCTTCAGGTCTACAATTCCTTAGGAGTTCACGGTAATCCGTATACGCTCTACAACCATATCTCTTAGCAACCCTCTCTGCTCTCCCCTTATCTATATCGCATACAGCTATAAGCTCGCATATATCATCTAACTCGAAGTATACCCTAGCATGATTACTACCCCAGAATCCGCATCCTATGAGAGCAACCTTCAATCTATCCGGCATGAAGAGCACCATCCAATCCCACATATATGAATCCTAATCTAGATGCTTCAACCCTATCGATAACCCCAGCTAGATCGATTATAGCAGGGCTAGTTTGAGCTAAAGCTTTAGCTACACCGAGCTTCTTCATCATAATCGTCTTCATAACCTTAGATTCAGGTAATATCACTATGATATCAGTATCCTCCAAACATTCCTCAAGCCTCCTAGATACTTTAATCCCGACTTTATCGAGCTCACTACCAAGCCTGTATGGATCGAAAACCTTTACGAACACACCTATCTTCCTAAGTCGTAGAGCTAGATCTATAGTCGGAGAGCTTACTACACCCTCACAAGTATAGGCTCTATCGGATAAGCCTATAAGCGCAACCCTACACTTCCTGATGGGTTTACCTATCTGTCTAGCAGCTTCTCTAACCATAGAGAGATAGATCCTCGAGATACCTTCACCTACTTTTAAAGCCGCATTGAGAATCCTAGGTTTAAACTTGTATGCTTCGCATAGATCTAGTAGAAGTCTAGTATTACCCGATAGATAGCTCCAAACCGGTAGGAGCGAATACGAGGAGTGTAGAACCTCTAGAGCGTAGTTTAAAGATCCATGATCCAACCCTAACTTACCGCAAACCTCTAAAAGCTCGTAAGTAAACGTGTACAGTATGTACTTGGAAGCGCTATCGAATAACTTTATAGCTTCAGCGTATCTTATATTGTCGATCTTCAAAATTCTACCACCGTAAACTGTGCTTATGATAGCCTCCGCGATATCTAGACTCCTCCTATCCACCGCCGCTAGAATCCTAATAGTAGAATCGCTTCTCTCAATCGGTAAAGGCTCATAGGGGCTATAAGCTAAACCGAAGCTATCGCCAGCTTTCAAACCAGAGGATTTTTCTAGTAGATTCATTATGACATCTTCGGTCATACCTGGAGGGGTGATCGTGCTCGATATGATAAGTTTACCTTCACCAAGACTCCTACCCACCTCCTCGGATAGCTTATGTAGCATAGAATAATCTGGCTGACCTAGTTCAGAGAATCTTATCGGTGCGAATACATCTATAACATCGGATTCAGTTAAAGCTTTGATTCTATCAGAAGCTATGTTCACGATACCGCTCCTCAAGAACCTAGATATAGCTGAAGCATACCTACTCCCGATAATCATATTAACGAAAGATTCAACCGAACATACATCCATGTCGACTATAGATACACGAGCACCTATCCTCCCATAGGCATATGCTAACGGTGCTTCAAAGCCGCCGTACCCGGCGACCGCTACCTTCAAGCTTCCAGACTTCAACAGTTCAGGTATATTCTTGGGAGGGTGAGAAAGTACTCCGGGCAAAACCGTAATCTAGAATAGGTTGCGTAAAACCTTATAAATTATTAAGCCGACTCTATAGGACGATCTATCTAGGAGATAGATGATGATTATGCGAGGTATACTGAGGGAGGGGGTACGGGATCCTAGAGGTTTCGAGGAGGCCTTGGAAGCTATTTGAGGATGAGTGTAGAGGATTAGTATCTCAAGCTCTAACAGAGTTGGGTATAGAGTTTGATGATATCCCGTTTGAGCCACCGCCATCCTATGTATACGGTGAACTAGCTACCCCTATATGCATGATGCTCGCTAAGAAGCTGGGATTGAATCAACGTGATTTAGCTCTAGAAGTGAAGTCGAGGATAGATAAGGCTAGTAGAAGGTTTATCGCTCAGGTAGATGTAGCTGGTCCAGGCTATCTCAACTTCTATCTAGAGAAACCTACATTCTTCAAACTTCTCATATCATCGATACAAGCTTTAGGCGATGAGTGGGGTCGACTAGAATCTGAGAGAAAGCTGAAGGTTATAGTTGAGCATACAAGCGTGAATCCTATACATCCGATAGGGATAGGGCATGCTAGGAACAGCTTCCTAGGGGATTCGATCGCATCGCTACTAGAAGCTAGAGGGTATGAAGTCCGTAGGCACTTCTACATAGATGATGTAGGTAGGCAGACATCGATACTAACCTACGGATATAGATTACTAGGTAGTCCTAAGATTGAGGGTAAACCGGATAAGTTTCTCGGCTTCATATACGCGGTGACTTCATGCATACTAGAGGTTAAACGGCTGAAATCCGAGCTGGAATCATGTAGATCTAGGCAATCTGAGGATGAGTATAGGAGGCTAACTTCACAGCTAGATGATTGGGTAGGCGTAGCAGCTGAGCTTAGAGGTAGGGATGAGAAGATCTTCGATAAGCTTTTAGAATCCATAGAGTCAGATCAGGATCCTGAAGCGAGTATAGCAGAGATGAATAAACTCTACGAAAAGCATTCAGATGAGGATATTGTTAAGATAACTAGGGAGGTTGTATCTCTATGTCTAGAAGGATTTAGAGAGACTTTATCACGTGTAAGCGTGAAGTTCGATTCATGGGATTGGGAGAGCGAGCTGGTATGGAGCGGTGAGGTGGATAGGATATTATCCTTGTTGAAAGCTACACCATACTGTAGGATAGTGGAGTCAGCTCTAGTATTCGATGTAGCCGAAGCTGCTAGGGATCTAGGGTTAGAAAGCTATAGAAGCTATATCGGTATCGATCTAGAAGTACCGCCTTTAACGCTTACCAGAGCTGATGGGACGACATTGTATACGACGAGGGATATAGCTTATGCATTCCGTAAACTCAAGTTATACGATCTATCCATAACCGTTATAGGTATAGATCAGAAGTTACCTCAAACCCAGCTTATGATAGCTCTATCCGCTCTAGGTGTAAGGAGGGTCTTTGATAGGTATAAGCCCCTATTCTATGGTCTCGTAAAGCTTCCAAGTTATAAGATGTCTAGTAGGAGGGGACGTATAATAACTTTAGATGAAGTTCTAGATGAGGCTAAGATTAGAGCTTTAATAGAGGTGCGTAAACGTTCACCTGATATCGATGCGGAGGAGGCTGATAGAATAGCTGAAGCTATAGCGGTGGGGGCTGTTAAGTATGCGTTAATCAGCGTATCCCCTGAGAAGGATATAACATTTAACTGGGATAGAGTCCTAAACTTTGAGATGAATAGCGGTCCATTCCTACAATATGCTTATGCGAGGGCATGCAGTATACTAGCTAAAGCCGATATAGACTACGTTAAAGCGGATTTCGATCCGATGCTGCTGAGGGATGAATTAGAGGAGGATCTACTGATACATATATCAAAGTATCCGGAGGTCGTATGGAGCTCTTCTGAGAATCTAGCCGTGCATACGGTTGCAGAATACGCTAACGAGCTTGCTATGAAGTTTAACGCATTCTACGATAAGCTCCCAGTGCTTAAAGCAGAACCTCAAGGACTGAAGATAGCTAGATTGAAGCTTGTCTATGCATTTAAATCTACGCTAGGCTCCGCCTTAAGGATACTGGGTATAAAGCCGTTGGAAAGGATGTGAAGGCTTCTAGCTAAACCCTACCGCCGACTATTTCTTCAACCTTCTTCAACCCAGGTATGGTGATAGAGTACCTACCCTTCTCGGTCCTCGTTATTAAGCCCCTCTCTAGAAGTTTCGGTAGAGTATTTCTTATAGTCTTTTCAGATTTACCTGTGAATATCGATAACTCCCTAGCATCCATAGATCCATCCTCGGATAGACCTATGTTGAGTGATAGATACTTCGCCGCTAAACCTATCAGTACTAGGTCATGAGTAGAGAAGCTGGTTTGAGCGCATAGTATGGGCATACCCTCGCTTATCTTAACTATACCTTTCAAGATTTCAGCTAATTCTTCAAAGCTGGGCTTATAGATAAGCTCCTCTACGATCTTCAAGCTAGGTAAAATCTTCGATAGGAATCTTACTATAGATTTCAATACTTCATCGACTGACCCTGTGAAATCAGCTTTCAGATCCCCATACTCTACATGTACATAAAGCCTATCCTCGATCAATACCTATCCTACTTTTAATGTTAGGTATAATATCCTCGATAAGTTTTTTCAATCCTAGAGATGTAAGTCTGTATGCGCCTCTCTTAGGCTTATCGAGGTAACCTTGATTCGCAAGCTCGCTTAGACGAGCTGATACGGTACCTGGTTTAACCCCAGTCTCCCTCTGTACATCCTTACTCGTTACAGTATCATCATCCGATAACCCTATCCGATAGGCTACCCAAGCTTTAGCTAGAGATAGCCATATAGACTCTATATCCGTTAGCCTACCTCTATCGACTATCACGGTAAGCCCTTCAGAGCCGACTGCTAATACTCCAGTCATAGCTTCCATTACCCCGACTAAATCCACCTTAAGTGCAAGCTTAGAAGCTAGAAACCATGTGGGATGTATCTCGCTTATGAATTTGAGAAGACTCCTGATAACATCGTCGATCGACCCCTTGAATTCTATCTGTAAATCACCCTTCCTAACTATAACCTCTATCTCCCTGTCAGAATCTGATGTATGCTGCGACACTGTGACGACACCTCATCGATACATACTGTGAAGCTAACAGCTTTTAAAATTAGCGAGGATTAAGGTAATACTCTATTATCGTGAAGCACGAAATGTTTACATGCGGCTAAGCTTCATATCTAAGCTAGAAGTTGATGCAGGAGCTTAAACTACCGCGTAGATTAAGCTGGGAGAAGCTTTGCCAGATCCTTGTAAGCTATCTTAACGCTGGAGCTGATAGGGAATATATCTCCGTAAAGGATGTAGCCGAAAAGGCCGGTGTAGATGAGAAGAATATAAGCCGTAATAACGCATTCTTTAAATCCTGGGGATTCCTAGAAGAATCCAAAGATACACCTAAGAAATATAAGCTGGCAGAGGATGCTATCAGATTCGTAGCAGCTTACAGGATAGATCCTAATTCGGATGCTGCTAGAAGAACCTTACAAAACCTACTTATGAAGAATGAAGTTGTGAAAACTATCGTGGAGAAGATAGATGCAGAAGGCTTCGATCGGCGAAGATTAATGGCTGAAATACCGTTGATAGTTGGTGATGCAAAAGTGGATCTTGTAGGTATACAGAGCTTCTTAGATATGCTAAGCTACGCGTTCGAGTGGGAGGTGGTAGAAGCTAAGAAACAGAAACCTGTTGAACAGGTTAGAGAAGCGAAAAAGACGAGGAAAGAAGCTACTGAAAAGGTATTACCAGCAGCTAAAACTGGTGTGAACCTTCAACTACAATTAGTATTCACGATAAATCATGATACAGATGTGGAGAAACTTCTACTACTCTTCGATAAGATAGCTTACATATTAGGTCTCTCGAGAGGAGATGAAGATGAATCTTAGAGCCCGTATGCTCTACATCCTACCGGTCATATAGGCGGTCTTTTCTGTAAATATCTGTAACTACCTTTACGTCCTTCCCTAGCTAAAATACCCTCCCTTACAAGATCTGCGAGACTATGAGCTATAGCACTCCTATTATAGTGGTATCCCATCCTGGACATTTCTTCATCCACTTCTGAGAGGCTTCTACCCGTCGAAAACCAGTTGCTTCTCCATAAATTTAATATAACCTCGCGACAGGTTTTAGGCTCACTACCTCCGGTATAGCTAGCTCTTGTCATAGAGGATAAAGGAGGTATACCCTTTTCCCTTAAACTAGAGAGGAATGTATCTATGATATCTTTGAGTTGATCTTGTTTACATTCAACATCAACCTCAAGATCTCCAAATTTTAAATGGATACGTATCCTATCCTCCTTTCCGTATTCATCTTTCACTTGGTTTTTTGATTGTTGAGCATTCAACAACATTTATAAGTCTCCTCTAACCTATACTCTAATAGTAGTTAGGTATGTTTGGTGTTTAAAAATGTTAACCAACAAGAAGTTACAATCAAACCTCCATGACATAAGTCATGAGCTGTTTTACTCTGAGCTATATCAAAGTATGATAGAGAAGGGGACAGATCTTCTAATAGAAAGGTTCAGAGGGTATGTGAAGGAGTGTAGGCATATAGCCGATAATCTGAAGGGAGCTATAAGAACTAGACGCTGTATAGTGGATAAGGAAGCGTTAGCTCATAAAAGTATAGTCGGGGTTGATGCTGGGCATAACGGCGTGCATTTTAGATTCGCTTACGTACCGATATACAATGCTGTTGCTGTACTTTTCAAGGGGATGGAGCTTAAAGGTGAACCGCTATGCGTTTCAGGACCACCAGATATATGGGCTGTAGATGATGAGCCTGAGAGAAGGGAGAATCTCCTGCATATGGCTTTAGAGTATTACGTAGCTAGGAGGGCTGTGGAGCTTTGGAATCCAGATTACCTTATAATAGATGGCGGTATCGTATTAAATCCTAGGCTTCACCCTAATAGTTCTGATCCTAGTGAATACAGGTATGATTTTACTTATACGGTTATGCAAGCATTAGAACTATTAAGAGTATGTAAGGAGAATAGCGTCTTAGTTTTAGGCTTTGTTAAACGTAGCTGTATGAATTACTATGGTAGGCTCCTAGGCTACGAGAAGTTTAGGGATGCAACCTTCCTAAGCTTGATAATGAATGAAAGGGAGTATACGGAGCCGTTCCCTATGAAAAATAAGGTTTCAGAATCTTATGCTAGGATCGCGGAGGAGCTCGGTATGGATGGGGATATAGCGGAAGTTTATAGTAGCTACGTTAAGACTTGGATTATACCGTTTAGGATAGAGATTCCTAGCTTCAACCTGGATATGCTTGATGAAGCTATCTCATTTGTAGCTTCATCTGCGAACGTTATGGGTATACCTTATCCTATCCATGAAGCTGATAGGTATACGAGGATAAGTAAACCGTTCTCTAACATCCATACATTAAACTTCTTCGCTAAAGCTGTAGAGCTTGTCAAGAGGGGTGAACTTACATCTGAGGAATTGAATTTCCTACTACTTCAGCATGGAGAATTCTGGGCTTTAACCGATGCTAGCAAAGGAAGCTGGGAGCCTTGATAGAGATAGGCTACGTACTATCTGGATGCGATCAAAGGATAATACCGTTCGTAGTTAAAGAAGGGTATAAGGTTGTGGTTAACGGATACTACTTTATCAAGCATCCGTTAAGCGGGGATAGATTTACACCCGTCCTCCTCAGAGTTTTCAAAATCACGCCATATAACCCTGAGATGGGGCTAGGCGGATTTGGACCTATAGCTGGTAAGAAGGGGGAGAAGGCTCAGTATGGAAAAGGGTTAGAGTATGATGTAGCTTTCGCCGAGGCATTAGGCTATATACGTGAAGATGGGAAGTGGGTTAGACTTGAATGCGCCCCTGGAACATGGGATCCAGTTTACCAGCCTGAACCACACGAATTGCAGGAATTCTATATGGAGATCATGAAGGGGGGTAGGAGGGATTGCCTCAATATACGTATAGGTAGACTGAAGGGATCTAACGTTCCGATATATCTAGATTTGAATTCCATAGCTAAAGGACATATGTTCGTAGCCGGTATGAGCGTAGCATACTATGAACCTATCGTATACATGCATAAGGGATGGATAAGGGTGGAGGAGATAGGTAGATTCGTAGATAGATATTTTACGAGTGGAGAGGAGGGAGAAGTTGAGTTAAACGATGATGTGTATGTTCCAAGTTTTGATATGGATAAACTTGAATTAAAATGGCATCCCGTAAGGAGTGTTATAAGGCATAGATACGAGGGCCCTATGATCAAGATAGAACTTGAAGATGGCCGTTCAGTAACGGTTACTCCTTCACATTCAGTATTCACCATCAAGAATTCCAAGGTAGAAGCTGTGGAAGCTGGTAGCTTAAACTCAGGAGATAGAATACTAGTACCGTTATCTATACCTAGACCGACATCATACATAGAGGTGTTGGATCTATCTAGCACTCTACGACCGAGGAATATATACGTAGAGACTCATCAAAGCTTCTATAGGAGGGATAATGATCGATATGAT
>Ga0209183_1000516_pt1 | contig 15663 bp, 16 predicted proteins | sample LHCtaG_2_FD_184120 | JGI IMG/M metagenome (GOLD analysis project Ga0209183, IMG submission 184120) | Hot spring microbial communities from Little Hot Creek, USA to study Microbial Dark Matter (Phase II) - LHC4sed_replicate (SPAdes)... | ecosystem: Environmental > Aquatic > Thermal springs > Hot... | reverse complement strand
TGGCTTAGAGATAACAGCATAAGCATTAATAGGTAATTGTATTTGATGGTTATCATAGATATGACGGTAGCGAAGATTATCGGCTTAGTAGTTATACTCCTATCTATAACGTTCGGGGTATTTTATGTATTATGGTTTTTCGGTTTTCTTCCAATAGATCCTGAGCTTGCAGTGAGGATCCCAGTACTAGTAATTGTTCTCGGAGCATGTTTTGTAGCTGCATGGATTGGATACATAATGGTTACATCCCCAGGACCTATATCCTCTAAACCAAATAACCAGCTATCAATGATGTGGCTGGCATCTTATTTCTAGTAATCAGTGTATTATTCCCCTGTAACTACTAGGCGGTAGTATATTGCTTCTCCAGCTGTTGGAGATTTTCTCTTAATCTCTATTATGTCTCCTGGTTTAGCTCCTAGTTCTCTAACTACTGGGTCTGAGACTAGGATGTATGGTAGCTGCTGGGGTTGGACGCCATATCTAGCTAATACTTCTCTTGCTTCCTCTGGGCTTAATATTCTATGTTGTGGAACAAGCTCATGTTCAAGTATAGATATTCTATGAGGTTCAGGCTTCTTCGATACTTTTTCTTTTTTCTTCCCAGTCTTCGACATGGTAGATCACTCTAGGAAGAATTGAAGCTGTTAATAAACTATATATTATCTAATCTATTTTACGAGGCTGTATAATGCATATTAACAATTACTTATTGATGTTCTATGATGCTAGCCGCTTCTCTTACTACTCTTCTCTATGATCTCTCTTACAATCTCATCTCTTGTTCTACCTTCAGTGGTTACTCCAAGGCTTCTAGCAATCTCTATAATTTTTTCATCACTCTCATCTCTTAGAGATTTTTCTTCAGCTTCTCTCTCAAGCTCATCATAGAAGTCTCTTGAAGCTCTCTCAAATTCTCTCCTAGCTTTACCTAATGCTTCAGCAATCTTAGGAATCTTCTCGGGAGCCCATAAAACAAATACCATAATGATCAAAGCTATGAAAAGCCACTCAATACCTTCAATAGCCATACCAACCCTCCAAAACATAATCAAATATTTCTATCTATCAACTATCAAAGATAATCAACTTATAAGCTTAACCATGAAAAACTGATCCTGTCGGCTAGGTAATACTCCTCCCTGAGTTTTATTATTATCTGTAGTTTTCTTATTATTGCTATTGTGGATGCATAGTCTTCTATTGACTTAATCTTCAAAGTATTTATATTGTTGTAGAATCTCCTAGTCCTCTGCTTCAAGTATCCAGAGAAACTCTCAACAACATTCCTTACACCGAATCTTTGATAAAAGTATAAGCCTTCACAATTAATGGGTAGTTGTTAAACCTGCACAGGCTGGATACCTTCTCGAGGATATAATCCAATATATGCATAAGAGAATAGAATAGAAACTAGGCCATAGACATAAAAAGAAAAAGTAAGTAAAAGTTGACGGGATCCATAAAAATGCAATGCCCTTTTGAAGCCTATCTGTACGTAAAATAAAACGAAACTAAGATATCAAATATCTTTTGGCGACTCAAGCCTAAGATTAAAAACAGAATCTTAGAATTCTCAGTTACCTCCACGCTTTGATTTAGATTTATAGTGGGGTTATTAAGAGGGGAAAAACAATATTTAATATCCTATTTTCAGCAATATCTCTGCTTACATTTTTATTATCTTCATAGATGCCATGACTAAACTATGTCAGAAACATAGTGGTAGAATTGAATGAAAAATTACCATTACCAGTTTGTTTGAGATAGCGGGCCCGGTGGGACTCGAACCCACGACCCCCGGCTTTCCCGCTTCACTTGTATAGGAGGCCGGCGCCATGTCCGTGCTAGGCCACGGGCCCTCCGTATCCTAACATTTCTGCTTCTATGTTTTCTTTAGTATTTAATAGTATTTAGTTTTTAGGGATGGTTTACTAGATTTTGGGTAATTTATCATTTTAAGTTATTAAGCAGGTTAGTCTTATGGTTTTGTAGGTTTAGGGTTTATGGATGTTAGTGTTGTTTTTCCTTCTAAGAATAGGGAGAAGTATGTTAGAAAAGCTGTACGCACAGCTTTTAAGGCTAGACATGTTAAAGAAGTTATAATTGTTGATGGTGGGAGCTCTGATAATACTGTAGAGGTTGCTTTAAAAGAAGGTGCTAGAGTAATTATTCAAAGTAACTTGGTTTATCCTGGTAAAGGCGTAGCTATGAGGGATGGAGCATACTTTTCATCAGGAGACATAATAGTCTTCGTAGATATCGATATCACTAATCTTACACCACAATTCATTGAAAAACTCTACACACCTATAATTAGAGGAGAAGCAGAATTTGTTAAAGGATGTTTTGGAAGAGCTGCAGGAAGAGTTACAGAGCTTGTAGCTAAACCTCTCCTTAGAATGTTCTACCCTGAGTTAGCTAGATTCAAGCAGCCCCTGAGTGGAGAGATTGCAGGGTTGAGGAGAGTCTTCTATCAAGTAGAGTTTGAGGATGGTTGGGGTGTAGATATAGGTCTTCTAATAGACTTATACAGGAAAGGTGTAAAAATTGTTGAAGAAGATTTAGGGTTTAAGGAGCATGAGATGAAGCCTCTTCATGCTCTTACGGATATGGCTTATCAAGTAGCTGAAGCAATATTAAAGAGAGCTATCAGAGACATGAAAATAGATGAAGTCTGGGCTAAAAAGTACATCTCAACTATAAGTGAAATAGATTTAGGTAGAGCTGGATATGCATGAGATCTATAGTAATAGGTGGAGGTCATCTAGCATACTTTACAGTTGCAGCTTTAAGAGAAATAGACCCAAAAGGAAGAATAATAATCATTGAATTTACTTCTGAAAAAGTTGAAATGCTTAAGAAGACCTTTCCATATGCAGAAACAGTATTCTCAAGCATAGATAAGGTAGAAGAATACATTATTGAAAATCGTTCTTTAATAGATGTCCTCGTATCTGCAACAGATTCAGACGCCCTCAACCTAAGATATGCTAAGCACTCTATTAAGAATGAGGTACCAATAGTAATCGCAATCTTAAACAACCCTCTCAATGAACCAATATTCATAAAAGAAAAGATAAAGTATGTAATTAATCCCTACAAGACGATTACATCTAAAGTAAAAGAGATAGTAAACAAGTTCAGAGTCAACATGATATACGAATTCTCTAAAATTAATGCAGGAATATATGCTCTCAAGATTGAGGATGCTAAAATGTTACGTAAAGTCCAGAGTTTTATCTTAAAAAATGATTCACCCTTCTTCATAGTATCCGTTGACGATAGGGTGAGAGCTGGCTCTGTAGAAAATATACAAGTCGGTGATGTAGTATATATTTCTTGTCTAGATAAAGATATTAGAAGCTTTATAGAGAAGATTAGAGAGGGTGGAGGTTGACTCTAGAAGAATACTCTCTCATAATAAGAATAATATTTGCACTACTCTCAATAATCCTAGCAATATTCCTAGGTTCAAGGTTGAGAGAGATTATAACAAAGAATCTAAGTAAGTTCGGTCATGCTTTTGCTTCAAAATTCGCTGAGATTGTAAGATATTTCCTCATAATACTGGGAGCGGTCATAGCATTCAGTATTCTCAGTTTAGATGTAGTTGTATTAACAGGCATATCGATTGGGATAATCATAATCGTATTGATAAGTATGAGAGATGTATTTTCAAATTATGCAGGAGAAATATATCTAAGAGTTAGGAGACCATTCAATGAAGGAGACTTCATAAAGGTTGGGAGGATTTCTGGGAGAGTATTATGTATAAATAGTCAAGATGTAGAGCTTATATCTACCGAGGGAGAGCGGGTAATAATCCCAAATCAATTCTTCCTTAAACATCCAATAATAAATAAATCGTCAACAACGCCGATGTCGATAGAACTGAAGATTATTTTTAAAGAATCTACCCCTGAGGAATCCGAAGAGACCGTGATGGAAGCGTTAAATGAAGTTAGACCAGAGCTTTTTGAAGATCCTAGAATAATCTCAATCAATAAGACAGATACTAGAACAGAGGTTAACCTACTACTTCACATTGTAAACCAGCGGAAGATAAAATGGGTAATAAACAAGCTTTCTAGAGAATTCCATAGAAAAGGAGTCGAGATTGAAATCGAGTAAAGTTTTGGTGCTAGACCTTGACGGAACACTTACAAGAGGTGGAGAAGATAGAATATCTAGAGAATTAAGAAGTATGCTTTTACAGTTTAAGAAGGATGGATGGATATTAATACTTGCCACTGGAAGAGACAGAAGATATCTTGAATCCAGGGAGGATCTAGGAAACATATTTGATGGATGGGTCTGTGAATCAGGTGTTTCAATCTGGATTTTCTCGACAAGAGAATACCGAGTTCTAGTTGATGAAAGATGGTGCTCATTCATTAACGAAGTAGAGAAACTGGGATGTATTATCTCTAAGGAGAATACAGTGAATTTATCATGTAATGAGTGTCTGGAAAGTATTAGATTAATTGCTTCTAGATTTGGTATAAAATATAAGATTTTAAATAATAAAGGATCACTACTACTTTTACCTGAGAATATCGATAAATCTATTGGATTAAATGAATTATTGAAGTTTATGAATTTTAAGGGATTTGTAGCTGCAATAGGTGATTCAGAGATAGATGTTGAGATGCTTAAGAATGCTGATTTTAAGGCTGCACCCTCAAATGCAGACCAAGTTATTAAAGAAATAGTTGATTATCTATCTCCAGGAGAAGATGGTGAAGGAGTAATCGATATACTGAATCTTCTTAAACGTAGGTTTGTAGGAGATTGTTAAAGGTTTCGAGTTGATCAGATAGATTTTTTAAGAGTATGTTCATCCAGGTCATAATTATTGGTCTTTTTCTCTTTTTTTAGTCGTTTAGAAATTTCTTTTAAAACGGCGTTATATTATCTATCTGAGAGAACATGGTTAAGAAATACGAGCTTCAACCCCTACCATACAACTACAATGCTCTAGAGCCAATTATAATTGAAGAGATAATGCGTCTACACCACCAGAAACATCATCAAGCATATGTTAATGGAGCAAATGCAGCACTAGAAAGATTAGAGAAGAATAGAAGAGGAGAGAACCCAGAGAATGTTAGAGGCATACTTAGAGATCTCAGCTTTAACTTAAGTGGACATAGGCTCCATACAGTATTCTGGAATAACATGGCCCCACCAGGCAAAGGTGGAGGAAAACCTGGAGGAAGAATAGCAGACCAAATTGAGAAAGATTTCGGAGGATTTGAGCTATTTATGAAGCAATTTAGTGATGCAGCAAAGAATGTTGAAGCAGTTGGATGGGCTATACTAACATATGACCCAGAGATAGATTCCTTAATAATATATCAAGTGGAGAAGCAGAACTTTATGCATCCTCCAAGTTTACCACTCTTACTAACACTAGATGTATGGGAGCATGCTTACTACCTGCAGTATAAGAATGATAGATCGAGCTATGTAGACAACTGGTGGAAAGTAGTAAACTGGGATGACGTAGAGAAGAGATTCAGTGAAACTAGGGGTTAAAACATCTCTAAACTTTAATTTTATTAAAACCTCCCAATAAGTGAGTCTAGCAAAATTTCTAGAGAAAAATTATTCTAACCCCATTTACTCCCTCATTTTCTTAATCTCTCGAATATAGGCTTCAGGTATGCCTTTTTGAGTCAAACTATATTTAACAGAGAAAGGTTGAAGCTTAACGACTTCTCTTTTTACAAATTTCTTTCTCTGTAAAGTTTTGAGAGTTCGTGAAAGTGTTTTGGCATTAAGCCTAGGAATACTTCTGACGATCTCGTTAAACCTCGTAGGTCCATCTAGCAGTACATAGATAACAGCAAGCATCCACATAGACCTAATAATTTTTAAGGATTCGATAACTAGACCGAATTCTCTATTAATCCTTTTCATTTTTCCCACTCTCTTGTGGTAGATGCTGTATTATATAGCTGCATTTGTATACTAAATAGCAAAAGGTGAGTAAATTGTGCCATTATTAGAATTCTTGTCAGAGTATAACGACCTGGCTTCTTTAGCAGTTCGGATAGTTATCGGTGTGTTAATGATAATTCATGGGATGCCTAAGCTTGCTGGTCTTTCAAGAACTCAGATGCGTGAAGGAATGAAACAGGTAGGGGTCTCACCGATATTATTCGATCTCGTAGGCCTACTAGAATTTGTGGGTGGACTATTCCTACTTCTAGGATTGCTTACAAGAATCGTCTCAGTGTTATTCATTCTAGAAATGATAGGTACTATTATTCTGTATAATACAGTTTTGTGGAAGGCTCCTATTCCGCGTGGAGCATTTGAAGAAGCATTTAAGAGAACACACGGATATATGTTTGGATGGGAGCTTGATACAACGATTCTCGCATGTATGATTGTAACACTAATTCTAGGTGGAGGAGCATTTTCACTAGACTCATTATTAGGGCTATAAAATGAAAATAACAAAAATCTTTGGGGTTAGGAGATGTCTAAGATTTTCCCTCTAAATTTTAGTTCTCAGAAGACCTTGAAAATAACAACGAGAGGAAGACGTACTGGTCGACCTCATACTGTAAAAGTCTGGTTTGGAGTAGATGAGAAAGGTAGAATATTCGTATCTTCAGTGAGAGATAGAGATTGGGTTAAGAATATCTTAGTAAACCCAGAAGTCTTAGTTACAATAAAAGACGTTACAGTTAGGATGAAAGCAGTGGAAGTTGAATCAAGAGAAGACATTGAGGTTATCAAGAAGTTATGGAAGAAAAAATATGGTTTAACGGCTATGATAATGAGGATGCCTAGGAAAGATGGAGTAAGTTTCGAGCTTAAAGAGTTAGAATCACATGATTAATGTATGAGACCTAGCATACTTGACAGGGTCGACACCATGGGAAGGTGATACCCCTCCTAGAGAGCTTACTGAATTAATACAGAAAAATACTATAAAACCTTGTAGAGTCATAGATATTGGCTGTGGAACAGGGACAACTGTAATATATCTCGCAGAGATGGGATTTGAAGCATACGGTTTAGACATATCTGGCGTAGCTATCTCAAAAGCTGAAAAGAAAGCTTTCAATAAAATGGTTAGATGCATATTCTACAATATGGACTTCAGAGAAACCAGTACCGTCAAGAGGATCGGTGAATTCGACCTAGCTATAGATGTTGGATGCTTCCATAGTTTACATCCTGGTACTGATAGAATAAGATATCTTAATTCACTAAATACTATATTGGAGAAAGATGGAAAATATCTTCTATGGTGTTTTAAGAAGAGTAGTCTAGGCAGTTTCGGTCCACCTAATATCTTCTATGGTGTTTTAAGAAGAGTAGTGTAGGCAGTTCCGGTCCACCTGGAGTAGAAGAAGATGAAGTAGAGAGTCTGTTCAAAGATAATTTTAAGATCATTGAAAAACATGTAATAGATACATCTGTTAGAATACTCTTCTTCTATTTCATGCAGAAAATAAAATAGATCGAACTATGGTCGATTCTGTTTATTAAATCTGAGTGAGAAAAGTTTTGTGACTAAAATGTGTTAGGATAGAGTATCGCCTTAATAATCGTCTAAATATTAAGTTGATTACTTGATATTAATATGATCCGGCTAGTTTATTTAATTATATTAAGCGTGTTTAATATAGTAATAGCGATTATTGCTCCTATTATTGTTGATATTAGGTTTACTGTATGGGTGTTGATGTATTTTACACCTTCTATCTGCACTGCAGCTGATCCACAGTGGATAGATGACTCTGTATTCTTACCACATACTCTACATCTATACTTAGCTTGAACTGTGGCCCCTAGAATACTATCAACAGTCATTCCAATCAGCCCTGATGAATATACTATTATTGCAGTTTCATAGAATGAGAGTCTTTTATCTATTGTAGAGCTTATAAGTGTAAGAGTAGTCATACCTATTAATCCACCTAGATATCCTAGGTGGGTTACTGCTCCAGGTGTGCCTGGCTTAACTCTCTTCATGCTTGTTATTAGCCGTGGCATTCTAGGGTGGAGTAAGCCTATCTCTGTTGCTAGAGTATCTGCAAATGCAGATGATAATGCTCCAAGGTATGCTGCAAGGAATATTTTCTGGTCTGTTGATAATCCAGATGCAACTGCCGCTACAGTCGCAGTTAACCCATTTGCAACAACATTTCTCCATCCTCTTACTCCATCTTCTTTATTCTCTAATTCTCTTACTCTTCTTACTCTAATCTTTGTGAAAACTACTGAGATTAGGTAGAATGTGATTAATGCTAGGAAGTATTCTCTTCCACCGAAGACATATACTAGGTATCCGACTATAAATGATGTGGCCACTCCTTCAAGGTCGACAAACTTAAATTTTATAGAGAGTAGGAAAATTATAACTAGCATTGTTAAGGCTTCAATATGGGTGAATGGGTTAAGATAGCTCAATTCAATTCACTTCTTCAAGTATCTTCTTAATCTTATCTGCATCATCTATCTTATATCTTACTTGAGTTTTCTTCTCTAAATCTCTTATGCTGACTTCGCCTGACTCTTCTTCAGATTTACCGATTATAAGCAGGTACTTGAAATTATTCTTTACAGCGTATTCTAGTGCAGATGTTACTTTCCTCTCCAATACATCGACTTCTAGCGGGATGTTTCTGCTCCTCAATATGTTTAACACCTTTGCAACATATTTCTTATCTACACCATGTATGTATGCTAGAAATATTTTAGGCCTTTTAGGGGTAATCTTAATATTCTTCTTCTCCATCATGTACTGCATTATTCTCGTGATCCCTATAGCACATCCGACTGCAGGTGTTGGTTTTCCACCGAATAATTCTACAAGCTTATCGTATCTTCCACCTCCGTTAAGTGAAACATCTACATCTGGTAATGATTGTTCAAATATGAAACCTGTATAGTATTCTAGACCTCTAGCCATTCCAGGCATAACATGTACTGGTGAGTCTACACCGCTTGTAATTGCTAACTCCACTATCTCGAGTAGGTTCTCCAAAGATTTTATAGCATTATCCCATGGAGAGAGTACATTCCTGATTTTGTTGAGAGCTTCTCTATCCACTGAATCTTTCTTCCACGTGATAAGTGGAGACTCAATAATTTCCCTGATAGATTTTATTGCTTCATCTCCTACATTTAAGCTATTCACAATATCGTATGCTTCTCCAATCTTCTTCCTATCAATGTATGTTAGAATTCTATCTTGCGTTTTTTCATCTACTCCATATGATTCTAGTATGCTTCTAAGTATTCCTACATGGCCAACTTTAAAATACTGTTCTTCCAATCCTATCTTCTTGAATACTTGATAGCTTACTTGGAGTATCTCTGCATCTGATAATGGATTGCTTGATCCAAAGATCTCGAATCCACCCTGCCAGAATCTACGTCTTCTACCCCATTGTGGTTCATCATACCTGTAGCAGTCAGCTATGTACCCCAACCTAATCGGTGGAGCAGCTGCTTTCAACTTAGTAGATACTAGCCTAGCTATAGATGCAGTTACTTCAGGTCTGATAACGCATCTTCTTCCAGCTTTATCATAGAAATCAAACATTCTTTCTCTAATCTCTTCGCCAGACTTAACTTCGAATAATTCATAATATTCTATGGTAGGTGTTTCCACTTCTAGGTAGCCGTATTCGCTGTAGACCTGCCTGATAATATACACTATATGCTGTTTTAATGCGTACTCATCAGGGAGAAGGTCATCCATTCCTCTGGGAGGCTCTAGCAACATCCCTAGAAAGCTATCTACATTGATTAATAATTCTTTGCATAGTTTTCTAGAGAAGGTATGCCTATTGTTAAGGTCTTACTAATGCCTGTATCTTATTGAATAGCTAGGTTTTGCCTAGAATTTCCTGTATTTTAAGTAGTAGATTGATTGGAGTATATTTATCCTACTGCTTAGTTCTTCTAGCTCAATCCAGTCTCCATAACTCATTCTCCACCCAATTGAATCCACGAACTCCTCGACTTGCTGCACATTCTTTGCTCCAGGTATAGGTACTACAACTGGGCTGGACATTATCAACCAGTTTAAAGCAATCTGTACAGGCTTCTTTCCATACTTCTCACCCAGCTCTTTCAGCTTAACTATTAGAGGCCATATCTTTGAGAAATTATCTGGATGAAATATTGGGTCTCTAGCTCTAACATCTTCAAATCTTGGAAGATTCTCTGGAGTATATTTTCCAGTTAATGCTCCTTTAGCGATTGGACTCCAAGCTTGTACAGTAATCTTACATGCTTCAGCATACGGTATTAATTCTTCTTCAGCCCACCTTTCCAATAGGTTATATCTTATCTGTAAGACCTCAATATCTGTTGAAGCTAAACTACTTCTAAAGCTTTCAACCAACTCTACCGGGAAATCGCTTAACCCCAGATAACTTACCGAACCCATCTTGATTAGCTTCTCCATTGCTCTAGCATACTTATGTGTTGGATAGTTGTGCCAGCATGGAGGCCAGTGTGCTAAAAGTACATCAATATACTTTAAGCCAAGTATCTCTATAGATTTATTGACTGACTTATAGATATCTTCTGGGTTTAAGAATTCTCCAGGAATCTTCGTAGATACTATAACCTGGTCTCTCCTCACCCCTACTTCATCCAGTGCTTTTCCAAGAATATTCTCACTAAGCCCTCCACCGTAAACCATTGCTGTATCGAAGAAGTTTATATCAAGTTCAACAGCTTTACTGATTATGTTTTTAGCCTCTTGATACTCTGTTAAACCCCAATCCTCACTAAACTGCCAAGCTCCAAGCCCTACTCTAGAAACTTTCAAACTAGTCTTGCCTAGACTTGTATACTCCATTTCTTTTCAAGCCTCATGCGAATCCCTAGAAGAGACTCCATAAATATGTTTCTACACCACGTAGTCTATGGTGATATGTTTTCTATTTAAAGGAGATTTCATAAATTAGAGAATAAGCGCTTTTATTTCTGGAGCTAGTAATACCTAGGAGGTTGCATTTGTAGATTTGGAGAAATCTATGTAGTTCGAGGTGAGGTTGCTAGAGGTATAGTAGCGAAACTTTACAGGGTTCTTGAGATAGAGAGTAGAGCGAGATGTGACCCTGAATATAGGCTGGTGGAAGTAGATGTAGATGAAGTGACTCAAAATTATGGGGAGCTTAGGGAGATAGCCTACAAAGTTATCAAGAAAGAGGAAGAGAATCCACAATAATATATGTGAGTGAATTAAGTAAAGGCGATCATGTCGGCATGTAATACTTCTCCCTTAGTTCTTACTTGTTACGTGTATGTTTCTTATTACTGCTATTTTTAATGCGTAATCTTGTTTCTTCACCTTGTTGAGGGGAAGTTAAAACGGAAGGTGTTAAAACCTTTCTACTTTACCACATTAAAGAATCAAAGTTTAGATTTGTTCTTGGGCTTCTGTAACTTGTTCTAGGAGTGTAGATGATCCGAAGTCTATTATTGAGATAACTGCTGATGAAAATGGCTTACCAGCCATGTAGCCTAGTTCTTTACTTGAGGCGTTAGATTTCAGGTACGGTGTTCTAGAGATTCTGCATGCAATCTTTATCTCTCTCTCAAGGCTTGGTGGGCAGTCTCTTGATAAGATTATGAGCTTAGCTTTCTTATTTAACGCTGAGAGTTTACTCTGCCTAAACCCAAAGATTATCTTGCCTGTTCTACTTATTACTTCTAGATGCCTCTTAAGGTCTCTCAACTCGATTTTAAGCGGCTCTGCAGATGACAGTGTAAGAGCACCCTAGCTTAATGATAAGCTAAAGGAACAATAAAAACCTACTCAAAGATAAAGTATAAGAATTCAGTGACCAATTCTAGCATTCTTCTTATCTTACTCAAGTAATCTAAGGAGTGGCTTCAGGGTCAGCGTATCCCCCCATATTACATGCTTACTTAATCTTGTTTTTCCGACCTATTAATATCCGCAGATTTATCTCCTGATCCATCTGCTATTCCTGGATGCCTCATTAGGAGTGTTACTTGACCTGTTCCGAGGAGTATCTCTCTACCTATCAGGATACGTTCAACATTTCCTTTCAAGGTGTCTACTTCACCTCTCACAGCTGCATCCAGGAGCGTCTGGACGCTTATCTCAAAAGCTGCTCTAGCTAGTGGGCTGCTCTTTAATCTAACTACTCCATGCCTGCCTACTTGTTTGACTGAGCCGTTGAGCGTCATGACGTCTGCTAGGAGGAGAAGGTGTCTTATATCTACGTCTAAGCCTTGTTCTTCAAGGACATGTTTTAATTCTCTTACTATTGCTTCTCTTGCAGCTTCTATTCCTAGGACTTCAGCTATCTCATGTATGTTGTTTGTCCATACTCTTCTATAATCTACTCCAGAAAGCATCATTATATCTCTCAGGTTTGAACCTTCCGTAAGGATAACGTATTCTCCATTCTCGTACTTTAGTATAGCTTTCGTTATCTTTTTTATGCCTTTAACTCTTGAAGAGAGCATCTTTTCTTTTAACTGGTCAAGGCTCAGACTACTTTCTTCAGATGCATATACTATTAGCCTATCTTCTCTTAATTCATAATTGTATTTCGCCTGTTTTACTGCTTCCTCGACATCGTTTAATGTTACTCCATGTTCTTTCATAGCTTCTTCATCTAGTTGGAGGATTAATGCATTCTTCTTTAAATTGAATCCTACACTCGATACTATATCTTCAAAGTATGTAGATTGGATTTGTTTTACAAGCTTCTGAGCTTTAGCTTTATTCTGCGCATACTCTGGCTCGAGATGTATCCTCATTATGGGCGTTGAGGGAGTTTTACGTGCATCAACTATCTCTATAAGCCTTGGTAGTCCTAGAAGGATGCTCTGCTCTCTAACCCCTGCGAAGTGGAATGTTCTTAGTGTTAGCTGTGTACTAGGTTCTCCGATTGATTGAGCTGTAACTATTCCTACAGCTTCACCGGGCTCTACTCTATTCTTCAGGTACTCTCTGTAGACTTCTTGAATAAACTTTTCTGCATCTTCGATGCTGAACTTCTTATCTATAATCTTCTTTTTCGCTTTCTCTAATAGTAGCTTCGGCATCTTCCCAGCATATCTTGAAATTATCTGGTCTACTTCTTCCTGGCTTAGAGGTTGCTCTTGCTTAGTCTTCAACCCGATCCTATTTATTACTATTTCTAGGTTTACTGCTTCTCCATGATAGCTTTTAGAGGGGTCTATTCCATCTTCACCATAGAGGAACTGTACAATCTTCTTATAGTCCATCATTCTGACAGTTCCATCATACTCGACGTAGAGAGATTCTAATGCATTAACTAGCCTCCTCTGCATGTATCCACTCTGCTGTGTTCTTACAGCTGTATCTACTAGCCCATCTCTTCCTCCAGCCATGTGGAAAAAGCATTCTACGGGGTCTAATCCTTGGAGGAATGAATGGTAGACGAATCCTCTAGCTTTAGGTGAAGAATCCCTAGGCTTAAAGAATGTTAATACTCTATCTGTAAATCCTCTCTTTATCCTCTCTCTTCTAACTGCTTGCTGACCTACTACTCCAACCATCTGGTCTATGTTTAGCAGCGAGCCTCTAGCTCCAGTTCTAGTCATTATTACTGCACTGCTCTCAGGAGAGATGTATTTCCTAACAACTCTACCTGCAGCATCTCTTGCTTCAGCAAGTATAGATAGGATATTTGATTCAAATGCTTGTTCAGGTGTTTCTCCAGGCTTAATCTCTATTCTACCCTTCTCATATTCTAGCTTAAGAGCATTGAATGCTTCATCCATCTTCTTAAATATATTTTCTATTTCTCTGTACGCTTCTCCGGGGACATATAGGTCATCTATGCCGAAGCTGAAACCTCTCAAGTTCAAGTATGTATTAGCTATTTTAACAATATTATTGATGAATTGCTTAGCAGCTTCGGAGCCATACTCCATAGCCATTCTGTGGAGGATGCTGTTAGCTTTCTCAACACCTATCGCGCTCTTGTCCATCACACCTTTAACTAGCTTTCCATCTTCTATAACGACCTCTATATCTGGAGAGAATGATGCTTTAAATCTATGATTGAAGCCTTTAGGTAGTAGGAGGCTGAAGACTTGCTTCCCACCCCATTTAGGTTCAGGTTCTTTAATCTCAGGCTCTGGCAGCTCTCCAGTATATGCTATTTGGGATAAGAGATAGGATAGCTCTTTCTTTGTAAGATATACGTCTGGTTTTGTAAGAAGATATAAAGCTGTAATGAAGTCTCTTATAGCTCCTATAATAGGTGCACCATATCTTGGTGAGAGTATATTGTTCTGTACTATGAGGAGGAGCCTTGCCTCCGTCTGTGCTTCTTCACTCTGAGGTACATGTAGATTCATCTCATCTCCATCGAAATCTGCATTATATGGTGTACATACGCAGAGGTTTAACCTGAACGTCTTGTATGGTAAGACTCTAACCCTATGAGCCATTATAGACATCCTATGAAGACTTGGCTGACGGTTGAAGAGAACTATATCACCATCTATTAAGTGTCTTTCAACGATATATCCTGGCTCAAGAGCGTTTGCAACCTCATCTAAGTCTTGTGCAAATTTTAGTCTTATCCTCTTACCATCAGGTCTAATAACATATCTTGCTCCAGGATGCTTGTCCGGCCCATTCTTAATGTACTGTCTAAGTCTTTCAATATTCCATTCTGTCACTCTCTCAGGGACTGTTAACTGCATAGCAATATCTAATGGTACTCCAACCTCATCTATGCTGATATTAGGGTCAGGGGAGATAACGGTTCTAGCAGAGAAGTCTACTCTCTTACCGCTTAGGTTTAGTCTAAATCTTCCCTCCTTCCCTTTTAGACGTTGAGCTAACGTTTTCAATGGTCTACCACTTCTGTGTGTTGCAGGAGCTACCCCCGGGACTTCGTTATTCAGGTATGTAGTTACATGGTATTGGAGGAGGTCTGCAAGCTCAATTATTACTGGTGAGGGTGAGCCGGCATTGATGTTCTCTTTAAGTCTTTGAGCTACTCTAAGTATATCGACTAGCTTATGGGTTAAGTCATCTTCACTTCTAAACCCTGATTCAAGAGTTATACTAGGTCTAACATATACAGGTGGGACAGGAAGTACTGTTAAAACCATCCATTCTGGTCTAGCAGCTCTCGGATCTACATCTAGTAGTTCTAGGTCTTCATCAGGAATTCTCTCAAGTCTTGCTCTAACAGCATGAGGTGTAAGTCTTCTAGGTCCTTCATCAGTCATCTCTATGAATGTTGTCGGCTTCTCTAGTTCAATCTTAAGTTGATGCTCATCACAATGCGGGCAAGTAGTTGTAGACATAGCCTTCTGAAGTATCTTATAATAGATTTCTCTACTCATCTTTCCAGACTTCTTCATTTCCTCTATCTTAGCTCTATAATCTCTAATGTCTTCATCTGTTAGTAGGATTCTACCACAGCTTCTACATGTTGCTTTCAGTAAGTTGTAGATGTGTTTTACAAATCCTACATGTATTACTGGAGCCGGGAGCTCTATATGACCGAAGTGACCTGGACAGTTTAGGTAGGTGTTGCCACATGTTTTACATCTTTGACCCGGCTCAAGTGTTCCAAGCCTTGGATCCATTACTCCACCGGGTACAGGCATCCCATCTTCATCATAAGTATCTGGATTCTGTATTTCTGC
>Ga0209183_1000513_pt1 | contig 15735 bp, 19 predicted proteins | sample LHCtaG_2_FD_184120 | JGI IMG/M metagenome (GOLD analysis project Ga0209183, IMG submission 184120) | Hot spring microbial communities from Little Hot Creek, USA to study Microbial Dark Matter (Phase II) - LHC4sed_replicate (SPAdes)... | ecosystem: Environmental > Aquatic > Thermal springs > Hot... | reverse complement strand
CCAGTCGAAGGTGCCCTCGGCATTCCAGTCGTAGAGCCAGCCGGACGTGCCGACGTAGGCCTCGAGGCCCTTAATCTCAGCTCCCCCGCAACTTTAGTCGAAGACGGACAGGGAAAAGGGTGGCGCCCACCACGAAGGCGATCTTGAGAGGCCTCGACGGCGGACAGGGCTAGGGCCTCGCTTAGAGCGAGGCGCCCGATCCCGGTCCAGGGCGCTTGACAAGGATCTCGAGGGCTCAGCTCAAGGCGTCGGGCTCGGCTAGCCTACGAATATCGTCCTCACATATCTCCTGGCAACGTCGTACTGCCCCCGGTCGCTCGTGAAAAGCGTTGCGCCTTTGTCCTCGGCCAGCGCTATGTAAATGGCGTCGTAGATGGTGATCTTCTCCTTCAGGGCTATCTCAAATCCGCGCTCCAAGTAGTCCTCGGCCTTAAATATTGTGAGGACGCTAGCCAACATCTTCAAGGCCTCGATCTTCTTCTTAGCGTCTCCCTCGCCTATGCGCTCTTGAAGCACCGCCTTCCACACCGAGCTTGAGACCTCGACGATGGAGTAGTCCAACGTCGCAGTGTCGACCGTCAGCGGTACGGACACCCCTCCTCCAGTAACACGACCTTGGCGAGCGAGGAGGCGTCAACGACTATCACGGCCCTCCCTCACGGCCCTCTCGGCGAAGCCCCTCTCGACGCTGCCGGTTCCCTTCAACATGGCGAGAGCCTCCTGGATGCGCCTCTTCCTGAGCTCCTCGTCTATACGCCGGACTATGAACTTCCTTATCTCCTCGCTCCAGTTGATGTCAAGCTCCTTCATCTTCTCCTTCAGCTCTCGAGGAACCCTAACAGTTATGACAGACACGAATACCATTGTAATACAAAAATAAATGCCTTGCCTGCGTCTACTTCACGCACTTACGTAGTGAGCATTACTTCGAAGCACGCTGATGCTCTTGTGTCGCGTGAGCGCTAAATTATTACTACATGCCTCTTGGCTACCAGCCTCCTCAGCATTTCATCGTATGTTGCCAGGGCCCCTTTGAACATAGCCACGAATAGAATTATGTAGTCGTTTATCATGGAGAGAGGAGCACCGTTCTCCCTCAGCATCGAGATGCCCCTGTGAACTACGCTTAAGCTCGTCGAGCTTCGTCTTTACCACCTCGACCTCTCCGTCAGCTTGGCTAAGGCCCATAGGTATTCGTAGAGAACGACATAGGGTATGACTACGCCGTGTCCCTGCAAGATGCTGTAGGCCTCGTCGTGGTACTCGCCGCCGACGAAGGTTGCATAGATCAGGACGTTCGTGTCGATGACCGCTCGCGACCTCATTAACGGCCTCCCTGACGACCTCCTCTATTTTTCCGGGCGTTAGCCTCTTGCCGAGCCCCAGCGTTGGTGGTTGCCCGTGCTTTATCTTTCGGATGTCTTGGAAGCTCTGCCCTCAAGGACTTGACGAGCGGCCCAATCGTTGCGCCCGGCAATTGATGAACGCCAATCTAGCAGAGGCCAACTGCTCGTCATGAAGCTCGCGACTGAGGGCTCGCCTTTTAAGGCGAAGCGCGGAGCTATTGCAGTGGCGGTGCGTGAGCGTGCTCGATAGAGTGCAAGTCTACTTCGAGGACGCGCGTAGGTTTTTCGAGGAATCGATTAAGGAGTTCGAAGAAGGCGTCAGAGAGAACGACCCCTACAAGATCAGGGACTCAGCCGAAAAGGCGTGGAACGCCGTAGTGCAGGCGACGAACGCTCTCATTCTGAAGTTCTCTGGGAAGCTCCCCTCCAGTCATTGGGAGCGTAGGAGGGTGCTCAGGGAGCTGGAGATGAGGATCCCAGAAATAGGGAAGTTGATGCTCAGGGACAGGTATGGAGCTAGAGAGAGGCACCTCCACGAAATGGTGTTCTACGAGGGCAACATAGACGTCGAGGACATAAGGTATGAACTAGAAAAGGTCAGAGCCTATCTAGACGACGTGAGCAAGGCGTTGGGGCTGGCGTAGAAGCCCTCTCCGTCGTTGCACCACACCGTGGAGACAGCTCTCGTAAAGCGCATTACCCTCCAAATACTGAAGGCGGTGCTGGGCTCTGCTGGTCAAGGCCGACGTCTCGCTCGTCGGGTCTAAGAGTAGCCTCAGAGGCACGGCATTGGTGGATAGGGGGAACCTCCGTAACCCTGCTTGATGAGGGGCCGCTGACAAGATAGGAGTAAGACTAGTCGGCAAGTACATGACGCTGGTAGTAGCAGATGGTCACGAGGTCTCGGGAGAGCTAGCGATGGTCGATAGGCTCGTCATTGATAGCGGGGAACTCCCTGAAGCGCACGTGATCGTGCTGAGGCTCCCGAATAAGATCAAGGATAAGCTAAAGGTCCACAGGCCTTCAAACTGGTGCGTGGTGGGCCCATCGGCTCTCGAAATATTGGGCTTAGTAGCTAGCGTCGCTAAAGGAAGGGTCGAAAAGGTGGGCTTACCGCTGCTCACTACGTAAGCGCGTGAAGTGGCCCTCAGATGACTGTATTGAAAGATCAGGGCTCAGCCGCGCTAAGCGCGTCGAGGGAGGCATAGCTCGAAGATGGCCAAGCCTTTGTCGGAGTCCGAGCGACGAGCCCTCTCGCGAATCGCACTTAGCCCTAGGACGAGGTCTTAGGCCTACCGCGACGGACTGAGCCCTTCATGTACTCCTCCATCTTAGCTTATCCGGCCTCCTCGACAAAGAATCTCTGCGTATGCCGACGCGCAGGGGGCCCCTCGAGCGAATCAGAGAGGAGTTCGCCTTCATCAAGGGCAACTACGCGGTCCTAGTCGTCAGCTGGCTGATAATGGACTTCGCCTTAGAGGTGCCGGCTACGTACTACGCCCTCTACGTCATTGGCTTGGGGGCCACTGAGACTATAGTCGGGCTCATAGGCCTCTGCCACTCGCTCGCGCTCGCCTCGATGCAGTTCCCCGGAGGCTACATAGCCGACAGGTTCGGGAGGAAGCAGATCATATGCACCATGACCTTCGGGGTGGCCTTAAGCTACGCGCTCTTCGCCCTAGCCCCCTCTTGGCACTTCATCCTCTTGGGTAGCGTGCTCGCAGCCCTACTTAACTCCACTTACCAACCAGCCCTCATGGCCATGATGGCCGACTCGCTACCACCTGAGAAGAGGGGGATGGGCTTCAGCATCGTCACGCTCATAAGCACGGCTTCCACTACTCCAGGGCCGATAGTCGCGGCCTTTCTGTGTAGCACCTTCGGCTTGATGCCCGGCATGAGGATCGCCTACGCAATGGTGGTCCTCCTCTTCTTAGTAGCAGCGACCCTGAGAGTCTTGTACTTGAAGGAGACGCTCGTAAGGTTTGAAGCACATAAGGGGTTTAGCGCAGCCGAGTTGTTGAAGAGCTACCCAATCGCCCTCAAGGAGAGCCTCGTAGCGTTGAGGAGGCTTCCGAGGTCCCTCTCGTTCTTGGCCTTGGTCGTAGCGATGACCAGCTTCGGCTTCTTCGCTGTGTACCCCTTCCTGCCCGTCTACGCGATAAGGGTGCTCTCCGTAGACGAGGTGCTCTGGGGCTTAATATTAGTGACAGTACCCATAACCACAGTCGCCTTCTCGATACCCGCTGGGAAGCTGATAGACAAGATCGGGAGGAGGAGGCCCATGATGATCGCCGTCGCCTCCTTCGCCCTCTCGGCATACCTCTTCGTACTCGGGGGGTTGCCTCTCTTGATCTCGTCCCTCGCCCTCATGGGGATCGGGAGCGTGATGGCGCAAGCTAGCTTCAGCTCTCTGATGGCGGACCTCACGCCCATGAGCGATAGAGGGAAGGTTAGTGCCTTCTTCAACTTCATTACCTCGATAGCCGTGGCGCTCGGAAGCTTCGCGGGCGGCTTCCTGTACGAGCACGTCTCTCCTAAGTCGCCCTTCTACCTAGCGATCCTTTTGAAGATCACGTCTATGCTGATAATTACGCTTTTTATAGAGGAGCTGAGGACAAAGAATAGATGATCAAAGGTAGTTGCTCGTACTTTACCTTTTGGGCATTTTCGATATTTCGGCCGCCTGCACGGGCCTCCTCATCTTCCTTGGAGTTGCATCTGGTCGAGGGCCTTCACAAAACCACGGGGCCTCACATCTCGGGTTAAGAGGTCTAGCCCTCTTTGAGTGCGGGGCGACTTCAAGAGGCCCGCCACCTCAGCGGCGGAGCTCAGGACCGAGATAAGCCCGTCGAGCTCTTCGTTATACAGCCCCAAGAGCTTTTCCTTCAAGTCGTCGGGGAGGCAGTTCTTCTCAAGTGCCTTCTTCATTTTTGAGGCGTAGGCCCTCTTCAAAAAGAAGAGCCTCGCTCGCAACTTGAAGCTGAAGGTCGATGGCAAGAAAAAAGTCCTCGTAGCAAGGACAAGGGCCACGAGCACGAGCCTGAGAGCCAAAGAAATTGGAGAGACTTGTGGATCGACTCCTCGAAGTAGGCGCTCGAGCTCCTCAATCCTCTTCAATAACATAGTCAGTAGGTCCTCAATTTCGCGTAGCTACTCCTCAATTAAGGCGCCGAAGCCTTGGGAGTGGAGCTCTCTGGGCTTGCCCATTGCGCCTATGAGCTTGTCAAGAAAGCACGCCATCTTGACCCTCTCCTCTAAGCACTTCTTCACTATGTCCCTCACGACGTTGTCTAGAAGGCCTCTCTCCTCGAGCTTCTTGTAGGAGGTGGCGACCTCTTCGCCCACTTTGTCCCCGCGCATCGCGTTGAGGATCACGCTTATCAGGTCGGTCATTGACTTCTTTATGTCATCGAGAAACTTCGAGATCGCACTCAATGTCTCGCGGAGCTCCTCGGCCTCCTTCTCCTCCAAGTCCCCGCTGAGAATAGCTTCTTTGAACGGCTAGTCAATGGTTTAGCGTAACCTCGGCTTAGAGGATGAGCAGTTCACGTAATTGGCGCGAGGTTAGGTCCGTTCATCACTGTCAGGGCCATGAATAAAACGAGCGGTGGGCCCGCACTAGAAGCGCTTGACGCTACTGTCGAGCCTAATTCTTGGGCGGGCTAAGTATCACCCTAGCGTCTACGGCCTTGGCCCCGTGCTTAGAAGCTATTATGGGGTTGAGGTCCAGCTGGCTTATCTCCTCGTTCTCGACCATCATCCTCGACGCGCCGACGATTATCTTGACCAAGGCCTTGAGGTCTGCGGCCTCTGAGCCCCTGTAGCCCTGGAGCACCTTGAAGCCCCTTATCTCCCTAATCATCTCCTCGGCCTCCTCCTCGCTCACGGGCGCGACCCTGAAGCTCACGTCCCTCATGACCTCGATGAATATGCCCCCTAAGCCGAACATAACTGCAGGCCCGAATTCCGGGTCTCTCAGCCCTCCCACGGCAACCTCGACCCCCTTGGGGATCATCTCCTCGACCAGCACACCTCTTATCGATGCCCTAGGGTTGAACTTCAAGGCGTTGTTCACGACCCTCTCATGGGCTGCCTCGAGCTCCCTTACATCGCCCACGCCCACGATCACGCAACCCGCGTCGCTCTTGTGCAATATGTCCTCGGACACTATCTTGATCACGACGGGGAAGCCTATCTCCTGGGCAGCCTTCACAGCCTCTTCTAGGCTCTTGGCGAGCCTCGACCTAGGCACCGGAATTCCATATTGCGTGCAGAGCTCCTTGGCCTCTGGCTCGAGTAGCACGGTCCTGCCTTCGCTCAGGGCTCTGTCTATTACCGGGTTCAACACGTATCGAGGGCTTCCGTGGCAAGCCGTCTATATAAGTTTTCGTCTTTCCCTTGAGGGCTCAAGGGCGACGCTTATATAGACTCGGTCCAAGGCTTTTGATACTCGATCCTGGCGTGAGTGGTGAACGTGGTGAAAGACGTAGTCGAGAAGATGAGACCGCTCTTTTACCCGAGGTCGGTAGCGATAGTGGGGGCCTCTGACAGCCCTACTAAGTTCGGATTCTGGCGCCTGAAGTGCCTCTTGGACTTCGACTACAAGGGGGCCGTGTACCCCGTCAACCCAAGGCTGGCCGGAAAGGAGGTCTTGGGGCTGAAGTGTTACGGGAGCGTCTTAGACATACCCGACGAAGTCGATTTGGCCTACATGGACGTCGATGCGCGCACGGCCCTGAACGTCCTAAGGGAGTGTGGCAAGAAGGGGGTTAAAGCGGCCGTAATATTCGCAGGGGGATTTTCCGAAGTCGGCGATGAGGGCAAGAAGATGGAGGACGAGCTTCGGGCCATAGCGAGGGAGACTGGAATGGTCATCGTGGGCCCCAACTGCATCGGAGTGACCAATCTCTATGCTGGTTTGTGCACTTTTGCTCTAGACCTCAAACGGTTAGGACTAAGGCCTCCAAGACCCGGCAAGATATCGCTCATAGCCCAGAGCGGGACGCTTGCTCAGAACTTCCTCCTCTTGTCAACTGTGAGGGGCTTCTACTCGAGTAAGATAGTGAGCACTGGCAATGAAGCTGTTACCACCTTAACTGAAGTTTTAGAGTACCTCATCGAAGACCCGGACACGAGGGTGATAGCGATGTACGTAGAGGCCGTCAGGAACGGGAAGAAGTTCATAGAGCTTTGCAAGTCCACCACTAAGCCCCTCGTCGCGCTCAAGGCCGGAAGGTCGGAGGCCGGAAAGTCTGCCGCGAGATCCCACACAGCTGCCATAGCCGGGTCCGCAGATGTCTGGAACGCTGTTTGTAGGCAAGCAGGCATAATTCAAGCGAATAGCTTCGAGGAGCTGTACGAGCTCTCCATGGCCTTGGCGAGTCCGCTGAGGCCTAAGGGCAATCGAGTTGCCATAGTCTCAGTCATGGGAGGAGCAGCAGTGATAGCTTCAGACGCTTGCGAGGAGCAAGGGCTCAGAGTACCTAGATTGACTGAGGAGAGCGTAAAGAGGTTAAGAGAAATTTTGCCGCCCGTAGCCTCAGTCACGAATCCCGTGGACATTACTGGGTCGATTATAAGGGACGTAAACATGTTCAGAGAGGCCCTCGAAGTGGTGTGCCAAGACCCCTGCATAGACATGGTCATTGCGATGCCGCCTGCGGTACGCGTCCCCTTGCTCATGAGTATCTCGAGGGCCGTGGTCGATGCAAGCAGGCGGTATGGAAAGCCCATAGTCATGGCATGGGCGTTACCGTTCGACGTCAATGTGCAGGAGTTTAAGGAGGTAACTCGGATTCTAAGCGAAGGAGAGGTACCATATTGTTACATGCCTGAAAAAGCCGCCAAAATGCTTTCCGCTCTCTTAACTCAGGCCATGTTGGAGAAGAGGAAGGCTAAAGGCTCTTAGCGGTGATGTCGAGCGCCCTCCTTATCTGCCGGACCAGCACTGGCGGCAAGCCCTTCACATCCACGTCCATGAAGCCTCTTATTATTATCGATGTCGCCTCCTCCTCGCTGAAGCCCCTTGTCGTTAAGTAGTAGACCTCCTCCTCGGCTATCTTCCCCACGGCGGCCTCGTGCGACAGCTCCACGTTCCTCGCCTTGGCCTCGAGCTCCGGTATCGCCACCACGACCGACGTTGGAGAGAGCATTATGCCCCTGCACTCCAAGTGGCCCTTGACGCCGTCACTCTCGCCGACCACAAGCCCCCTCGCCGCGACGAAGGCCTCGTCCTTGGCCACGACCCTCGAGATTACCTCTGACCTAGCGCCCTCGGCCCTCAAGTAGGTAGCCCCTCCGACGTCAAAGTAGGACTTTCCGAAGGCGGCTATTATCGAGGCGAGGTAGCACCTGGAGTCCCTGCCCTCTAAGTAGACCCTAGGCATCATCTGGAGCGTCTTCACCGGGTTTAAGTTCACGTAGATTGAGGTGAAAGTAGCGCCGTCCTCCAATATCACTCCGGTCCTAGGCCTTACGTCAACGCCCTCTGCCCAGCCGTGGATCATGGTGAAGGTGAGCTTGCCACCTTTCTTGACGTAGAACTCAGACACTCCTACGTGGAGCCCCTCGGCAACCCTCGGAGTCGCGCAACCAGTTACCACGTGAAGCTCGGCGCCCTCCTCGACTATTATTATGTTGTGGACGTTCTGGGCGACCCTCGGGGTCCTCAGGAATAAGCACGCTTGTACCGGCAAGTCTACCCTAACCCCCTTCTTGGCCCTTATGAAGTAGCCCTCGGTCCTCTTAACCTCGGCCAATGCCGTGAACTTGTCAGCGTCCACGTTCAGCGCCTTCCAGTAGTAGTGGACGAGCCATTCATGGGTTTCGAGGGCCTTGCTTATGCTCATGACCTCCACTCCTCCAGCCGTAGCCTTCTCGATCACCGCGAAGTGGTCGAGCTGCAGGTAGGTGCCGACCCTCTGCCTCTCGCTGAGGTCGATGCCTACAAGTTCGGCCCTCTCGGCTAAGTCTCCCACGAACCAGTCCTTGGGTTTCTCCGCCTCGTACTTGTACTTGGACAGGTCTAAGTCCGGGCCGAGGGCTGGCGGCTTGGACAAGGCCTCCTCGGCCTTTTTCCTCAACTGCTCTATCCTAGCTCTCGCCCCTGAAGACATTCAGCGCACCTCTCAAACCCGTGCTCCATTATCTGCTTGAGTATCTCGTTGGGCTTTCCAGAGCAAGCTATCTTACCGTTGAGGAGCACGTGAGCTCTATCGGCCTTCACGTAGTTCAGGATGTACCCTAAGTGAGTCACCAACAGCGCGGCCTTAGTCCTCATGCTCGGCCTCAAGTTGAGCTCACAGAGCTCGTTTATTGCGTTCGCTACGACCGTCAAGTTCTCCACGTCGACCCCGGAGTCCGGCTCGTCGAGCAACAACAGCTCCGGCGATTGTACTAGCAACTGGAGTACCTCAGACCTCTTGAGCTCTCCGCCCGAGAAGCCTACGTTGACCTCTCGGGCGAGATAATCCCTCATCTTAACCAAGTCGGCGACCTTCTCCACGTCCACCTTCCTCCCCAACCTGCTCGCCATTTTCTCCAAGAGCTCTCCCAACCTCACTCCCCTGATCTTCGGGGGGTGTTGGAAGGCAACCCCTATGCCCATCTTGATCCTCTCGTGAGTTGGCAAGTTCGTTATGTCCACGCCCTTAAGCAATATCCTCCCCTTAACGATCTTGACCGCAGGGTTCCCTATTATCGCGTTTATGAGCGTGGTCTTGCCGGAGCCGTTGGGCCCAAAAAGCACGTGGACCTCTCCAGCGTTTATGTTGAGGTTTATGCCCCTAAGTATCTCCTTTCCGCCCACCTCTGCGTGTAAGTCCACGATCTCAAGCAACGGCATGAAAGGCATCCCCTCTCAACTGAGTCTCAGGCCGCTTTAAATAGCGTTGCGCCTTGTTTAGCTACCTCTAAAAAGCGTAAGGATCGGGGCCGTTAAGTGAACCATGGCCTTGTTCATGGACTTTATGCCCTCTCTGAGTATGGCGTCCAAGTTCGACGCGCTCGTGCCCTGAAAGAGCCTCCTGACCTCCAAATCTTCTTGGTAGTCCACTTTGACTCCAAGCCTCTTAGAGTGCCCGTAGCGCGCCCTCACAAGGTCGCCCCTGAGCTCGAACCTTCCTTTTGGATCCAACGCCGCGATAGCCCTGACGTGCTCTTCCGGGAGCCACTCGTAGCCGGGCCTGCGACTCTTTGAGTCCTTCGCGCAGACGGCCTATTAAGCGTACTAGCTAGCCTCCGTATTGGCGCGATGGCCGCGCCTCAGACTTCGATGTCGAGGGACCGAGGTCGACGTGTGAGCTTCGGCTAGTCCTCTACGTCAACGACTCCTTTGTCGGTTATGGTGAAGACGGCTTCTGCCTCTGGGTGCTTCGGCGAGTCGAATATCCTCGCTATCCTCTTGTTCTCCTTCCCCTTCCTAAGCCATATCCTGTAGGTGGACCCGTGCGCCAGTATGTTGCCTCCGGCGGGCTTCTGAGGATTTCCGAAGAAGGCCTCGGGGTTGGCCAGCACCTGGTTGGTCACGACGACCGCTAGGTTGTAGATGTCCGCGAGCCTCAGGAGCTGGTGTATGTGCTTGTTCAACCTCTGCTGTCTGAGGGCCAGCGTCTCCCTGCCCAAGTACTCGCCCCTGAAGTGGCCAATTAAGGAGTCAACGACTATCAGCTTCACGTTGTTCTCCTTGATCACGTCGGCGGCCTCCTCGATTATCAGCATCTGGTGGTCGCTGTTGTAGGCCCTCGCGTAGATTATGTTGTCCAAGGCCCTCTTCCCGTCCAAGCCGAACCTCTCCGCTATTTGGAGTATCCTCTCGGGCCTGAAGGTGCCCTCGGTGTCCACGTAGAGCGCGGACCCTGCGAGGCCTCCCTTGTCCTTGGGCAACTGGACGGTCACGCAGAGCTGGTGGCACAGCTGCGTCTTGCCGACTCCGTATTCTCCGACCAACTCGGTCATGGCCTGCGTCTCAATGCCGCCCATGAGCAGGTCGTCCAAGGCCTTGCAACCAGTGGTCAAGAGGCCCACTTGCTTGCGCTTCTCAAGGTACTCGGAGGCCCTCATGAACCTTATCTGGATCAGCTCCCTAGCGGCCTTGACCAGCTCGAGGGCCTTGTCCTCGCTGAGGCCAGCGACCTCGACGAGCGTCCTCACGGGCGTTATGGCCAGCATCTCGACGCTCGTTATGCCAGCGTTCCTCAGCTTCTCGGCCGTGGCCGGGCCTATCCCCCTGACGTCGGTCAAGTCGTAGTCGTATGCCATTTCGACCTCCACTTACAAGCTAGCGGAGCCGACCTTATAAGCCGTGGAGTACCGAGGGGAGGGGGGAGGGGTTCGATGATCTCCTCAGATGTAGCCCGCCACTCTGAATAGCGCCTCGAGGGCCTTGACCTCTTCTAGGTCTTGGTTTATCGCGTACTTGTCCGGGGCCCTAGGGCTCTTGACTACCTTGACCCAGCCTATCGAGACCAGCTTTTCGAGGTCGCGCTTCACGTCGATCGACTTCAGGCCAGTGGCCTTTTGAATGGCGTATCTAGTCAGCGGCTTCGAAGACGAGATGAGGCACCTCAGTATCCTGAGCCTGCCGCTACTGCCCAAGGCCACTTCAAGTAGGTGCTCTCCCACCTCGGACCTCCCTCGAGACGATGTCCTCCAACAAGGCTATCAGCTTGCTGAGGGGGCCCATCAGTATGCCGGCCTTCTTACCGCTCACCTCTATGAGGCCCTTTTCAAACAGCCTCTTAATTGTCTTGTCCGTTTGGACCTTGACCTTGACGTCGAGCTCGTCCAGCGTTACGGCGAGTTGCTTCTCCACGACTTCGAGCTCCACGTAGGGAGCAGTGGTTGTCGATAGGGCCCTCGCTAGGGACAGTAAGACCAGCTTTTCCTCCAGAGACAGCTCCTCGAAGTCGCTCAGGGGTATGGCGTCGATGGCCCTGCCGTAGACGCTCCTCACGTGATCCACGGTTATGTAACTGAAGCCCTGCTCCTCGGCCAGAGTCCCGCTGTATAAGAGCATGTCCAAGGCGAAGCGAACGTCGCCGTTTCTCGGCGGTTGGACCGCGAGATCGGATATGAATTCCAAGACCTCACGAGGGGCTGCTCCCGGGCGCAGTGCCTCGGAGGCCCTGTACTCCAGTATGTCGAGAACTTGGCTCTTAGAGTACGGAGGGAATACCACCCTTATGCCCCCCAAGCTCGACCTCTCAGCGGGGTCCAAGAGCCTCGTCCACTCAGGGTCCCTAGCTATGAATATGACGGCCAAGACGTTGGGGCTCTCGCCGGCCGTGAGCTCGCTGAGCCTCGTGAGGTCATAGATTATCGTCTCCTTGCTCCTCCTGACGTGGAAGTCGACCTCGTCCATCACCAAAAGAGCCACGAGCCTCCTCGCCCTCAAGGTCTCGACGAACTGCTTCAAGACCTCGTCCGGGCCAAGGCTTCGAGAAGCGGCCTCGAACGCGACCTTCTCGACCATGGACTTAAACACCATGAACCTGGAGGAGCCCTCGAGCCTCAAGTTTATGTACACCGTCTTCAGGTTGACGCCCCTCTCCAGGGCCCTCTGCTCCAACAACTTCCCGAGCCTGATGCACGACGACGTCTTCCCGGAGCCCGTCGGGCCCACGACTTGGATGCACTTCGGATAGACGGCCCCCCTCAAGTCCTCTATCTCTATGAGGCTCAGCAAAGTCCTCAGCTGGTCCTCTCTATGAGGTAGCTTGCCGGGTATGTAGGACGGGGAGAGCTTGCCCTTGTCAAAGAATATCCTCGACATCGAGCTCACACCGACAGCTCTAGGACCTCTAACGCCGAGTATAGTAGGCGGTCGAGGCGATATAAGCGTGCGCGACAACGCGGAGAAAGCCATGAGGGTCGCAAGGGTCGCGAGACTTCAGCCGATTGAGAGGGCCTGGCCCATCGCTCGACGATAAGCAATTAATGCCTCGTCGAGTCCAGTACTCTCTGAGAGGTATGAGTAAGGAGCTTCAATGCGACGTCTTAGTGGTCGGTGGCGGGCCCGCTGGGCTCATGGCTGCTCGTTGCGCCTCGAGGCTGGGCGTAGACGTCTTGCTCGCCGAGGCCAACGAGGTCTTCGGCCTCAAGCCCTGCGGCGAAGGGGTCTCGTCCCACTGCTTCGAGACGGCGGAGCTCCCCCCGTCGAGCGACGTCGTCATAGAGAGGATAAGGGGGTTCGTGGTCCACGCGCCCGACGAATCCAAGAAAGTCAGGCTCGTCAGCGAGGGGGAGGTCCAGGGCTACATAATAGACAAGAAGGCCTTCTTGAGAAAGATGGCTGAGCTGGCCCAAGACTGTGGAGCGAGGGTGATGATGAGGACCAGGGTGGAGGACGTGCAGCTAACGGCCGATGGAGCCGTGGCTAGAGCGCGTAGCGGAGCCGAGGAGCTAAGGATCAAGGCGAAGCTCGTCATCGGTTGCGAGGGCTACGCGTCGGTAGTCGCTCGGAAGTTCTTCGACAGGAGCGGCTACGAGCTGATACCGTGCGTCCAGTTCAGGATGAAGAACGTCGAGCTCCCTCACAACGACGTGCTCCTCTTCTACGTCGGCAACAACGTGGCGCCCGGCGGCTATGCCTGGGTCTTCCCGAGGGGGGACAGGGTGGCCAACGTGGGCCTAGGGGTCAGGTGGGGAGGGACGGCGATGGACTACTTGAAGGCGTTTGTAAAGAGGCATCCGGACCTCTTCCAGAGGGCAGAGGTAGTGGAGGTAGGCGCAGCCGCCGTCCCGATAGGGGGGATGTTAAAGAGCTTCGTGGCCGACCGATTGATGTTATGCGGGGACTCAGCGGGCCAAGTGATACCGCTGACCGGGGGCGGGATACACTCGTCGATAGCCGCCGGGAAGATAGGCGGCGAGGTCGCCGGCAAGGCAGTGCTCAGCGGCGACGTTTCGCTCAAGACCTTGCTCGAGTATCCGACGAGGTACGAGAACCCCTGGGGCTCTCGAATAAGGAGGAGCCTCAAGGCGCTGAGGGCCATAGAGGAGCTCAAGGACGAGGAGCTCAACATGCTTGCCGATGTGCTCTCGGGAGAGGACGTGGTGGACTTTGCCAACGGGTGGGACCTCCTGAGGGTGGCCACTAAGCTCATGAGGCATCCCGTGCTCGCCTTGAAGGTAGCGAAGATGCTGTTCTAGGTCGATGAATCTTGAGGAGAGGGCTGAGTAGCGAGAGGGTCGCGATAGGGATCTTGGAGAAGATGGGCTTCAAAGTCCTAGACAGCAGGAAGAAGATAGTGAAGGACGGCGTCGAAGTGGGAGAGGTGGACATAGTGGCATCGAGCCCCGAGGGGGAGCTCTACGCGGTCGAGGTCAAGGCTGGCAGGGCCAGCGTTAGCGACGTGAGGCAGGCCTACACAAGCGCCCTCCTATTGGGGATGAAGCCGCTCATGATATGCAAGGGCTTCGCCGACGCGGCCGCCGAGATGGTGGCCAAGGAGCTCGACGTGAAGGTCTTGGCCATACCGGAGTACTACATGCTGCTTGAGGTCGAGGAGCTGGAGCTCGCAGTGAGGGCTGCCCTGCAAGAGGGCTCGGACGAGCTCGGGCTTCCGATACCGCTGCCGTACGGCGAGAAGCTCACGAAGAACGACCTCAAGCTCATGAAGGCCGTGATATCCTCGAACAGCGTGGAGGAGGTAGCCTCCAAGCTCAAGGTCACGGTCCAAGAGGTCTGGCGCCGAGTAAACGACCTGAGGTCTAGGGGCATAATTAGAGGATCTTGGAGCTTCGAGAAGCTCAAGCTCCAAGTAAAGAGGATCCTAGCTTATAAAGAGCTCGAGGACAGGCTGAGGAGGATCGAGAGGAGGCTTGGTAGGATTGAGGGGGCGCTCGAAGAGCTTAGGAGGAAGGTGGGGGCTTGAGGGGGGCTACGTCGAGACTTCCGAGCGGCTGATATTTGCGGTCAAGGGCCTAGTCCACCCCCCGGATAGGGTCGTGGCCTACCTGAGGTACGTAGCCGACCCGGCTGGCGATAGGGTTCGAGGGGGTCTCAGGTACAGGAGGGTCTACGGGTTTGAAGAGCAGCTCGCGATAGTGAGGTCCCGCTATCCGCAGTATTTGCACTACGACGAGGTCTGGGACGTCGAGTTGCAGTCAGTGCCGCGCGAGAGTATTTGGAGGGCCTACGACCCGAGCGAGGGCTTGATGAAATTGATGAAGGGCTCAAACGCCGAGGACCCCTTGGCTCGGGCGGCCAAGGACTTCGCTGAGGAGCTCAGCTCGGCCTCGGGCGTGAGCGTTGAGGACTTGGGCATCTCAGGCTCGCTCCTCCTCTCGCTCCACACGAGCTCCTCGGACATAGACTTCGTGGTCTACGGGGTCGAAAACTGCATTAAGGCGAGGGACGCCTTGAGGAGGCTATTAAGCGAGGGCGAGAACTTCAAGAGATTCGACGAAGAGCGCATGAGGGCCCTCTTTGACTTCAGGGTCGCGGAGACGCCCATGGACTACGAGGTCTTCGTGGAGCAGGAGAGGAGGAAGGTGATCCAAGGCCTTTACAAGGGCTACGTCTACTTCATCCGCTTCTTAAAGGACCTGGACGAGGTGGGCGAGGCCTACGGCGATAGGAGGTGCAGGAGGCTGGGGGCGGCCAGGGTCAGAGCGGTAGTCGTCGACGACTCCGAGTCGCTGTTCACTCCCTGCAACTACAAGGTCGAGTGCTTAGAGGTGCTAGAGGGAGAGGTCGACCCTCGAGCGCTAAAAGAGGTGACATCCTTCAGGGGCAGGTTCGCCGAGCAAGCCCTCAAGGGCGAGGTCGTCGAAGCCAGGGGAGCGCTCGAGGAGGTACGGTTCAGGGGGGAGCGCTATCAGCGCTTAGTGGTGGGGGCCAGTGGAGACTACATGGTGGCCCTAAGCCTCACGAGGTCATTTCGATCCCTTTAAGAGACCGCTCTTGCACCTTTTGCAACTGATTTTGGCAAAGAGCACGCCGCAGAGAGAGCACCTGCTCAAGACTCGCTCTTCATACCTCATAACCTAACCCTCTCTACAGAGCTCAGGGCCAGCGCTTATTAAGCGATTCGAGGGGCCCCTCGGCTCGACCAGCCAGCCCACAGGCTTCGCCAGCGCGACCTTCACTCCCATCAGCTGAAACCCGGAGGGTAAGTCTGCGCTAGGAGCTACTAATGGCGACGTCGAGAGCCTCTGCTCCTCCCTGAACCCTAGGCTGAGCTCTATGAACTCCGGTATGACCTTCTTAGCGAAGGCGCCGCAGGGCTTGCCGTAAATGACCCCTCTGCAAAACGGGTTCACGTACACGTAGAACCTGTAGCCCTTGAACTCGTACTCGGCCTCGTCCTTCGAGTCCTGCGGCTCGTCCGAGATGAAGAATGGCCACAGCTTGCAGGCTAGGGGCTTAACGCTCTGTATGCCG